>Ga0302324_100025685_pt1 | contig 11291 bp, 9 predicted proteins | sample Palsa_T0_1_FD_201949 | JGI IMG/M metagenome (GOLD analysis project Ga0302324, IMG submission 201949) | Peat permafrost microbial communities from Stordalen Mire near Abisko, Sweden - Palsa_T0_1 | ecosystem: Environmental > Terrestrial > Soil > Palsa > Peat permafrost | place: Sweden: Abisko... | reverse complement strand
CTGCTCGTTTCGGGCGGACACACGCAATTGGTCGATGTCGCCGAAATCGGCCGGTACCGCATCTTGGGCGAGACCTTGGACGATGCGGCCGGAGAGGCCTTCGACAAGACGGCCAAGATGCTCGGTCTGCCGTATCCCGGCGGCGCAGCGCTCGCGCGCCTCGCCGAGTCCGGCCGCCCCGGCCGCTTCAGCTTTCCGCGGCCGATGCTCGATCGTCCCGGCCTCGAGTTCAGTTTCAGTGGCCTGAAGACGGCCGCCCTTGTAGCCTTGCGGGATCGTGCGCTCGACGATCAGGATCGTGCGGACGTAGCGCTAGGCTTCCAGGAGGCGGTGGTGGAGACGCTTGCGGAGAAGTCGCGGCGCGCCTTGGCCGCAACCGGTCACCGGCGACTGGTCGTTGCGGGCGGCGTGGGTGCGAACCTTAGCCTCCGCGAGCGGCTCGGCGCCGTCACGCGCGATGCCGGCGCGCAGCTTTATTTCCCGCGGGCCGAGTTCTGCACCGACAACGGCGCGATGATCGCGCTCGCCGGGTGCGCTCGCTTGAGTCGCGGGGACCGTCAGGGACTCGGCCTGGGCGCCAGGGCGAGCTGGGAGCTCGGATCACAAGGGGAATAGTCGGACGTTCATGGACAAGATATTCATACACGCGCTCAAGGCCGAGACGATCATCGGCATCTACGACTGGGAACGGCAGGTCCGGCAAACCGTGCTGATCGACATCGAGCTCGCGGCGGATATTCGCAAGGCGGCACTGACCGACTCGATCGACGACACGCTCAACTACAAGCGCGTCGCCAAGCGCATTCTCGCCTTCGTCGAGAGCTCGCACTTCCATCTGGTCGAGACTCTCGTCGAGCATGTGGCCATGCTCGTGCTCGATGAGTTCGGCATCTCCTGGGTGCGCATCACGCTGAGCAAGCCCGGCGCCGTGCGCAGCTCCCGGGACGTGGGCGTCTCGCTCGAGCGCGATCGCGCGATGCTCGAGACCTGGCGCGCGCGGGCGGCTGCGTCCTAGCCGGCCGCGCCTAGATGCTTCGCCCGCCGTCGACGGGGATGATTTGACCGGTGATGTAGGGCGCATCGCGGACCAGGAACAGCGCAGTGCGTGCGATGTCCTGCGGGCTGCCCACGCGCTTGAGTGCCGTCTTGGCGACGATCTCGCCCTTCAAGCCGTCGTCGAGGTCGTGCTCGGCCCACAGCACGGGGCCGGGCGCGATGCCGTTCACGCGGATGTCGGGGCCGAGCTCGCGCGCCAGCGAGCGGGTGAGCATCGCGAGGCCGGCCTTGGCGATGCAGTACACGGGGTACCCTTTCAGGGGCCGCAAGCCATGAATGTCAACCACGTTGACGATGAGTCCGCGCTGCCTGGCGAGGTGCGGCGCCGCGGCTTGCGCCAGGAACAAGGGCGCGCGCAGGTTGCTGCCCATAAGATCGTCCCACGCGGTGCGGGTGATCTTGCCCACCGGCGTCGGATAAAACGTCGACGCATTGTTAATGAGCACGTCGAGCCGGCCGAAATGCCCGAGCGCGGACGCGATCAGCTGGTCCGGCGCTTCCTCTTGCTGAAGGTCCGCGGCGATGAGTGCGGCGGATCCCGGGCGGGTGGCGTTGAGCTCCGCGCTGAGCTCTCTCGCCGCGGCGGCGGAAGATCGATAGTGCACCAGAATGCGCGCACCCGCCGCATGGAGCGTCCGCGCGATTTGCGCGCCGATGCGGCGTGCGCCGCCGGTGATGAGGATCACTTGGTGGTCGAGAGAGTTCCCGCTGCTGTCCGCCATGCGCGGTCAAGATACCGGATTGCGCGTGCAGCGTGTATCGGAGCGCGGAGCGCGCTGCGGTGATGCCTGCGGCCGAGCTCGGGGAACTCGAGCGCGCGCACGTGGAGCGGGTGCGCGAGCGAATCGCCGCGGAAATCGACGCGGCGGGCGGTTGGATCGGCTTCGACCGCTACATGGAGCTCGCGCTCTATGCGCCGGGGTTGGGCTACTACAGCGCCGGGGCGCACAAGCTCGGACCCGGCGGCGACTTCACGACGGCGCCGGAGATCTCGCGACTGTTCGGCGGCTGCGTGGCCCGCCAATGCGCTGAGATCCTGGGCGCGTTGGGACGCGGCAGCATCCTCGAGATCGGTGCGGGCAGCGGCCGTCTCGCGGCCGATGTGTTATCGCGGCTGGATGCCCTCGGCTGTGTGCCCGAACGCTACCTCGTGCTCGAGATCAGCGCCGACCTGCGCGAGCGGCAGCGCCGGAACATTGCGGATGCCGTGCCGCACCTCGCGCGGCGCGTGGAATGGTTGGATGCGCCGCCGGACGTCGCCTTCGACGGTGTGGTGCTCGCCAACGAAGTGCTCGATGCGCTGCCGGTGACGCGCTTTCGCTGGCGCCCCGGCGCAGAAGGATGCGAGGAAATGGGTGTCGCGCGCGATGGGTTGCGGCTCGAGTGGGCGCCCCGGGCGGGGAGCGAGGCTCTCGCTGCGGAATGCGCTCTACTCGCTCAAGCGGGCGGCGGCTGGGAGGAGGTCTACACCTCGGAGTACTGCGAACGGCTCACCGCTTGGACGGCCGCAGTCACGGCATCGCATCGCACGGGGCTCGCGCTGTGGATCGATTACGGCTTGCCCCGCCGCCACTATTATTTTCCCGAGCGGCGCGACGGCACGCTGATCTGCCATTTCCGCCAGCGCGCGATCACGGACCCATTTGCCGCGCCCGGACTCCTCGATATCTCCGCGTGGGTGGATTTCACGCGCCTCGCGCAAGCGAGCGCCGCGTGCGGCTACGCGCTGGCGGGCTACACGACGCAGGCGCATTTCCTGGCCGGACTCGCGATCGACGCGGAAATGCAGCATCTCGCCGCGGCAGATCCGACCCGTTTCGCGCGGCTCGCGAACGAAGCGCGCACACTGCTGCTACCAGGGGAGATGGGCGAGCGATTCAAGGCCATGGCCTGGATGCGCGGCATGGAGTCGGCGTTGCCCGCATTCCAGGTGCAGGACCTGCGCCACACGCTGTAGGCGTTCATCGGCGCGGTGCGCAGGTCGGGCCGTCCCCGTTAATTTCCCGCCGTGTTGATTTTCTTGCCGTCCGGCATGATGGTGTCCCCCGGCTTCATGTCGGGCGGACAGGGCCCCAGATACTTCGCGTCAATGGTCATGGCGCTTTCGGCTCCGGCGCTGCTGGTCATGTGCATGTCGAGGCGGTATGCGGAATCGCCTTGGAATGTCATCGTGCCCTTCGACGAAGACCCGGCGTTGGGGCCGGTCGCGCACTTCTTCTCGAGAACGTACACGCCCGGGCCGGCCAAGGTGGTCGTGTGCGCGCACTGGTCTTTCTGGCGCAGCTGCAGCGACAGGTCGCGATCCTTCTGCTGGGTCGCGTGGCTTTGACAGATTTTCATGGTCATCTGAGAGGTCTTTCCCGGCATCGTGTGCGAGGTCGCTGCCTCCCAGAGCCCGTCCTTCGTGAACGGCGGCTGAATCTCGTCGGCGCGGACGCTGCCGATGAGCGTTGCCGCAATCGCCGCATTCAGTATGAGTAGAGGTTTCATGCGCGTTCCTCGGATGTTTGTTTCGCCCCGCAAATATTCTGAGCGGCGCACCGGCCCCTTGTCGAGCGATTCGCCGGCGGGCGAAGCAGTCAGCCGGCGGCTGGGTTTGGTCCGAGCTGCTCGCGCACGGCGGTAATCGTTGCGAGGCGCCGCCGGTGCAGCTGCTCGGCGATTTTCGGTCCGGGCGCGGCGAGCTCCTCGGCACTCGGCTTGACGGCGGCGGCGGCGGCGCGGGCGGCGATCAGGTACTCGCGCTGCGGATAGGGCTTGTCCTCCAAGCCGAGGCGCCCGCGCGCGTCCGCCTCGCAAGCCAGCAGCGCCTGGCCGAAGCGTTCCGGCCGGCGCACCGCATCCGCGCGCTCGATGAACTCGAGCACGGTGCGCGGCTTGAGCTCGAAGGCACGATGCACGATGCCGTGGTAGCGCGCGACGATGACGGCCAGCTCACGATAGTCGCCGGGAATCTTGAGTCGCGCCGCGAGGGCCTCGATCAGCGCGACGCTGCGCTCCTCGTGTCCATGATGCGCCGGCCATTCTGCCCGCGGCGTGGTGCCTTTGCCGAGATCGTGCACGAGCGCCGCGAAGCGCACCCGCGCGTCGGCCGACAGCCGGACGGCTTGATCGAGCACCATCAGTGTGTGCACGCCCGTATCGATCTCCGGATGCCAGCGGGTCGGCTGCGGCACGCCGAAGAGCGCGTCGATTTCCGGAAAGATGCGCGCGAGCGCGCCGCTCTCGCGCAGCACTTTGAAGAAGGTGCTGGCGCCGGTCTCGCGCAGCGCCTTCTCCGATTCCTGCCAGACGCGCTCCGGGACGAGCGCGTCCACCTCGCGACGGGCGACCATCTCGCGCATGAGCGCGAGCGTCGACGGATCTACGCGAAAGCCGAGCGGCGCGTAGCGCGCGGCAAAGCGCGCGATACGCAGCACGCGGACCGGATCCTCGACGAACGCCGCGGATACATGCCGCAGGGTACGCGACTCGATGTCGCGGGCGCCGCCATAGGGGTCAATGAGCACGCCCTCGGCGGATCGCGCCATGGCGTTGATGGTCAGGTCGCGGCGCGAGAGATCCTCATCGAGAGTCACCTCCGGCCCGAACTCGACGCTGAATCCGCGATAGCCCGGCGCGGTCTTGCGCTCGCGGCGCGCGAGTGCGTACTCCTCGTGAGTTTCGGGGTGCAGCAATACCGGGAAATCGCGCCCGACGGCACGATAGCCGAGACGCTCGAGCTCCTCGCGGGTGCCGCCGACGACGACCCAGTCGCGCTCCTTGACGGGCAGGCCGAGCAACCCGTCTCGAACAGCACCGCCGACCAGATACACTTGCATGAATGAATAGTATCAGCATCACTTCACGGATCTGCGTCCTGTGTGTGCTCGTGCTGATCGGCGCGTCCCTGAACGGATGCTACTTGCTGGAAAGCGCGCAAGGCCAGCTCGCGCTCATGTCCAAGCGCCGCCCGATCGCCCGGGTCGTCGCCGATCCGGGTACACCCGCCGACGTGCGCAAGCAGCTCGAGGCGGTCGCTCAGATTCGCGAGTTCGCGACCCACAACCTGCACTTGCCGGACAACGGCAGCTACCGCACGTATGCCGATGTGGGCCGGCCGTACGTGGTCTGGAACGTCGTCGCCGCTCCGGAATTCTCGGTCGATCCGAAGGAATGGTGCTATCCCATCGTCGGCTGCGTCGCGTATCGCGGCTACTTCGCCGAGCGGCGCGCTCGAGCCTTCGGCGCGGCCTTGAAGAGCAAGGGGTTCGATGTAAGCGTGGGCGGTGTAGCCGCGTATTCGACCCTGGGCCATTTCGACGATCCCATCTTGAATACCATGATCGGCTGGAACGACGTCGAGCTCGCGTCGATCATTTTCCACGAGCTCACGCACCAGATGATCTACATCGCGAACGATGCCGATTTCAACGAGGCGCTCGCGACCACAGTCGAGGATGAGGGCGTGCGCCGCTGGCTCGAGAGCCTAGGCCGGTCGGGCGAGCTCGAGCGCTACGAGCTCGAGGAAAGGCGCTCGCTCGAGGTCGTGGCGCTGCTGACTCGTACCCGCGACGAGCTGCGCACGCGTTATGGCTCGGGGGTCGACGCCGCGCGCATGCGCGAACGCAAGGCCGCGGCATTCGCGGCGCTGCACGAGTCCTACGCGCGGCTCGTCCAAGACTGGGGGCCGCATCCGCCCTTCGAAAGCTGGTTCGAGGGCGAGATCAACAACGCCCATCTCGGCTCCATCGCGACCTATTACGACTGCGTGCCCGGGTTCAGGCGCGAGCTCGCCGCGGTGGGCGGAGACCTGGATGCGTTCTATCGGCGCGTGCGCGTGCTCGCCAAGCTCGATCAGGAGAAGCGCGACGCCCTTGTATGCGGGGCTCGCTGACGGCTCAGGGGCGGTCGGCCGTCGCGCCGCCGGTATGCACGTGTCCCGCGAGGGACTTGCCCGCGGCGGAGCGGTCGCGGCTCAAGCGCGCATTGTCCTCGAAGGAGCCGAGATACTGGCGTGCCGCGGCGGCCATGGAATGCGGCTTGATCTTGAGCTTCGCGAAGCCGTCCTCCGTGCACACGCTATCGACTTTCAGAGAGTTGTAATTGTCGCTGGAGAACGGCCTGCCGGGCACGAAGTTCATGACGAGCCCCTGCAGCCAGCCCGCAAAGTTCGGCAGTCCGGCGATCCAGCGGCCGCGGCCCGTGGTTTTCGCCACCAAGCTCACGATCTCGCTCAAGGTGTACACCTGCGGTCCGCCGAGCTGATAAGTCTGGTGGACCGACGCATCGCCCTGCAAACAGCGCAGCAGCGCATCCACCACGTCGTCGACGAACACCGGTTGAAACCGGGCATGCGGCCGCGCGAGCGGAAACACGAAGGGAACGGAGGCGAGCAGCCCCGCGAAGCGATTCAGGAAGGCGTCGCCGGGACCGAACAACACCGAGGGCTGGAAAATCACCCAGTCGAGCGCGGCGCCTTGCTCGCGGATGAGTTTCTCGGCCTCACCTTTCGAGCGCAGATAGTGGCTCGGCGCATTCACGGCCGCCTGGAGCGCGGACACCTGCAGAAGGCGGCGCACGCCGGCGGAGCGCATGGCCTGCAGCAGGGTGCGCGTGAGCTCGGTGTGCGCGCGGCGAAAGCCGCCGCCCCCGAAGCCGCGCTCGTTCAAGATCCCGATCAAGTTGATCACGACGTCCTTTCCCCGCAAGCGCTCGCTGAGCTGCGCTTCCTCGTAGACGTCGCAGTTCTCGAGGGTGAGCCCGGGCAGCACGAGCAGGTGCTTGTGCTGCTCGCGATCGCGCGACAGCACCGTGACCGCATGCCCGTCCTTGATCAGGCGGGCGACCAAGCGGGTACCCAAGAATCCGGTACCGCCGAGGATGCAAAGAGACAGTGGCCTCATGAGATCACCGAATGGGTATTAAAACGACCGCGTTGCCGCGTTTCACGTTGAGCAGCAAGAAGCTAGCGCCTTTCGCGACTTCGCGGAAGGCCTTGAACGTGGCGACCGGGGTGCGGCCGACTGCGACGATGAGGTCGTTGGCGCGCAGCCCGGCCTGGGCCGCGGGACTGCCGTCCTGCACGGCGCGCACGAGCACGCCGGCGGCGTCCGGCGCATCGGCAAGATCCGCGCCCTCGAGCCCGCGATTGACCTCCGCGGCGCTGACGGCCTCGCTCTCCGAGTGCTCGGCGACCAAAGCCGTCACCTTGAGCGGCTTGCCATCCCGCAACAAACCGATCTCGACCTGGTCGCCCACGCGCTGCATGCCGATGGTGTTGCGCAGCTCCGTTGCGTTCTTGATGGGCGTTCCGTTGATGGAGACGATGATGTCGCCGGTCTTGATTCCGGCGTGTTCCGCGGCGGAGCCTTGCGACACGCCCGCAACCAGCGCGCCGCTCGCCTCGTTCAAGCCGAACTCCTTGGCGACGTCCGGGGTCACGTCATAGATGTTCACGCCGAGCAGGCCGCGCTTCACCTGGCCGTATTTGATCAGCTGGTCCATGACCCCCTTCGCCATGTTCACCGGGATGGCGAACCCGATGCCGATGTTGCCGCCGCTCCCCGAGAGGATCGCCGAGTTGATGCCGACGAGCTCACCGCGCAGGTTCACCAGCGCGCCGCCGGAGTTGCCGGGATTGATGGAAGCGTCGGTCTGTATGAAGTCCTCGTAGCCGTCGGGATTGATGCCGGTGCGGCCGAGCGCGCTCACGATTCCAGCGGTAACCGTGTGCTGCAGACCGAACGGATTGCCGATCGCCACCACGTAATCGCCTACCTCGAGCTTGGAGGAGTCGCCGAGCGCCATCGAGACGAGGTTCGGCTGCTTCGCTTGCAGCACGGCTATGTCGGCGCCCTCGTCGGAACCGACGACCTTTGCCGAGAAGCTGCGGTTGTCGAGCAAGGTCACGGTGATCTCGCTCGCGTTCTCCACCACATGGTGGTTGGTGATGATGTAGCCGTTCTTCGCATCGACGATCACGCCGGAGCCGGCACTCTGGAATTGCCGCTCGCGCGGCTTCGAGTCGGGCGGTACGTCGAAGAAGCGGCGGAAGAAGGGATCGTCCAGCAGCGGATTGCGCTGCCCCGGTTTTTCCTTGATGGTGCCGCGCGTCGCGATGTTCACGACCGCGGGCGACACGCGTTTGACCATGGGAGCGAGCGAGGGCATCGGCGCCGCTTCGGCGGAAGACGCCGCCGGCGCGGGAAGCGCGGCAAATGCGCGCGGCGTGCCGGCGCCCGGCGCGCAAAGACTTGCTGCGAGCACGGCGGCCGCGAAAAGACGGAAAATCATGGGCTGTCCTCGAGTCAAATGGTCCGTTGCCGGGCAGCGGACCCCCTGCCGCGCAAAGCGTGGGCCGGACTTCGAGGTCCGGCCCACGTGTCGCTACTCTTGGACCGCGATCTTACACGTAAGAGCGCGTTTGGCGGGCTTGGTTAGGCAGCTTCGACCGTGATTCGCTGCGGTTGGACTTGAGCGACTTTCGGAATTGTGACTTCGAGCACGCCGTGCACGGCCTTGGCCTTGATGTTCTGCACATCCGCCGTTTCCGGCAGGCTGAAGCGACGCAAGAATTCACCGGTGATCCGCTCGATGCGGCGATAACCCTCGCGGGCCTCGCGCCGCGCTTCCTCGCGCTTGCCACGAATGGTCAGCACGCCTTGCTCGGAGGTGATCTCTACGGTCTTCGGATCGACGCCGGGCAGATCCACATGCAACAGGAACTGGTTGTCTTCTTCGTGCACATCCACCGCGGGCAGCCACGCACCCGAGTCCGCGGCGGTCGCTTGCGGCGCGCCGAACAGACGATCGAGGTCGCGCTGGAATCTATTGACCAATGACCAGGGCTCATAACGGACGACAGTCATGTGTTTCTCCTCATTGAAGTAAGAATGAAATGGACGATGTTGAAAAACTGCTTGGTACCCTGTCTGGGGTCGGGCACTTTCATTTCAATATGCCGTCAAGAGGGCGATGGAATTTTTTGAGGAGACCGAAGTTTTTCGGCCAGGAGGGCACGAAGTTTCGGTGCGCGTCGCGCGATATTCGGGAAAGTCAATTGAACATCGAATGGAACATATTGTGCATAACATGTGGACCACAATATGTTGCGGTTGCACCTTGCCGGCGTTTCGAAAAATTCATCCGGGGTACCAGTAGAGAATGTCTCGTAACAATCTCATAACTTATTGATATAAAATGGTTTTTTAGACAGATATCTGCTGAACAAAATCCTTGACGGTCGTTGCTCTCCGGTCTTACGCTTCGAGCCATCCACAACATGTAGTGGTCCGAAAGTCTGCGATAGTCCCAGCGACTCGGGATGGCCATCCGGCATATCTCGGTGGGACCGACGCCACTTGAGTTTGAGCTTCACGCCATAACAATAAGGGAGCGGTTCAGGTACCCATGAATACGGTGGTCAAGATCCAGCCAAAAGACGTCGGCAGCATTCCTTATCAAGAAGCGTCCTATGACATCTGGGATAAGAAATATCGCCTGGTTGCAAAGGACGGCTCGCCGATCGATCGCTCGATGGACGACACGTACAAGCGTGTCGCGCGTGCGCTCGCCGACGTGGAATTACCGGAAGTGCGCGAGCATTGGTACGAGTCGTTCCTCTGGTCGCTGCGACACGGAGCGATTCCGGCCGGCCGCGTGACTTCGAACGCGGGCGCGCTCGAGCACAAGCCCGCCACCTCGACCATCAACTGCACCGTGTCCGGCACCATCCGCGACTCGATGGACGACATTCTGAAGAAGGTCCATGAGGCGGGGCTTACGCTGAAGGCTGGATGCGGAATTGGGTATTCCTTTTCTACCTTGCGGCCGCGGGGCGCATACGTGTCAGGTGCCGGCGCCTACACGTCGGGGCCGCTGTCGTTCATGGATATCTTCGACAAGATGTGCTTCACCGTGTCCTCGGCGGGCGGGCGGCGTGGAGCGCAGATGGGCACGTTCGACGTGGGCCATCCCGACGTGCTCGAGTTCATCCGCGCAAAGCGCGAGAACGGCCGCTTGCGCCAGTTCAATCTCTCGCTGCTCGTCACGGACGACTTCATCAAAGCCGTGAAGAGCGACAAGGAGTGGAAGCTCGCGTTCCCCATCTCACAACGAGAGTACGAGTCGGATCGGCCGGATCTCGACGACGAGAAGAAGTTCGTGTGGCGCGAGTGGCCCGACACTACGGGCTACGTCGTGAACGAAGAAGGCTTGGTCGCCTGCAAGGTCTACAAGACGATGCTCGCGCGTCGGGTCTGGGACCTCATCATGTCCTCGACCTATGATTTCGCGGAGCCGGGCTTCATCTTGATCGACCGGGTCAACGAGATGAACAACAATTGGTGGACGGAGGATATTCGGGCGACCAACCCATGCGTTACCGCCGACACGCGCCTCGCGACGCAATTCGGCATGGTGCGAATCGGCGATCTCTACGAGGCTCGCGTCGACATCCAGGCGACCGTCGACTGTCGCGCGCTCGGCGAGGGTATGGGGGTCGACGCGCGACCTGCTGTTCCGGCTTTCATGACTTCGCCCTCCGCGGACGTGTATCGCGTCGTGACGAAGGACGGCTACGAGATCAAGGCGACCGAGTGGCACGACTTCTATACGACACGCGGCAAGATCAAGCTCAAGGATCTCAAACCCGGCGACGAGTTGTTGATTCAGTCCGGCAAAGGACAGTTCGGCGGCTGCGGCAGCGCCGAGCTCGGCCAACTGTTGGGCTTGCTCACCGGCGACGGTCATTTCACCAACCGCGGCAAGGGCCAGGAAGCGGCCGTCGTGAATCTATGGGGATCGGATCGCGCCCTTGCCGACGGCGTCGTAGCGCATATCAACGAGTTGATTCACGGATGGGCCGCAGCGCCCCACAATTATCATGTGAGCGCAGTCTCCGTCCCGGAACGGAATCTCGTGATGATCCGGTCGGTGCTTCTCACCCGTGTCCTGGCCAGCTACTGGGTCACTGCGAAATGCAAGACTGCGGTGCCCGAGATTGTCTGGCGCGGCAACGAGGAATGCGTCAAGGGTTATTTGCGCGGGCTGTTTCAGTCGGATGGGACTGTCAACATCGCAGGTCAACAGGCCACGAGTTGCTCGGTGCGGCTCGCGTCGAGCCAGGCATCTTTGCTCAAGGACGTTCAAGTACTGCTTGCCAACTTCGGCGTCTTCTGTCGAATCAGGAAGCGTCGCGATGCCGGCAATCGTGTATTGCCCGACGGCAAGGGGGGCGCCAAACAGCATCCGTG
>Ga0302324_100025683_pt1 | contig 11291 bp, 9 predicted proteins | sample Palsa_T0_1_FD_201949 | JGI IMG/M metagenome (GOLD analysis project Ga0302324, IMG submission 201949) | Peat permafrost microbial communities from Stordalen Mire near Abisko, Sweden - Palsa_T0_1 | ecosystem: Environmental > Terrestrial > Soil > Palsa > Peat permafrost | place: Sweden: Abisko... | reverse complement strand
CAGTTTCTCGAACATGCTCCGGTCAGGCAGTACCTCGCAGTCGTGCGCGGGCACCTCAAGGACAAAGAGGGCGCGCTCGTTCACCACTTTCGGCAAGAAGGAATGTTCCAGAAGTTGACCAAGGAGCGTGACCCGAAAGCAACCCGTGCGGAACTTCGCTATTCGGTCGAACGCCTTCTGCGCGGCGCTTCGCTTGTCCGAGTTTCCCTGGTGACAGGATTGCAGAATCAGATCAGGGTGCAGCTTTCGGCGCTGGGCCATCCGGTCATCGGCGACCGAAAGTACCATCCCGAGGAGGCATCGGAGCGCCGCATCACGCGCGTCGCTCTGCATGCCGCGCATCTCGAGTTTGCACATCCACGGTCGGGACAAAACGTGTCCATCGACTGCGAACCGCCCGCCGACTTTCAGTCCCTGCTGCAGGCCTTGAAGTTCCCCTCCCGCCCGCGCCAGTGAATCTCGCCGTTGTCTCTATTCCGAGAAACTGTTTCGATATTGGGGGCGTTCTTTCACAGGACGGGCAGTTCGACTGCCGCGGGCAGGTGACGGAATCGCGGATACCATGCTAGAAACCGAGTATCGAGCCGGTTATCCAGCATTGCGCACCGCACCTGCAGCAAGAGATGAGCGCCTCCAATGTCGAAACAGTCCCAATTCTGCAGAGGCTACTATTTTGTAGATTGGGAGAGGGCTTTGACCAAATCGTAGAGGAACGGTTGGCCTTCGTAGAAGGATTGAACGGTCAGCGTTCGTCGCGGCCATGGAAGCGGATGTCAAGAAAAGAAAATTGATAAACCAAAATAATTCGCCGACAAACAGCGTAGAACACCTGATTTGACAAGGCATCACGCATTTCGCAGCAGAAACGAGATCCAACGTGGCGCACGACGACAGTTCCAACTCCGCCCGCAATGAGGGGGCGGTTTTTTAGCTTCCCGAATCTCGATCTTTCTTCCCGCATGTTTTCGTCAACTGATCTGGGCTACAATCCGTTCCGGGGAATCGAATCACAGGCCAACTGAGGAGGCCCACTATGAAGTTCTTCCTCGCCTTCGCTTTTACCAGTTGTGGCTTATTCTCAAACCAAGGAGAAGACATTAGGGGAAATTACAGGGAGCGAAACTGACGCGAACGGAAATCTTGTACCCGGTGCCACCGTGTACGCCGTTCCGCAGGAGATCAGTTTCGAGAATCTCGCGCCTCGTTCAATCACTGCGAATGGGGCAGGAGAGTTCGACTTTCGCGGTGGCTTCGCTTTCGGTACGTACAAGCTGTACGCGAAGAAAGAGTCTGACGGTTATCCTGACCCCTCCGACAACTTCTATGCAAACCCAAAACGTGAGCCGCCAACAGTTGAACTAACCAAGGATCATCCTGCTTCGACAATCACCGTGGCCTTGGTAGACAGGGCTGCCGTTCTCACTGGTCGCGTGGTCGATGCTAACTCCGGCGCGCCGTTGAAAGCGAAGCTGGTTTTCATGGACGACGGATGGAAACAGCTATTCGGTAATGGTTACCGGAAAGTATCGGACCTTATTGCCGCCCGGGAAGGACGTGACACTAATGGTGATGGTGATGTCCCAGATTACGGATCACAAGTGCGCGTTCCTCCCCTCCGCCTTGCACCAGGGCAGGAGATGGATATGGACATTCCTCTGTCCAAAAGGTAAATCCAAGGCGTCGTTCCGTCTGACCCGTTTCCGTGAGAGCGTGGTTGTCGTAATGTCGTTATCACACTCAGAACCCCGTCACTTCAGCGACGATCGCCGGATCCACTCATTGACGGCCCAACTCGGACACCCAATAACTGCTCCTGAATAGGAGCGTCTGATCCGATCGCGCCCGCCTCAACGTTACACGAATCCGATGCAGACCGGGGTGGGGATCCTGAGGCTCAAAGGTCAGCTGATAACGGCTGTCGAGGTGATTGGCAAAACTAACCATGTCTGACTCAAAGCCTTTGCGGGTTGCGAACAGCTCATACTCGCCACCCGTCATTGAGGCGAGGGCCTTCGCACTGTTGTGTCTCATCGCCTGTCGCATCGCCGCAAGTTTCTCGATGATGTCGATGGTTGGTTTCCACTCGTCTTGGTAGGTTCCACGTGCGGTATCCAGTTGCTGCGAAATGTACGGCGAAAACGGCAGCGCATAGACGAGCGTATGCGTTACTTCCACCAATCTCACGGCATCGTCGATCTTTGCGAAGTGGCTGTCGTGATCGCGAGTCTCGCTGATAAGCAAAAGCACCCGTTTTCGCCCGTTCGGCCTCCGGCCAAGCATTCTCGCTGCGTAGGCTACCGCGTCCAGAATGGCAGCTCCCTGGTTGCCCGACTCCAGATGTTTCAACTCCTGTTCGATAACGTCGGCTTGGCTCGTAAAATCGTGCGCCAAATTCAGCTCGCTGTCGAAGAGGAGCACGGCTGCTTCGTTCCGGGGATTGTTCAGGACAGGATCGAGCATCGCCGCTAATCCAGCGATTCTGCCGAACTCCCGTGTGGCGCGGCGACCACACTGTACCGCAATGACTAATGATATAGGTTCGGCTTCCTCAGCTTCGTCCAGGTGAACCGTTTGCTCGACGCCATCATCCGCGATGATAAAGTCCCGAGCGTGCAGTCCATAAACGGCATTGCCGCGCGCGTCCCTTACCAGGGTTGGCACAGGTACGAGGTTGCCTTGGGAACTGAAGGTTGGTCCCTGTTGGCGCGGGGTAGATCCGAAAAACAAGAGCGCTACCGCCAAGATTGAACCGAGTCTCAGCATATCCACTAAGATGCAAGTTCTTCACTATTTTCCACCGTCCACACCCGAAAAACGACTGCTATTGGCGGCAGGCACGGTTTACGGAATCTTTCACTTCACCGGCCGTTTAATCTCGGTGAGGATCCGCTCGGCTACCCTGCGAAGTCCTCCACGTTCTTCGGTTGGAGAGCCATTAATATTCCGTGACGTTTTATTACACAGATGAATGGTGCCGGGCTGGTTCTCGTATGCTGGGAGAAGCAAATCGCTGCGATGGCCAGCTCGATGGCCAGCAACGTATCACGAACAGACTTGGTGTCGACGGATGCCAGTGAGGCATCGGATTTATAATAGAAAGATTCGGTAGCCAGTTTTGATCCGTCTGTATACCAGGGGAAGATGTCCACAGATAGCATTGTTGTTCGCGGGGCGCGGGTTCATAACCTCAAGAACATTGATTTTGAGATAGAGCACAATACTCTGACCGTCGTTACCGGGGTCTCCGGGTCAGGCAAATCTTCGCTCGCCTTTGACACGGTATACGCCGAGGGACAACGGCGGTACGTCGAATCGCTCTCTGCATATGCTCGCCAGTTTCTGGAGCGCATCGAGAAGCCCGATGTCGATGTGATTGACGGAATCGCGCCCGCGGTCGCGATCAAGCAAAAGAATTCTACGCGCAATCCGCGTTCTACGGTCGCTACGGCTACCGAGATTTATGATTACCTGAGGCTGCTTTTTGCCCGAGTCGGAAGAACTTATTGCGCAGTATGCGGGCAAGAAGTGAAAAGAGATACCGTCGACGAGGTCGCAGAGCGCGTGCTTGCTCTGGGCGACGGTACTCGTTTGCATGTGTTCTTTCCGATTCAGCCGCATCTTACGGAAGCTGAAGAGAAGGGTGTGAAGAAGGCTCGCGGAAAGAAAAAAAAGGCTGAGAATTTGCCCTCCGAGGCGACGAAGGCTCGGCTTTTCGATTTGCGCAAACGCGGGTTTAACCGGCTGTTTCAAAATGGGCGGGTCTTCGAATTCTCGACCCCTGAGTCTCTGCTTGACCTTAATTTTGCCGAACCTGTGTTTGGTCTGGTCGATCGACTTGTCGTGTCCGCGGATCAGCGGTCGCGCATTGTGGATGCGATCGAGACCGGCTATCGCGAAGCGGGCGAGGTTATCTTCGAAGTCGCACCTCGTCGCGAGAATGGGGATGACGAGGCCCCGCAGCGACTGCGATTCTCTCATCGCTTCGAGTGCAAGAGTGATGGTACTCGCTACGAAGAGCCGGAGCCGCGCCTGTTTTCATTCAATAACCCTTATGGCGCTTGTCCCAAATGCCAGGGCTTCGGCAATACCATCGATTTTGATCTCGATCTGGTTATCCCCGACAAGGGAAAGACCCTGAATGAAGGTGCAATCGAACCCTGGACCAAACCTAAGTATCGGCCGCTGTTCACCGAGTTGAAGCGATTTGCGCGACAGGCCGGGATTCCACTCGACGTGCCCTGGCATGAACTGGACACTGAGCAGCAGGAGCTCATCGTCAACGGGGACAAAGCTTTCTCCGGGGTTCGCGGTTTCTTCCAGCATCTTGAGCGGAAGAAATACAAACTGCACGTGCGCGTATTTCTTAGCCGCTATCGCGGGTATTCGCTTTGCTCGGCCTGCGCAGGGACTCGGTTGCGTACAGAGGCGCGGCAGGTAAAGATCGACGGCAAGAACATCTGTCAGGTTTGCAGCATGACGGTCGAGGAAGCGGCCCGCTTCTTCGATGAACTCGCGCTCACGACGGAACAGGCCGCGATCGCCGAAAAGCTACTGATCGAACTGCGGGAACGGCTGCGTTTTCTTAATGAAGTCGGGCTCGAATACCTGACGCTTGATCGGCTTGCTTCAACGCTTTCAGGAGGTGAGGCGCAGCGCATTCAGCTTGCAACTTCCCTCGGCTCGCGCCTGGTGGGCACCTTGTACGTGCTCGACGAACCTTCGATCGGGCTGCACAGCCGCGATACGCACCGGCTCATCAAGATCCTGCACGATCTGCGCGATCTGGGAAATACCATTCTTGTGGTCGAACACGATCCTGACATCATGCGCGCCGCCGATCGGATTCTCGACCTCGGACCGGGCGCGGGAGAAAACGGCGGAACGGTTGTCGGCGCCGGTACCTACAGCCAGATCATCACCATGCCGCATTCGCTCACCGGCCGTTATCTGGCGGACGAACTTCATATACAGATTCCTGCGAAGCGACGGCAACCGGGATCGCACAAATTGCTCATCACCGGCGCTCGCGCCCATAATCTGAAGCACATCGATCTTGAGATCCCGCTCGGGATGCTGGTGGCGATTACCGGGGTCTCCGGTTCGGGAAAATCTTCACTGTTGCATGATGTTCTTTATCAGGCGCTGGCTACGGCTAAGCGACAGGGCAATGGCAGTGGCGCTGTTTTGTGGGACAACGTTGAGGGCGACGAGTTTCTCGATGAGGTCGTTCTGGTCGATCAGTCGCCTATTGGACGCACGCCGCGATCAAACCCGGTTACTTATATCAAGGCATTTGACATCATCCGCGAACTCTTTGCTTCACTGCCAGAGGCTAAGAAGCGCGGCTTCCCTGCCGGGCATTTTTCTTTCAACGTGCCCGGCGGGCGCTGCGAGAACTGCCAGGGCGATGGAACAGTGACAGTCGAAATGCAATTTCTGGCTGACGTTGAGCTGATTTGCGATGAGTGCAAGGGAGCGCGGTACAAGCCACAGGTGCTTGAAATTCGCTACAAAGGAAAAAATATCCATGAAGTCTTGAACCTCACGATTCGCGAGGCGCTCAAATTCTTCGCGGATGTTCCCCGGCTGACGGAAAAACTTCGTGTGCTGGACGAGGTTGGGCTGGGGTATCTGCGCCTTGGCCAGTCAGCCACCACGCTCTCTGGAGGCGAAGCGCAGCGCATGAAGTTGGCTGCGCACCTGCAGCCTGGCGCTCACGCGATGAGCCGCGCTCCGGAGGGCGGCTCTGCGGTCAAACGCAAACGCCGCATGCTTTATATTTTTGACGAGCCTACCACGGGACTGCACTTCGACGATGTCAGCAAGTTGCTTTCCGCTTTCCGGCGTTTGATTGATGCAGGAGGATCCATCGTTGTCATCGAGCATAATCTTGAAGTGATCAAAACGGCGGACTGGGTGATTGATCTTGGTCCAGAAGGCGGCGCTCGCGGTGGGAACCTTGTCGGGGCTGGTACGCCCGAAGCCATTGCTCAATTGACGAACTCTTATACCGGGCACTACCTCAAGCAGGTCCTGAATGGCAACGGCACAGGCCATGGAGACCGGTAGAATGGTCGTGCGGCTCGCGCGTCTTCGTTCGCCAGCCGTAGATTCGACCCAGGCATGAATCACAGAGTGGCCAGCGTAATACTGCTCGGTGTCCTGACCGCCTGCACCGCTCTCCAGTCTCAAGACCACGTCACTGTTCGCCACTATAAGGAACGTATTGACGACACTCCGCCGGAGATCGCACAAGCGGAAGATGCCATTCAGAAGAATGATTTTTCTGGCGCGGAAGCGCTGCTGAAAAAGGCAATTGACAAGGATCCTGACAATTACCAGGCTTGGTTTGATCTTGGATTTGTCTTGAACCGGCTTGGCCGTCCTGAGGAATCGATCTCTGCTTATCGCAAGTCGGTCGCCGCCAAGCCCGAGGTTTTCGAATCGAACCTCAATCTTGGGCTTATGCTCGTCCGGGGGAATAATCCGGAGGCTGAGCAATTTCTGCGAGCTGCTACTACGCTTAAACCTACTGCCCACCCGGAAGAAGGTCAGTCTCGCGCCTGGCTTGCACTGGGGCACTTGCTCGAAACTAAGAAGCCTCAAGAAGCATTGCAGGCTTACCAAAAGGCTTCTGAACTCGCGCCTCAGGACCCTGAAGCTCATCTTTCCGCCGGCTTGCTGCAGGAGCGGCAAAAAGAATTCGCTGCAGCCGAAGTTGAATACAAACAAGTGCTCGCGCTTGATCCGCACTCTACCGAGGCTGCGATCGGCCTGACAAACTTGTATATGAAGTCTGGCAACCTTGGTGATGCCGAGCCTCTGCTGCGCCGATTGGCTGGCGAGCGTCCCGATGATGCGGATATTCATCTGCAACTGGGGCGCTTGCTCGCTGCACAGGGCAAGAAAGATGACGCCATTGCCCAGATAGAGGCGGCGGCGAAACTCGCTCCGAATGATTCCGAAGCACAGCGCGACCTCGCCGATCTGCTGGTGCAAGCCAACAAACTAACCGAGGCGGAGAAAATCTACCGGGATCTGAGTCGCGCGCGTCCCGACGACGCCGAGGTTCATGATTTGCTTGGCGAGGTACTGCTGAAGGAGCACAAGTTTACGGACGCGCAGCAGGAATTTGTGACCTCGGTGAAGATCAAGCCTGACCTCGGCGTTGCCTATGGGGACCTGGCGATTGCGGCCAACGAAAATCAGAATTATGCGCTCACCGTAAAGGCGCTCGAAGTACGGGCGAAGCTATTACCCGAAAATCCCATTAGTTACTTTTTGCGCGCTACCGCTTTCGATCACTTGAAAGACTACAAACAGGCCGGGCAGTACTATCATCTCTTCCTTGATGCGTCTGGCGGGAAGTATCCTAATGAGGAGTGGAAAGCTCGACATCGCCTGGTGTGGATCGAATCCGGAAAGCATTAACTGTCATGCGCCTGCTGATCTTTACCGTGCTTCTCTTCGCGCTCGCTGCCAGTTGCAGTGCAGCCAAGGACGAAACCGTAGACCAGTTGAAAACGCGTTTCGAGAGTGCGCATCCGGAAGACCGCGCTGAACTTGGCATGCGGATCGCGCAGCTGCAACTTCGCAATGCCGACGCCCTTTACAACAAGGGCAATGCCGATCTGGCTCGGGTTGCCGTCGAAGACATTGCCACCTACGGCGAAAAAGCCCGCGATGCCGCCGAACAAACTCAGAAGCATCTCAAGAACGTGGAGATCGGTGCGCGGAAGATGGCGGACAAGCTACGTGACATCAAGCGCACTCTTTCCGTCGATGATCAGCCTGCGGTCGAACAAGCCATTCGGCGGCTCGAAGACGTGCGCACCACGCTGCTTAAAGCCATGTTTGCCAAGAAGGAGAAGAAATGAAGGCGAGTTGGCACTGCGCCCTCGGTCTGACTCTGTTGCTTGCGCTCCCGCTCCCGGCGCTTTCGGGCCAGCAGGAGCACAGCGATCCGCTGAATCCGCTGGAGATCGACCAGTTGCGCGACGCCATGCTCGACCCCGTCGAGCGATTAAACCTTTACGTCAAGTTTGCACGGGATCGAATGACAAAACTTGAACAAATGCGCAGCGATCCCAAGACGAAGGAGCGCGGACGACAGACGCACGACATGCTGGAGGGTTTCCTGGCCGTTTACGACGAACTCGACGACAACATTGATATGTACGTGGCTCGAAAGAATGACATTCGCAAACCGTTAAAAAACATCATCGAAGCCGACACAGAGTTTCAGTCCAAGCTGCGGGCGCTGAAAAATTCTCCGCAGACAAGCGCCGCCGAAATCACCCAATATGAATTCCAGCTGACCGACGCACTCGACACCGTCGATGCCAGCGTCGAGGATCACCGTAAAACGATCGCTGAAGTAGAAGAGTACATGAAGCATAAGAAGAAATAGTGCGGCGGTTCGGCCGTGCTAATCTTTTTCAACGTGACTCCGACGCTTGCGGAAATTTTTCACGAAGCCTATTGCGAATTGCGGCCTCGCGCACCTGCGCCGCCTTTGCACGTTCGTTTCTATCCTTTCGTCTCCATCAACAACACGATTCGGCTGCGCCAGGGGGAGCTGTTTATTCGCATCTCCGACTTGCTCGAAGGCGCGCCCGAACCTGTGGTGCACGCGATTGCCCACATTCTGCTCGCCAAGCTTTATCGCAAGCCGGTAGACCGCGGCCACAGCGCTCGCTATCGACGCTACGTTGGCAGCCACGACCTGGCAGCGAAAGCGCGCCTTGTCCGCCAGATGCGCGGACGCAAGCACATTCGCTCCGCCCGCGGACACTATTATCATTTGGAGGAAATTTTCGACGACCTCAATCGCCGTTTTTTTCACGGGCTGATGGGGCGTCCGCAACTTACTTGGAGCCAGAACCACGCACGGAGCAGCCTGGGCCACTATGACCCGGCGCACAATGCTATCGTCATCAGCCGCGTCTTTGATCATCCGCGCGTGCCGCGCTATGCGGTCGATTACATTTTGTTTCACGAGATGCTGCATTTGAAGCATCCAGTGAAACTTCGCGGGAGTCGGAGATGTGTGCATTCGCGCGAGTTCCACGAAGAAGAGAAATTGTTTCCCGAGTTGGAGCGAGCTCGCAAATTTTTGCGCATGGTATAGAAAGCGAAATAATCCTTCAAAGCGCGATGCCGTCTGGAGGTAAGGCGCTGTGGAAACACACCCAAAGCGTTTTTTGGAAGAGTTGCGCTCTTCACTTCTCAAGAAGCAAGTCGGACAGCTCGCTCTTGCCATAGTGCTTGCCGAAGCAGGCTGGCGCTTCGTTACTGCGCGGACTGGTACCTAGCAGTCCCTGTCATGTGGACGGCACCCCGGGCAATTCAGACTCCGTAATTCGGCAGTCAGTGATAGTCAGTGATTCCTTGCGTTGACCGCTGCCTCCTCCACACCGTATCCTATTGATATTGAAAATGAAATTCATTTTCAATTAGAAAGCGGTGCTATTCAATGCTCCAGGCGTTCATAATCACGCTTCGCGAAGGGGTCGAAGCGGCGCTGATTGTCGGAATCACGTTGGCTTATCTTGCCAAGATCGGCCGCAACGATCTGCGCAAGGCTGTCTATGCCGCATTGGCTGCAGCTTTTGCTGGATCGATCGGCGTGGCTGTTGTGCTTTCCCGTTTCCAGCTCAACGAAGACATCTTTGAAGGCTGGGTCATGCTGGTCGCGGCGGTCTTTGTCGTCACCATGATCGTCTTCATGATGAAAACAGGACGGAAGCTCAAAGGCGAGATCGAAACGAAGGTCGGTTTGTTCGCCCGCGGCGACGCCTGGATCGGGCTCTTCCTTTTTGTATTTCTGATGGTGTTGCGCGAGGGCGCGGAGACCGTTCTCATCCTCTCCGCGGTTACGCTGAATTCGAGCGAATTGCTGAGCTTCATCGGTACGGTGATGGGCGTGATCGTCGCCGTCCTCTTCGGAGTGATGTTCGTCAAGGGCAGCGTCAAGATCAATCTGCAAAAGTTTTTCAAGGTCACCAGTGCAATTCTGTTTCTGGTCGCCGGGCAACTTGTGATTTCCGGGCTGCACGAGCTCTCCGAGAACGGCGTGCTTCCCTCTTCTCGCCAGGAGATGGCCGTTATCGGGCCGATCGTGCGCAATGACTTTTTCTTCTTTGTCACCATTTTTGCGTTGGCGGCGCTGATGGTGCTGTTCGATATGAAGAGCCGGCAAACGGTCGAAATGCCCGCTGCCGGAGCTGCCCGACGTAAAGCGCTCTGGACGGCGCGTCGCGAGCGTCTCTGGATGGCCTCCATTTATGTCTTTTCGTTCCTCTTTATTGTGATGATCACTGCCAGCTTCGTATACGAGAAGAGTGCCAGCGCCCTTTCGCCGGCGACGGAGGTCGCATTTACAGATGGAAAAGTCTCGATCCCTCTGAAGCAGATTTATGACGGCGAGCTGCATCGGTTTGAGGCTAACGAAGGCGGAGTCGAGGTGCGTTTCTGGCTTTATCAGAAGCCCGACGGGAAAATCGCTACGCTCTTCGATGCTTGCGAAATCTGTGGTCCGGTTGGCTTTTATAAAGGGTCGAACGGTGTGGTTTGCAAGAACTGTGCGGCACCTATCAATCCACAGTCGGTGGGCATGGCTGGAGGTTGCAATCCGATTCCGTTGAAGGCGCAGGTTACAGATGACGCGGTTGTCGTCTCTGAAACCGACATTGCGGCTGGCAGACACTACTTCGAGCAGAAATAAATTCAGTCGCTCTGAATAGCTCTGAATACAGAATCTCTTCCGAAATCCACACGTCAAGTTATGTGGCGATTGTATGCGCTGAACGGTGCGTCACTACGCGCATGTCGGAGCGAGCGCCACCTGAACCTCTGAACCACACAAGGGGCTTATGTTGTCGATCTTCAGGATCAGCATGTCGAGTGTACCCTTCAGGAATGCCGAGGTCTGGCGGGCGAGCGAACGAACCCGTTCATTGCGCGGTCGCTACTCGAACCGCCGATCAACACTGATTGGAGGACATGCATGATCACAATGCTCCAACCCGGGAGTCTTGTAGTCGCACTGCTCGCAATGGACTGCCACCGCAACGAGTGCAAGCGCGCGCGACGCCTTCGTTCCTCCCATGTCGCTGGTGGTCGACGAAACGCAAGCCGCGCGGCGAATCGCTTTTGTGCAACATCCAGGTGCGGCCCGGCACACTCGCACTCGCTTATCCTCGTTGGATTCCTGGCGAACACGGACCGACCGGTCCTATTCAACAATTCGCGGCGCTTCGGATTCGTTCCGGGAACGCGACCCTGCCCGG
>Ga0302324_100025682_pt1 | contig 11292 bp, 5 predicted proteins | sample Palsa_T0_1_FD_201949 | JGI IMG/M metagenome (GOLD analysis project Ga0302324, IMG submission 201949) | Peat permafrost microbial communities from Stordalen Mire near Abisko, Sweden - Palsa_T0_1 | ecosystem: Environmental > Terrestrial > Soil > Palsa > Peat permafrost | place: Sweden: Abisko... | reverse complement strand
TCGCGGTTGGCGATGTAAACGGAGACGGTACGTTGGACGTAGTCGCCGTGAGCGACCTTGAGGTGCAAAACAGGCTCAGTGGTCGAGTAAGTACCAACATTGCAACCCAGGTCTTTGCCGGAGATGGACTTGGAAATCTCGAACCGCCAAGCGAAGTGGATAGCACTCTCTCCGGCGCGGTTGCCACAGGCTTTGGCCAGGGTATGCAACTGGCGGACATGACTGGCGACGGCACCCTGGACATTGTAATCAACATGCAGGTGCAGCCCGTTCCCACTGCGAACTTTGTCATGGTATCGCTCAATACCGCAGGCGCATTTGCACCATTTGAGTACGGTGTCAACGAGAGCCACGTGGGTTCCGTGAGCGATTCGGCTCCGGACGTCGAGGTGGCCGACGTCAACGGCGACGGGTTTCCGGATGTGCTGTGGAATCCAGGAGGCCCCACCTCCGGCGTAATCGCGGTTGCCTTCGGCGACGGAACCGGCGCTCTATCGCAGATTGGAGCAACCGCAGCAGCCGACAACATTCCCGGCCTGGGTCTGTTTCATCTGGCCGATGTCAACGGGGACGGCAAGCTCGACATCCTCACCTATAACAACGGTTCGGTCGCCGTATTTCCAGGAAACGGAGATGGAACATTCTCTACATATCCACTGAATGTCTACACAGCCTCCGATGGCAGCGGAGACCAACAGCCAGCCGTGCTGGACTACAACGGAGACGGCAAACCTGACATCGTTTATGTCGATTCCGAGTTGAGTCTTGCGACCTTTTATGCGGGACACGGGGACGGCAGCTTTCGGGGCGCAAGTTCGGTTGCGCCCGAAACGGTAAACCCCGCCAACCTTCAGATTACAGGTTCGGGTGACCTCAATGGCGATGGCATTCCCGACCTGGTAGCCTTCGACTCCTCGCAGGAGCTTGCTGGCCTGACCACAGTGCCCGACATCATGAGCCTGCTCTCCGATGGTAAAGGCGGCTTCAAAGAGACTTTGGGCATTCCCGCCGCGACTTTGAAATCGCTCGGTTTTAACTTCAGCAACATTGCCGTCTTCCCAACGGTAGTGGACCTCAACGGAGATGGCCGCGCGGACATTATCCTGTCCAATGCAACCGGAATCTACACCGCCCTTGGCAATGCGGATGGCAGCTTTCAGACGCCAGTTTTGATCCCAGGCCTCGCCATTCAATGCGAACCTCTCTTGTCCGATGCCGGCAATATTGACGGTTCCGGCCACACCAGCCTGATCTTTGCCTATCCTGGCGATGCGTCCTGCGGTGGCACAGGGCAGGTCCCGCCCGGCGTTCTGATTCTCCTTAACGACGGCAAGGCAAATTTCACGGCCAGCGTTGAACCGATAGGCAGTCAGCCCTTCCAGGCAAAACTGGCCGATCTCGATGGAGACGGCTACCCCGACCTGCTGTTAAGCGACATCGATGCCGCGACGGGCGTTTTTGCGTTGTACACATTGCCAAACCAGGGCGCATCCGCATCCACCGACGGACAGTACTTTGACCCCACGCGGCGCAACACCTTGCTCTCCGGCTACGCCATCTCCGACATTCTCCTCGACGACTACAACGGCGACGGAATCCAGGACCTCGCTCTGGCAACTGCCGGTGAGGTGGACGACGGCAATCTGGTCCCTCAAACTGAAGGTGTCTTATTGTTGCCCGGCCAGGGAGGCTTCGCCTTCGGCGCTCCGAATCTGGTAGCGCAGGGCACTATTGCAAGCTGGGCTCAATGGGCCGACATCAATCAGGACGGCATTCCCGATCTGATCATTGCATCCGAACAGGCGGAGGTGAACGATGCGCCGGTCTTTGGCATGTCGGTTCTACCTGGCCTCGGCAACGGCCTCTTTGCATCTCCCGTCAGCCAGGTGTTCCCCGATAGCGACACCTACGTCTTCATCGGCGATTTCAACCAGGATGGCGCTCCTGACGTAGCGGTGAACGGCGTAAATTCCACCGGCGCCTATGCTGGCTTGTATCTCAATCGCGGCGCAGATAGCGTTGCCTTATCAGTCTCCTCCGCCAGCGTGGGCCAGGGCAGCCCAATCACCTTGACTGCTAGCCTCAGGACTTCCTTCGCGGACGTTCCGCCCGGCGGCACGGTCACGTTCACCTCAAACGGAACAGTCTTTGGAACCTCGTCGCTGAGCAGCGGCGTCGCAAGTCTGACTTATAACGTCGGCGCGACCAGCGCAACCGGTGTTTACCCAGTCGCGGCCGCGTATTCCGGCGACGGACATTTCAATCAGGCCTCAGCGATAGGTTCGTATTCCGTCACCGCTTTGGCTCCCGCGATTTCAACCTCCGCCAGCTCTACCAGCATCAATCTCATGAGCGGACAGAGCGCGGTCGCCACACTTACCCTCTCTGCGAACGCGACTTACAACGGCACGGTCGCCTTCGCCGCAACGTCAAGCGGATCAGGCGTAACCGTGGCCGTCAATCCGTCCACCGTCACCCTCAACGGCGGACAAACCCAACAAGTCTCCGTCGTTATCGGCACAGGCTCAGTCAGTACTGCAGCATCGCGACGCGACTCCAGCTCACCGCGCCGGCTCGCCGGCACCTTTGCAGGAACGCTGACCCTCGCCGCGCTGTTCCCTCTGTGCCTGCGTCGTATCAGAAGGCTCCGCAGCAGATGGCTTCTCGCTCTTGTGCTCTGTGCCAGCCTGGGTTGCCTTGCTGGAACTATCGGTTGCAGCAGCGGATCTTCAACTCCAGTTCCAGTCGCAGGTACTCAAACCGTCGTTGTCACCGTGACACCCTCCGTTTCCGGAGTTGCCGCGCAGACCATCACATTCAATGTGAATTTGCAATAACAGCCATTCCTCGCGCCTGAGCCTCTCCGGCCTGAGCTTCATGATGCGTTTATACACAGGTGAGTGATGAGACAATTGCCCTTTTTTAGCCCCTCCCGCCGCAGGCTTAACTCGTTGATCGCGATGCTGTTGACAGTTGCCGGACTGGCGCATGCTCAAGCCACGGCCCGGCCCGTCGGCCAGCAGGTTTCCTTGCCAGTCTCATTGATTGCCCAGCCCATCGATAGTAGCCAGATGATCCCCCTCAAGGGCAATGTGCATCCCCTGGCTAACCCCGCCAATGATCGGGGCGCCGCCCCGGAGTCGTTGCTTCTCGAACACATGGTCCTACTCTTGAATCGACCGGCAGATCGACGCCAGGCTCTTCTAAAAATCGTCGACGATCAGCAGAATTCCAAATCATCGTCGTATCACAAGTGGCTGACACCCTCGGAATTCGGCCTGCGCTTCGGACTCGGAGACCAGGATCTGTCAGCCGTGACCTCATGGCTCGAATCCTTCGGATTCAAGATAGAAACAGTTTCTGCTGGCCGTAACTTCATCTCCTTTTCCGGAACGCATGCTCAGCTCAGGAGCGCATTCCGCACCGAGATTCACCAGTACCTCATCAACGGTTCTCAATATTGGGCCAACGCCGGCGATCCGCAGGTTCCCGCCGCCCTGGCCCCGGTCATCCAGGGCTTCGCCTCGCTCAATAACTTCCCCCGGCATTCTCAGCACACCATGCCAAAACAAATTCGTCGCGATCCCTCGTCGGGAGAATGGAAACAGACAGGCCAACCCGGCAAAGCGAAGCCTCTCTTCACGACCTCCGATGCCAATGGCGACACTTTGTTTGGCATCGGGCCCTCAGACTTCGCCACCATCTATAACGTCCAGCCATTATGGAATGCGGGCATTGACGGCGCCGGCCAAACGATCGCACTCGTTGCCGATTCGGATATCAACCCCGCCGATGTGGCTTACTTTCGCAGCGTATTCGGTCTGCCCGCCGCGAAACTCAATCTCATTTACAGCGGACCCAACCCAGGTCTGAATGAGGATGAAAGCGAGGCGGACATCGATACCGAGTGGTCCGGCGCCGTGGCTCCAAAAGCAACCATCGATCTGGTTATAGCAGGCAACACAGCCATTGCAGCAGGAATCGATCTCGCGGCTCTCTACATCGTCGAAAACAACCTTGCGCCGATCATGAGTGAAAGCTTCGGTTCGTGCGAACTCTTTCTCGGAACCGGCGGCAATGAGTTCTTCGACGAACTGTGGAGGCAGGCTGCCGCCCAGGGCATCACCGTCATGATTTCCAGCGGCGACGGCGGTTCAGGGGCATGCGATCAGGGACAACAGGCAGCGGAGTTTGGCCTGTCGGTCAATGGCATTGCATCCACTCCATATAACGTTGCAGTCGGCGGCACAGATCTTTACGGCACCGCCCTCGCGCCCAAGACTTATTGGAGTGCGACCAATAAGGCAGGCACTCTGCAATCCGCACTCTCATATATTCCAGAGCTCCCGTGGAACAACTCGTGCGCCAATACTCAATTGATCGCGATCTTCCAGTCCGAGGGGCTTACCGACCAAACCACCGAGGCCGCGTGCAACGATCCTCAACTGCAAGGCAACCCGTTTGACCTGCTTAACACCGCGGGCGGCAGCGGAGGCTCCAGCGCATGTATCGTCTCCTCCGCAGTGGCTGGAACCCCGGTCGCGAACAGTTGCGTTGTCGGCTATGCAAAACCAGCCTGGCAGAGCGGAATCCCCGGAATACCCGCAGACGGCGCCCGCGATCTGCCCGATGTCTCGTTAATGGCTGGCAGCGGACTGTGGGGCACCTTCTACTTATTTTGTCAGTCTGACGCCACCGCCGGCGGCGTCTGCGATGTGAACAATGCACTGGAAGGCGCAGGCGGCACATCCTTCGGATCGCCAGCCTTCGCCGGCATGATGGCCCTCGTTGAACAACAAACTCAGTCCCGGCAGGGCAACATCAACTACACCCTTTACAAACTCGGAACCGCGCAGTTTGCAAACGGCTCGCTCGGCAAACCGTGCCAGAGTGAGAACGTCGCCGGCGGCAACGGCTGCACATTTTATGACGTCGATCAGGGAACCAATGCCGTACCCTGCTTCAGCCAGTTCCTGACTCCTGCCGTAGACTGTGCCCCAGCCGTCGTCACCGACGAGATCGGAATCCTGGCCGGATATGACGCCGCACCCGGCTACGACCGGGCCACCGGCATTGGCACGGTAAACGCCTTGAACCTGGTTCAAAGCTGGAACAGTGTAGTTTCCGCTTTCCTTCCCAGCAGCACAACCCTTGCCGTGTCCGGCAGCACTACGGTCGCCTACGGATCGACCCCGAACGTCACCGTAACCGTCTCCGCCGCTCCGCCAGCCACCGGAACTCCCAGCGGCGATTTCGCGATCCTCAGCAACACCACCATACCTGGGAATCAGTCGGTCGCCGGAGCATCCCTGACCAACGGTCAGGCCACCATTCCGTTGACGGGATTGCCGATCGGCAACTACAAATTATCGGCGCATTACGCAGGCGACGCCACCTTTGCGTCAGGCAATTCCAACAGCGTAGCGATTACCGTAACGCAAGCCTCCAGCACAGCCTCGATTACAGCCAGCCGTGGCGCCGTTCTTCCCGGCCAGTTAGTCAGCTTCTTCTTATCTGTTTCGGGATCCGGAAACGGAGTCGATCCGACCGGAACGGCAACATTTAGAGATGCGACCCCGGGGCAAACTCTGGGAACAACCGCCGTATCCGGAAGTGCCGAAAACGGATCGCCTGTCGGCAGCGGGTTTATCAGTCTTTCTTACAGCGCATTCAGCATCGGCACACACACCATCCAGGCCAGCTATTCAGGCGACCAGAACTATCTTGCTTCCAATGCAACCTCGATCGCCATCACAATCGCGGAGCCATTCGCTCTTAGCCTGAATCCAACCTCTCTCAATATCAAAGCGAACTCGACAGGCGGCAACACGCTTACCGTAGCCGCCGCACCCAAAGGCAACGCAACACTCAGCGCAAGCTCGTTCAGCTTTGCCTGTGCCGGCCAGTTGCCTCCTGGATTGGCCTGCACTTTCAGCGAGCCTGTTTCGCAGCCGGATGGCTCCATCGCTTCAACCCTCACGCTGCACCTCTCCTCGCCCCTTGCTCCGATGGCCCATATGCACCGGGATGCCACCGCACCAAAGGGCGAAGGAGGCCGCTCCGGATGGCCCGTCCATTACGGAATCTCAGGAGCCGCAGCATTCTTCATGGTGCTGGCTGGGAGACGGCGTCGCCGCCTTTCCAGATTCTTCGGGATGCTTGCTCTGCTCATCACTTCGGCCTACATGCTGGTAGGGTGTGGTGGCAAAGGAACACATCCGATTACCGTCGCACCTTCGCCCGCCGCGACAACGACAACGCTGCAAGCCTCCAGTCTGACTCCAACGCTGAATAGCACAGTCACACTCACTGCCGCCGTATCCTCAGGCTCGGACAACAGCGTTCCCACGGGCTCCGTGAGCTTCCTCTCTGGCACGACGGTTCTGGGTACGGCTCAACTGACCAACGGAGCCGCTAGTTACTCAACCAACTCCCTCGCCATAGGCTCTCAGTCCATCGTTGCCCAGTACGCAGGGGACAGCAAGTCCTCCCCATCAACCTCTCTGTCCACAACCGTGGATGTGACCTTCTCCACAAACCTGGCAGTGACCGTGCAGGACAACGCCGGACACACCAGCACCGCAAACCTGGCAGTCACCATCGACTAGAGCAGGAGCAAGGTTAATGTAAGGTGTCGCACCGATGATCGCAGGCATTTTCATCAAGAAAATGCCTACATCGCGGTAGCTCGATACATCCCGTTATCCCTGCTTCTGCTCTGATATGGAGTGACCCTGTCAACCTCTGCGGACCCATGGGTTGTTTTTGTCGTTGTTGTTGCTTTTCCCGTCTTCCGAGGACAGGGCCAGCAGCAGTCGGGGCAGGTTTGAGCGACGATTGATCAGTCTGATATTCGAGGGTCGAGACCGCATAATCGCGATCCGTCGGGAGCTGCCTCTGACTAAATTCGCGAGTCCGGCTGAGCCTGTCGCATAGAGCAGTCGAGGATTCTCCTTCGTGCTTGCTCCGACTGCGGCTGACGCTGTCCTCCACCATCCCACGGACGAAGACCTGACCGTGGGAACATTGGCCCAATTGGGCGATGGCGTTCATAGGTCGTTTTTGTTTTTTCCTTCTTTGGAAAGTCTTTGCTTTGTTCTCGTTCTTGCTCAGGCCGCTACCGGCTGCCTGGCTGCCGCTTCCGCCTTGACTCCGATGGCCCAGATGAAGCCCAGCAGTTCGCGGCCCACCGCGGTGATGATCTTCTTTTGATCCTTGCCCGCCGCCGCTAGCCTCATGTAGCGCTTATGCAAGCGGTGTTGTGCTTTCCAGGCGATCTCCTTGATCTCTTCCGGAACCCCTTCTTGCCGCTTCCGCAACGCCGGCCCGACGCATGGCCGCAGCCGATAACTCCAGGCGGCTTCGATGGCGATCCGGCGCAGATGCGCGTTCCCTGTCTTGGTAATGCTTCCACGCCGTGTTCGTTGACCGCTCGAGTCCTCTGCCGGCACAGCGCCGCTGTAACCCCTCAGCTGCCGAGCGCCTTCGAATCGGGAGATATTACCTAACTCGGCGGCAATCGTCACCGCCGAGATCTGCGCTACGCCACGCAACGCCTGCAAGCCCTTGATCACTTCCTGTAACTCGGGCGAAGCCAGCTTGACCGCCTCCGTGATGGCCTGCTCCAGCCGCTTGACCCGCTCCCCCATGTGCTCGACCTCGTGCAGATAGTCCAACCGCGTAGACTCCTGCGCTATCTGCGTGAAGCGAAGCTGCCAACCCAGGCCATGTATCCCAGCGTCCACGCCTTCACCCCCAGTGCCGGACGCTGGCCCGAACGCAACAGGAACTTGCTCAACCGATGACGCGCCCGCAACTGATCCTGTTTAGCCCCTTCGCGCGCTCGCACCAGATCGCGCAGCGCCTCGGAACCCTCGTTCGGCACCCACACCGGAGTCAGATCGCCGGATCGATAACTGCGCGCCAACCGCTCCCGGGGTCGCCAGCGACGGGTCCATGTCGCTGGGGTGGCCGGCATCCCGCCGGTCCGTCTTCACCCGGTCCCCGGCTTTCATCGGCACCAGCGTCGGCGCAATCACCTCGCACGCCACCCCCAACTCGGCCAACTACCAGTACAGAACATAACCCGTCGGACCAGCCTCATAGCAGGCCTTTAACTGCGCCACGAGGTCCAACTTCTTCACCAGTTTGCGTATCGACTCCGTGCGATTGGCTATCATTCCCAGGCTGCGCACCTCGCCGTCGGGCTCGGCTATCGCTACCGCAATGGTTTCGGCATGGACATCTAACCCCAAAAATCGTACCTTTCCTTTCATGACCGGTTCCTTTCCGCTCGTGGCTCTGATCTGTGTTTCTTCCAGAATCACAGCTTAACCCACGGTTGGCGATTTGGACCGGTCACTCCATTCTGACTAACCCCTCCCCGGTTTGACCCTTGTTTTCAAGGGCCTGTAATATCAAGACTCAGCTTCTAGCATTTAGCTCTTAGCCTTTAGCCAGGGCAACCCCGTATCATCTGACTAGGGCAGTCCCTCCGACGCAAGAAGCGTCGTTGCTATGGCTAAGAACGAACCGCGAAAGGCTCCGGAGCGGTCCACTCATGCCCCACGACCTGCCTAAATCCTACCTACCGGGCGCGATCGAAGCGCGCTGGGCGAAGTACTGGATCGAGGAGAAACTCTTTTCGGCGCCCACCCCGCCGGCAGGCGAGACGCGCCCGGTTTTTACGCTGCTGCTTCCGCCGCCGAACGTCACCGGACGGCTACATATGGGTCACATGTTTGGCCAGACACAGATGGACATCGTGGTGCGCTGGCATCGCATGCGGGGGTTTTTGACGCTATGGCTCCCGGGGACCGACCACGCTGGAATCGCCACGCAAATGATGGTCGAACGCCAACTGGCCAGCGAAGGCAAGAACCGACGCGACATGGGGCGCGAGGCTTTTGTTGAGCGCGTGTGGGAATGGAAACGACATTACGGCGGCGCGATTCTTGATCAGATGAAACGGCTTGGGACCTCGGTGGATTGGGATCGCGAGTACTTCACAATGGACGAGAATCTCTCGCGCGCGGTGCGCGAGGTTTTTGTCCGGTTGCATGAAGAAGGCCTGATTTATCGGGCGAAGTACATCGTCAACTGGTGCCCACGCTGCGGAACCGCGATTTCCGATCTGGAAGTGAAGCACGAGGAGGTCGCGGGAAAATTGTATGAGATTCGGTATCCGGTGGTGGGAACCCAGGAATTCATCACGGTGGCGACGACGCGGCCGGAGACCATGCTGGGCGATACCGCTGTCGCGGTGAATGAAAAGGACGAGCGCTACAGGCACCTGCACGGCCGAAAAGTTCTGCTGCCGCTGATGAATCGCGAAATCCCGATCATCACCGACGAGCTGGCGCAGCCGGAGTTTGGAACCGGTGCGGTGAAGGTGACCCCAGCACACGATGCGAACGACTTCGAGGCCGGACTGCGGCATAACTTGCCGCAAATTGATCTGCTGGACGAGCAAGCCCGCATGAATGAAAATGCCGGCCCCTACGCTGGACTCGATCGCTATGCGGCTCGCAAACGCGTACTCGAGGACCTCGGCGCGCAGGGATTTCTGGTTGGCGAAAAGAACTACACCATCGCTCTCGGCAAGTGCGACCGTTGCGGGACCGTGGTTGAGCCGCGGCTTTCAACCCAGTGGTTCATCAGGATCAAACCGCTGGCGGAAAAGGCCACCGCCGCGGTCGAAAACGGTGAGATCACAATTGTTCCCGACAACTACAGACAGATCTATCTGAATTGGATGCACAACATCCACGACTGGTGCATTTCGCGGCAGCTGTGGTGGGGACATCGCATTCCGGCCTGGCATTGTTCGTGTGGGGAAATCGTGGTGGCGCGGGAGACGCCAGCAAAGTGTGCGAAATGCGGGAAATCGGAGCTGAGCCAGGACACCGATGTTCTCGATACCTGGTTCTCCTCTGGGTTGCTGCCCTTCACCACTCTAGGCTGGCCGCAGAAGACGCGCGATTTGGAGGTTTTCTATCCCACGACGCTGCTGATCACTGCCTACGAGATTCTGTTTTTCTGGGTGGCGCGGATGATCATGTTTGGCTGCCACTTTATGCAAGGCCACGAGCAGGATCCTGCGCTGAAGCAGGCCAGCGGGTGGGGCGACAAGAAAGACGACAGCGTGCCGTTTCGACAGGTTTACATTCACGCCCTGGTGCGCGATGCCGACCGGCAGAAGATGTCGAAGACCAAGGGCAACGTGGTGGATCCTCTGGACATCATCGAGCGGTTTGGCACCGATGCCACGCGGTTCACGCTGGCCGCCATGGCTGCTCCGGGAACTGACATCGCGTTCAACGAGAGCCGGACCGAAGGCTATCGCAACTTCGCCAATAAGATTTGGAATGCGGCGCGGCTCATGTTCATGAACGTGGACAGGGTGGCGCCAGGTCTTCGGCCTGGTCGAAGTGCGATTGGGGCGGGCCGCTCCGTCGCACAACCCGGGTCCGAGACCGAGTCCCCAACCGGAATTGTGGGGTTTGAGCCGGGAACGCTCGAAGATCAATGGATCCTTTCTCGCTTCAGCCGGGTCACCGAGGACGTGAATGACGCCTTGGCGACCTATCGTTTCCATGAAGCCGCGAACCGCATTTACGATTTTTTCTGGGGCGATTTTTGCGACTGGTACCTCGAGCTGATCAAGCCCCGCTTGGCTTCGAACGTGGGAGATGAAGCGCACCAGGCTTGCGCCAACCTGGTAAATCTTTTTGAAGCTGCGCTGCGGCTGCTCCATCCGGTGATGCCGTTCATCACCGAAGAAATTTGGCAGGCGATGTACGAGGGCGCGCCGCCGCTTAAGTCGATCGCCTTGGCCGCGTTCCCGCAGCCGGATCGGAGCCATGTGAATTCTCCTGCCGAAACCCAAATGGCAATCCTGCAGGATTTGATTGTCAGTATCCGCAACCTGCGGGCGGAACTCAAAGTGGAAATGAAGGCCCGGGTTCCGGTGGAAGTGTTCGCCCATGACCCGGAAACCGGCGTCTCTATTATGCAGAATGAGGAAGCGATCCGCCGGCTGGCGCATGTGGAAAGCATTACGAGTGTCGACGAGTCGAAGGCAACGCAGGCTCCCTCGCGCAGCACAACGCGTTTCGACGTGCACGTGGTCTATGAGAAAAAGATCGATAGTGTTGCCGAATGCGAGAGGCTGAGAAAAGAGTTGGAGAAAATCGAGAAAGAAATCGCCAATGGTCAGCGGCAGCTAGCGAACGAGCAGTTCCTCGCCAAGGCCCCGGCGCAGGTGGTGGAAGGGATCCGCAAGCGGCTGCA
>Ga0302324_100025681_pt1 | contig 11292 bp, 3 predicted proteins | sample Palsa_T0_1_FD_201949 | JGI IMG/M metagenome (GOLD analysis project Ga0302324, IMG submission 201949) | Peat permafrost microbial communities from Stordalen Mire near Abisko, Sweden - Palsa_T0_1 | ecosystem: Environmental > Terrestrial > Soil > Palsa > Peat permafrost | place: Sweden: Abisko... | reverse complement strand
AGGCGAATTTTGGCGGCTTCAACGGCGTCGTGAAAAACGATCTGCGATTCGGTATCCAGTACGGGTAGCTTATACTTCGACCTCAAATAGGAGCACAATGACTCGTCCATATCCAGGCCGCCCAACGACGCATCTCCGGAGATACCTAATTCGCCTGAGATAAATGCATCATTCTCGTGAACAATCTGTAATACAGTGACATCCAACGTGCCGCCGCCCAAGTCAAAAACGAGCACGGTAGCCTCGCGCTCGATTCCCAAGCCATACCGAATCGCCGCCGCGGTCGGCTCCGCGATGGTGTCGACTTCTGCAAATCCAGCCTGTCTGGCAGCCTCGATGATTGGGGCAATGCGGATCGCTTTGAAGTATGCCGGCACACTTATTACGGCCCGCTCAAAAGGACCGCCAAGATCTCGATTGAGTCTTGGGTTCTCTGCAACTTCCTTTATCTCTCGAAGAATGGCTTCTAAAACATGGGAAGGTGAAAACCGCTCAGAACCAACTCGTATCAAGACGCTGTCACCTGGGCCGCGTTCGATTGGCAAAGGGAATCCACGCTTCTTTCCGTCTTCCACTGCGGCGTCATATGATAGACCAACGAGACGCTTTGCACCCCAGATCACATCGCCTGACCGCATCGCGTTACGGGCACGTTCACCCACCGCGAGGACTGTTCCCGTTGGGCTGTACTTAACATACGAAGGAAACTGCTTGCCTTGAGGGCCGCTGCGGCCCTCTTTGTTTTTGACCATCAAAATGGTCTTTGCGTCAAAGGCTACAGCGGCACTGGAATTGCAGGTTCCGAGGTCGATTCCGAGGGCGCGTGTCATGTTGTGCGGTTGGCTCCTTGCTGCGTTTCCGGCCGGCAGCTCACTTCCACTCGGGCAGGGCGCAAAATCACGCTGCCCCGAGATTGCGAGGTCATCATGTAGCCCTTGCGCTCTACTTTCGTCACTGCTCCGTATGGTTCGCCCCGATCAACGGCCGTCCCGTACTCCTGAGTAGCATTGTCGAATGGCATCCCGCACTGGACAGGAATCTCGATGATGTGAGCGTGGTCGAGAATCCTGACCACTTTTTTCAGTGCTCGGACAAGGGCTGCCGAAGTGTCTTCAGAAAGCGCTTCCTGACGAGACATGATATCGAGAGAGTCAATCGTTTGGATGCAGTCGTCTATCAGCATTGAGTACCGCTCCTCCGTTTCCTCCGCAGTTTGGTTGGCGGCAATCACACATTCAGTCGCAACGGACTGGAACACCTTTAGCTCGTCTTCCAAAGAATGGAGCAGGTGAGACGCCTGAGCGATTGTCTTCAACGCAGCGCCACCCCGTTCTCTTAACTGGGGCAGGCTCGGCGAACCGATACTCAGGGGTTCCACGTGTTCCCTAGGTGTGCCGGTGGGAGATCCGCTGCGAAAGTGGCCCCGGAACACAATGGCCAGTGCAATTGAAGCCAGTAAGGTGGCCGTGATAGACAGCAGCCAAAGCCAATAAGGACTGCGAGGCGGAACCACCGGCGGTTGAGCCGGTTCACGCTTAATGCCGATCTCTGCGGCGGCCTGCGTTAAGCTGTCCATCACCTTGGGTAGCACGGCAGGCAAATCTGCCGCGTTCGAGGCTCGAAAATAGCTCCCTCTGGTTGCAAGTGCCAGCGCCTGCGGAATGCGGAAGTCAGCCTCGTTGCCAAGGACCGCAATGAAGATTCGGACCCCATTACGTTTTGCCTCTTCCAGCAATCCGGTGAGCAGCCAGCGCGTGTCTTCAGCGGTGGCCCTTGACGTTCCGTTAGTGAAACGGCCGCCGCAAACGACTAGAATAATCTTCTTAGCGTCACCACGTCCGTTTTCGCGGAGCTCGTAGATCGCGCGTTCAACTCCCGCTGGCAGATTGTGCCATCGTCCTCGATAGCGAACAAGGCGAAGCGCGTCAGAGAGTGAAGCGACCAGGCCAGGGCTCGACGTTCTTTTCAGGTCTTTCACCAACTCGGCGCCCGGGCCGAACAGAACAACGGCCAAGCGGGACCCAATTGGGAGACTGCCAGCAAAAGTGCCGAGGGCTGTCGGCACAACACGGTTTTGGTCAACTCTCCTCATACTGGTGGAGTTTTCCACCACGAACACGACGTCCAGCGCACCTTGATGTGAGACTTGAGCGGAAGCCGTATGTGCAATTGGTGCCGCCAAAAAGATTAGCGGCAGAAAAAGGTTTCTCATACTTTTGCGCGCGCACTCAGGCGGACCTCTTCAATTGCTGATCGCAGATGATTCATTCGCAGGGCGATTGTGCGCTCACCAAAGCCGGATTCCCGAAGGGAAGCCATCGCACTTCTCCGGCAGACCTCCGCGATGTCAGCGCCTGAAAACTCATTACTCAAAGTCGCAAGTTCTACCAGATCGAGGTCGGGGATCGCTGGTTTCCCGGCGAGGTGAACCGCGAAAATCGCTTGACGAGCGGCAGAATCCGGCAGGGAGATTCGGATGTGGTAATCCAATCTACCCGGACGCATCAAAGCGGAATCGAGAAGGTCTGGCATGTTGGTTGCGCCCACCACAAAGATCCCGTCGCTATTTTGAATGCCGTCGAGCTCGCAGAGTAACTGGTTGACCATGGCATCGTTCTCGGAGGAGTACTCGTGACCACGGCGACTTGGCGCCGCAGCGTCTATTTCGTCAAAGAAGATCACGCATGGACTCGCTTCGCGAGCTTTGGAGAACAGTGATCGTATCCGCTCTGCTGATTCCCCTTGCCATTTGCTCCGAAGCTCGGAGCCCTTGATGGATATGAAACTGACCGCACACTCATTTGCCACAGCTTTTACGAGAAGAGTTTTCCCTGTGCCGGGAGGGCCGTACAAGAGAACCCCGCGAGCTGGTTTGACCCCTGCTTCGCGGAAGGCGGCCGCTTTGGTCAAAGGGTATACCAGATTTTCGATTAAAAGACTCTTTACGTCTTCCAGCCCGCCGATCTCGCGCCACAACACCATGGGAATCTCGACGACGAACTCCTTAAGAGCTGAGGGCTGCACGTGCGTCATCGCAGTAGTGAAATCCCTCATGCCGACTTTCAGCGCGTCGTATCGGGTGGGGTCTAAAGTGGGGAGTTCTTGCTGGGAAAACGTTCGACGCATCGCGGCGTAAGCAGCCTCCCGACATAGTGCTGCCAAATCAGCACCCACGAATCCTACGCTGGCCTCGGCTACTGAGCCTAAGGAAACGTCGGTATCCATAGGCATTTGGCGGGTATGGATACGGAGAATGCTTTCGCGTGATGCTGCGTCAGGGACGCCAATGTGAATCTCCTGACCGAACCGGCCTTGGCGGCGTAGAGCTGTATCGATCGCGTTGAGTCTGTTGGTCGTACCAACTACCACTATGCCGGGCTGTTTTGTTATTCCGTCCATGAGGGTGAGTAACGTTGCCACAACCCGTCTTTCAACTTCCCCCGTGCCCCCACTCGAAGAATCACGTTTCGGAGCCAAGGCATCAAGCTCGTCTATGAGAATCAAAGCCGGAACGTTTTTGGCGGCTTCCTCGAAAATTTTCCTCAGACGTCTTTCGCTTTCTCCATATGCCATGCTGTAGACCTCTGGCCCATTGATGGAGTAGAATTTTGCGCCGACCTCGTTAACCAACGCACGCATGATCAGGGTTTTGCCGGTCCCTGCAGGTCCATACAGAATGACCCCTTTAGGCGGCATGATCCCCAGTCGGTCAAATATGCCCGGAAACTTCAGGGGATATTCGATTTGTTCCCGGATGCTTGCTATCTCCCGACGCAAGCCGCCGATGTCCTCATAGGCGATTGGAAACTCGTCGCCAACATCCATGCCTGAAGCTGTTGTGAACTCAGTGTCGGGTCCGGCAAGAACAATCCCTTTGGGTTGTGTGTCGAGAATCTTAACGAGCCTTGGCTCACCCGCAAGCGCAAAGATCGCGGTCGTTTCGTAGCGGATGAGAGGCTTTCCGATCAGGCGAGCGATATCCCGCGTCAGGAACTCTGAGCGGACGCCCAAGCGCACGTGCCTTGCGGCGACGGGTGTAAAAAATTCCAGAGACACAGACTCTCCATCACTGGATTTCAAGCTTAACTGCTTGAAACGATCAACGCGGATAACGTCTTCTGTGGACGGCTGGACCTCCGCTACGATGCATGCGCAACTGAGGTCCCCCTTGCTGATGTGGACAAACGCCGGCTCAGCCGACGTTTGACCGTGCTCTCTAATCAGTTCAGGGCATTTGCTTTCGATAATGACGCGGTGTGTTCCGTCGAGTTCGGCGTGTCCGTATATCCGGGAATTGAGTGTCGTCCCCATTTATCTTTCAGACCTCACTTTGCGAAAGGAGTTCCAGCACGCGGGCAAGATATTTACTCACCTGCTTCGAATCGACACCGGCGCGAAGCGGCTGCGGGATTCTTCTGAACCATTCATCCTTGGTCTTTGGGCGTTTCGCGATGAATTCCTCCAGCAGCTCGGGTGTTAACAGACCTTTCTCACTGGGCGAATCCGGAAAGGCTGGCACGATTTCCTCTTCTCGCAAGGCAATCAGACGCTGGCGCAATGCCTCCGTTCGGCTGACTTTGAGACGTTCCATCTGATAAACGGGATCAGCAGCTAGAAGATCTTCGATGTGCCTCAGCAGTCTTCGGATTTCGCTTTCCCGGCTCCTGAACCAATCGGTGGACCAGACGCGGTGAATCTTCCATCCGAGGTTTTCGAGGATTTCCTGCCGGAGTCGGTCGCGGTCGCGCGCCGACCGGCCAGAGTGATAGCTTGCCCCATCGCATTCAATCCCGAGCAGGAATGTACCCGCCCTGGCCGGGTGCTTCACACCGAGATCGATAAAGAACCCAGCTACCCCCACCTGTGCTGCAACCTGGTAGCCGTTTTCCTTGAGCACGGCTCCAACGGAAAGTTCGAAGTCGTTCGTGGGCTGCTCCACGCCTTCATCGGCTTGGTCTAATATGCCGGTGCGGGCAAAGATCAAGTATTCCTTCAATGCACGTACGCCCCAGGGGCTGCTGGCGGTGGTCTGAATGCGCTCGGGATCGAGCGAACTGTAGACGACGGTACGCTTCTTCGCGCGGGTGAAGAGCACGTTGAGGCGGCGGTGGCCACTGGGGCCATTGATAGGGCCGAAACGCTGGAATTGGTTCCCCCGCGTGTCGGCGCCGTAGGTCGTCGAGATGAAGATGACGTCCCGCTCGTCACCCTGAACGTTTTCAAGGTTCTTGATGAACAGAGATTCCTGTCCGCCGGTCATGTGCTCCTGATAGGCGATGGCGAATGGGTCTTCTCTTAGCCGCCGATCGAGGAGTTCCTCGACAAGCTCGCGCTGCTCGAAATTCAGCGTGACCACACCGAGCGATTCGTCGGGGTGCCTCCGCATATGATCCAATACGGCGTCGACAACGACGGCGGCCTCGCGGGGATTCCGGCCGCCTTCGAAAACGCCGTCCGGAATAAAGTGGTGTTTTACGCCGAGCGATGGATCATCGTGGTACGCGGAAGGGAAGATAATAAGGTTCCGCTGGTAGAACTCTTTATTTGAAAAGGCGATAAGGCTGTGATGCCGTGATCGGTAGTGCCAGCGTAGCCGCCGCACCGGCTGGAACAGCGCGCTCGCGACATCAAGAATGCTTTCACCCTCCTCGACCGCCGTTCGGGTTTCGTCTGACGTGTCGTCTTCCACATCGAGCGCCACGCGCTGAAAGAAACTCGTGGGCGGAAGCTGCTTTGGATCGCCAACGACAATAACTTGGCCGCCTCTTGCCAGCGCGCCGATGGCATCCTCGGGCCTGAGCTGCGATGCCTCATCCATCACGACGAAATCGAACTTGAGCTGGCCCGGGGCGAGATATTGAGCGACCGACAGGGGTCCCATCATGAAGCACGGCTTAAGCGCGACGAGCGCATTTGAAGAGCGCCGTATCAGCTGCCTAATCGGAATGTGCCGCTTCTGTTTGCTGATTTCGTTTGCCACCAGCGCCATCTCGGTCCAGCTGCGTACCGGGCCGCTCTGATTTCCGTAAGGGATGGGCCGCTTATCTATGATTGCCGCTACCCGCTCACTGTAAAGCCGGATGGCTTCCTTGTCCGCCGCCGCGAACTGGCGTTGCAACTGTTCCTGTGTGACTCCGGTCACTTGCGACAAATCGGCATGGTCCATGAAGACGCTGCGGGAGAGCGTGTTGTAGAAGACGAAGGCGAAAGCGCGTCCGAGTTCGCTGGGTTCCAGTGCGCGGTTCTCCGCGAGCGCTGTCAGCCTGTCCAGACCGTTTTCCCGGCTCTGGATTTGCAGACGAAGGAAATGATTCCAGCGAGGCAGTTCTTCCCGGTTGCCGAGCGCACGTTCGGCGAGCGCCTGCAAGCTGCCCCAGGGGTTCTCGGCATTCTTTTCCCAGAGTGCCGCCCCAGAAACCGAGGCGAGCTCGTCCGACAGTGCCTGGAGTTTGGCGCCGCAATTGTGAGCGCCATTGAGCCAAGCCCGCAGATCGGTAAGATGACTGCCGTACTCGGGGCACAACAGCCACTGCACTGTGCGTGGTGGCAAAGTGCCGGAGGCGATGGACTGTGCAAACTGGACAGTATGCTGAATCGGCTCAATATCGGTGTTGACCCCGCGAAAGGAAGCGCCTAGCAGCCTCTGCGCGGCTGTTGCACTCTGAACGGCAGCCATAACATCCCGGCATTGCTCCCCCGCCGTCATGACATTGCGGACATCACGCAGCCTGACGCCATCACCGAGCGCAGCACGATCTACGGTCCGTAGTGCCTCGGCAACCTCTTTATTGAACGACTCCAGCGTGGTCAGGATGTCCTCGAAAGATCCCGCGACCATCAGATGGCTCTGACTCGGTACGGCGCGCGTGAAGTCGGCCACGTGTATTACGATTCGTTCGAGGGCCCGGCGATGGGCTTCTGTCGGTACTAGACTGGCCTTGATCGACTTCAGGTGCTCGGCGCGCCCGGTGAACACGATACGTCGGAACGGTTCTGAGTTGGTCTGGTGTTCGGGCAGAGCGACAAAAACCTGCTCGTACCAGAGCAGCACAGCGTGCAGGTCATCCCACGGGCTGGACACGCCCTGAAAATGATCTCCCAGCATCTCGCGGTAGGCGGCATGGCCATTAAACCGGACAAGACTGTCTATGTATTCTGCGACGCTCCTGAGCGCGCTGCTCATATGGGTGCGGGGCGCTTTCTTTCCGCCAAGCGCGATACGACGATAGACTTTGACGGCCTCACGGTAATCGTGGCCGAACAACCGCTGCCAAAGGGAAGCCCGCTCAAGAATGGCAGCGTTTTCGAGCAGCTGGGACGGGGTGTTTGTTCCCTCGGCCAACATCAGATCGAACTTTGTGTTGAGCGACGACTCGGCGGATTTGAGCGCCGCGGCTTCCTGTTGCGCGGTTTTCAGGAGGTGCTTGGTCCGTTCTTGTTCAAATGCGGGCGAACGCAGGTGAAGGCGTTCAAACGGTGCGGCCTCGACAATGCGCACCGTGTCCAGCAGGAAGGCGGCACTTGACAGCGTCGCGGTTGCGTCGCACCCGACAACCGTGAGCAGCACACGGAACGACGAGTGTGCTTCAGCCAAGAGCTTCGTTGTGTTGGTGCTCGCGTTCAGGATGTCCCTGACCTCCGCGATTGAATATCCGTCGAGGCCCCAGCGGCCAAAGCATTCCAGCGCTTGGGAAAGTTCTTGCGCCGTATGGGCGTCGAGTAGAGCGTTAGCATTGCCGGCGGATGCCGATACTATGGCGAAGCCGGCGCGGTAGGCCTTTAATCGTCCGATGAATTCCGTAAGCGCCTCGCGATTCTCCGCCGACTGGCAGGGCGTCAGGAGGTCGTCGATGAGAGCCCCTTCTGACTGCGGTACTAATGCCAAGATGTGGGCGGCATGGTCGAGTCCGCGGCACGTGCGCGCCAGCTTGATCCCCGCGATTTCATCCAGATGACCGCAGTACTCGTGGGCCTGGCGGACGATTGTAAGGAACTGGCCGAGAGCTTCAAGGACGCGATCCTCTGCGACAAAGGAAAGCGGACCCGTGATCCACGCCCACGGATGCTGGTGAACGGATTCGCTCGCGGCGAGGACGGCTGCCAGATGCTGCCCATACACCGTCAGGAATTGTTCCGTCTGTGAGAACTGGGTGCGAGTGTACTGGACGACGACTGGGAGGACGACCTGTGCGAGCTTTGCCCGATGGGCAGCAATATCCTGGCCGCGCCTGTCGCGAGCCCACAGGATCTCAAACACCGTCGCATTGAACGGCGCGATGGTCTCGTTGATGAGCGACGCGTATTGCGTCAACAGACGCTTCTTCTCCTGGACGATCGACAGATGCCGGTCGAGTTCACGCGGCTCCTGAAAGGTCCCGCGCGCGCTAAAGCGGAGCGCAATATCATTGATCAGCGCTCCCTTCTTTGTCTTGTGGCTGTGAACTTCCAGGCAGAACATGCCAAGGCCGGCATCGTCAAGGCGACGCCGCACCACTTCCAGGGCGGCGAGTTTTTCGGCGACAAAGAGCACCGTCTTGCCGCGCGCCAGCGCTGCCGCGATCAAGTTCGTGATGGTCTGTGATTTGCCGGTGCCCGGCGGACCTTCGATAACCAGATTCCGCCCTCGAAGCGCGTCCACGAGCGCGCTGTGCTGCGAACTGTCGGCATCCCGAATTAGGTGCGGCACATCCTTCACCAGCTCGGGTTCATCAATCGGGTACTCCTCCGCAAGTTCGATATTGGGATTCTTGGAGCCCTCGAATAATTCACGGACCAATGCGTGCTTGGCGATGCTCTGATCCGGCGGCCAGTTCCGGGGATCAAGGTCCCTGTACATTAGGAGCTTGCCGAAGCTGAGGAGCGCAAGCGTCAGATTCCGCCGGATGGACCAGCTTTTCTTGAGCCTGAGTATTTCGGTGAATTTCTCGAAATAGCTCTCGGGCGTGTCGTTGTCCTCAAGGAGCGGAATCTCAATCCCAAAATCCCGGCGCATCTTTTCGACGAGGGAGAGATTGGTTTCCACGTCCTCGCCCGAGTATTCTAAAACGGTCTCGACCGCCTTCCCCTTGCCGCCCGCACGTTCGATGGTTACGGGCAGAACGATTAGCGGAGCCAGATGGGGCTGTTTCGAGTCATCGGATTCGTACCACTCAAGAAACCCGAAGACGAGATACAGCATGTTGGCGCCAGACTCCTCGATGGCGGTTTTTGCGGCGCTCACAATCTTGCGGCTCAGCGTGTCGAGCTGTTCGTGATAGTGCAGAACCGGAAGAGCTTGTTCGACGCCGTTGGCCGCGTCAAGGTCGAACGAAACGTTCCAACCGAGTAGGTCCGCATGGTCTTTGGCCGCAGGCTTATCGCCCTCCGCGTCAGGCTCCGGGACAGGCATGAAGGCGAGTTTTTCATTGTCACGCAGTCGCCGGAAGACGCCATCAAGAGAAACATCGATGACACGTAGAGACGATGCGGTCGCGTGCCGGTAGTTTAGAAGCTTGTTGCGGTTGGTAAGGTCCAGCAGCCGCGCGCGGATTCGGTCGAGCCCGATTTCAGTGCTTCCAGTCAGGAAATCAGCACTGATGCTCGGTGCTGGCTGGTCGGCTGTCACCCTGCTGATCCCGTTTGGCATGGCAGTTTACTTGCTACGGTCCTCATGCTGACAGGACACTTCAAAAGCATGATGGCATGCACGTACCGAATTGCTCAGGGACATGTATTCTAAGCGCGTTAGACAAAGTTTTAGGCGATTCCTTACTGTATACCCTCTTTTTGCCCGGCGTGCACTATCGTGGATTCCTCCCGCTCGAGGGCCGCGTACAGGGCCCTGCCGCGCTGCGTGAGCTGAAACTCCGTGCTGCCTGACCGGGCGCGCACGGTAGCCCGATAGCTCAAGACTGGCCTGGAACCGACCTCGGACGAAAGTGAGGGCCGTTTCTCGAATAAGACTGTAATTTGTTCTACCGGCAACGCCGATCGTTGAAGAGGCATCTTGAAGAGGTTATGATTAAAACTAATCTGGGGCGAAATGATTTACGCCAAGCGCTTCGGCGCCTTCATGCCGGTCGTCACTCTGTCGACTTCTTTAACGGTGACGTATTTTCTTTACCCGTGGGCGCAAAGTAGATGGCCGATGTGGTGGCGCGGCATCCTCGTCGCCATTGCTTTGTTGGCGTTCGGCCTGATCTGGTGCGCAATTTACGTCGGCAACCTGATCCTAATTCGCTTTTCTGAGAGTCCCGAGTTCATCGAAAGGCTGCGGCTTCGGTGGCGTACCATCTTAATGGGCCAAGCAGTGCCCGCCGTCATACAGGACTTTCTGGATCGCGCGGTTGACCTGCAAGTAAGAATTTCTTATCCGATTCTAGTGAAGCAAACGGTTACGGAATTGTCGCAAGAAAACGAGGCGGCGGCCGCGAATTTGCAGAAGACAATTGATGCTTATGCCGAAAAGAACGATTTGCTTGCCTTCATGAGCACTTTGGGTAAGCGCTGGATGGAGTCTCCTCCTTTCATCAGGTGTCCTCCAGTTCTTCTCGATGATCCAGTCCATGGCTGCGTTTCTTTGGATTGTGATTTAGCTACGATAGTCTCCCGTCCAATAGTTCAGCGATTGAATCGGATTCGCCAGCTCTCTTTCAGCTACACGCATTTTCCTTCCGCAACACATTCCCGGTTTTCTCATGTCCTAGGCGTCGCGCACAACGTTGAGAGGGCTCTCGGTGGCATCTTTTCAAGAGGTGTGTTTTACGAGGAAGGGGCGAAGGACCCGAAGGAAATACCAAAGGAGTTCCTGGATAGTCGCGATGCCCTAGTACGCAGGGCAAAGGTGCTCGCGGTTCTTCACGATTTAGGGCACGGTCCGTTTGGACACGCGCTCGACAACTATGTCGGATACATAAACAAGCACGAGAAGACAGCCAATCCTGACAAGGTCTATTCACGGCTCTATTTGGAGCGGCATTTGGCGAATACCCTGGAAGCGCTGGGGTTCGATCCTGGGGATTTAGCCCGCGTATTGAACCCCAAGCAACGCGACGAGCTTACGGGGTTCGAAACTCTTATCGGAGACCTGATCGACTCGCCAATGGACATGGACAGGATGGACTATCTGATGCGTGACGCGCATATGACTGGCCTCAGTATGGGTTTCACTAACGCGGATGCGCTGATCGAATGCATTCGGCCTGTCTATGCTGAGGGCGCCTTCCTTCTTGCGTATGACGAAAGCGGCGTTGAGTACATGGAGCATCTCCTATATGCGAGGGAGGCAATGTATAGAGTTGCTACGAACATCCT
>Ga0302324_100025679_pt1 | contig 11292 bp, 10 predicted proteins | sample Palsa_T0_1_FD_201949 | JGI IMG/M metagenome (GOLD analysis project Ga0302324, IMG submission 201949) | Peat permafrost microbial communities from Stordalen Mire near Abisko, Sweden - Palsa_T0_1 | ecosystem: Environmental > Terrestrial > Soil > Palsa > Peat permafrost | place: Sweden: Abisko... | reverse complement strand
CTGCATTTCGTGTGGCGAGGCGCATTATTTTCCGCGCTCGATCTGCCCGTTCTGTTTTTCCGACAAGACGGTGTGGGAAGAAAGCGCGGGCGAGGGCGAGATCTACACCTTCAGCCTGATGCGTAAATCCGCGACCGGGCCATACGCGATCGGTTACGTCACGCTGAAGGAAGGCCCGTCGCTGCAGACCAATTTCGTCGACTGCGACATGGACAGTTTGAAGATCGGCCAGAAGGTCAAGGTCGTGTTCAAGCCGACCGACGGCGCGCCGCTGCCGTTCTTTACGGTGGCGTGATGTCATTGCCCATGGCGCGCGCCACACGAGAGGCGGTCATCCCCGCCTAGTGCGCAATTGCGCACGGGGGCGGGGATCCAGTAAACACCGGTGATTACTGGATCCCCGCTTTCGCGGGCATGACGAAAGAAAGAGCTTAGAGGAAATCCCGCTTATGCCGATCAAGTACGATGAACTGATGGCGCTGAAAAATCTGGGCCAGAAATATGCCTATGGCGATCGCGAGGTGATGCTCTACGCCTATGGCATCGGGATGGGCGCGGATCCGATGGATGAGAAGGAACTGGCTTTCGTCAACGAGGCCACCGCCACGCCGCGCGCGCTGAAGGTGGTTCCGACCTTTGCTTCCGTGGCGGCCTGGGGCGCGGGGCCCGGTGAAATGAATCTCAACCGCGTGATGGTGGTGGATGGCGAGCGCGACATCACCTTCCACCGGCCGCTGTCCGTCGCCGCCCACATCACCGCCGATTCCAGCGTGCTCGACGTCTTCGACAAGGGCAAGGACAAGGGTGCGGTGATCCGGCACAAGACCGTGCTGCGCAACGACAAGGGCGAGGAACTGGCGACGCTGGTGGCGTCGCGTTTCGCGCGCGGCGACGGCGGTTTCGGCGGACCGTCCGAGGGCCAGCCCGAACCGCACAAGGTGCCAACCCGCGCGCCGGACCGATCGATCGATATCTCGACGCGGCCGGATCAGGCGCTGGTCTACCGGCTCTGCGGCGATCGCAACCCGCTGCACTCCGATCCCGAATTCGCCAGGCGCGCCGGCTTTCCGAAGCCGATCCTGCACGGCATGTGCACCTACGGCATCACCTGTCGCGGCATCCTGCAGACCTATGCCGATTACGACCCCGGCGCCTTCAGGCAGCACGTCGCGCGGTTTTCCGCGCCGGTCTATCCCGGCGAGACCGTGACCATGGATATATGGAAAGACGGCAACGTGATTTCATTCGAAGCCAAAGTGAAGGCGCGCAACGTCGCGGTGATCAAGAGCGGGAAGACGGTGCTGGGATAACACACCGTCGTTCCGGGGCGCGCGAAAGCGCGAACCCGGAACCTCGAGATTCCGGGTTCAGCCCTGCGGGCTGCCCCGGAATGACGACCACAACTAAGGAGACGGCATCATGGGTTTACTCGACGGCAAGGTGGCGATAATCACCGGCGCGGGCGGCGGGCTCGGGGAGGCCTATGCCAGGCTATTCGCGCGCGAGGGCGCGGCGGTGGTGGTCAACGACCTCGGCGGGCCCCGCGACGGCAGCGGCGCCGATGTCTCGATGGCCCAGAAGGTCGTCAACGCGATCCTGGCGGAGGGCGGCCGCGCCGTGGCCAATGGGGCCGATATCTCAACCATGGCCGGTGGCCAGTCGGTGTTCGACGACGCCATCAAGCATTTCGGCCGCGCCGACATCCTGGTCAACAATGCCGGTATCCTGCTCGACCAGACCTTTGCCAAGGCCACCGAAGCCGCCTGGGACAAGGTGCTGAAAGTGCATCTGAAGGGTACCTTCTGCTGCACGCAACCGGTGTTTCGCTGGATGCGCGAGAATGGCGGCGGCGTCATCGTCAATACCGCCTCGACCTCGGGTCTGATCGGCAATTTCGGCCAGTCCAATTACGGTGCGGCCAAGGGCGGTATCTGGGGCCTGTCCAATGTACTGGCGATCGAGGGCCGCAAATACAACATCCGGATCTGGACGGTGGTGCCGGGCGCGCTGACCCGCATGACCGCCGATTTGCCGCGCTATATCGAAAACCCCGGTGCCGCGCTCGGACCGGACGGCATCGCGCCCGCCGTGCTATATATGGTCAGCGACCTCTCGGGGGATCAGACCGGCAAGGCGCTGGGCGTCTCCGGCCCGCGCGGTGTGCGCGAGATGAAGATGATGGAAAAGCCGGGCTGGAAGCCGCCGCACACGGGATGGAAGGCACAGGATGTGGTTGAACATGCGCAGGAGATTTTCTTCTCCGAGGAAGAGATCAAGATGGGCGCGCGGAGGTTTTAGTTCCACCTCTCCCAGGGGGAGAGGCAAAGGGCGCCTTCGGCGGCCGTCCTATAGAAGAACGCCGAAGCGAAGCTTCGGCTACGGCGAAGCGCCGGGTGAGGGGTTACGGTCTAACGATAGAGCGTAACCCCTCACCCCAACCCTCTCCCCACGGGAGAGGGGGCGCACTTCCCGAGATGCAAGACTTCAGGCTAACTCCGACAAGCGACCGTTGAATTAGATCGAGGCAACAAAAAATGACAAAACTCACCCACAAAGCCGCAGGCACCTTCGCCATTGCGCCGACGCCGTTCCATGACGACGGCCGCATCGACGACAAATCCATCGACCGGCTGACCGACTTCTATGCCGAGGTCGGCTGCGACGGCGTCACCGTGCTTGGCATTCTCGGCGAGGCGCCGAAACTCGACGCCGCCGAGGCCGAGCAGGTCGCGATCCGCTTCGTCAAGCGCGCCAAGACCATGCAGATCATCGTCGGCGTCTCGGCGCCGGGATTTGCCACCATGCGCTCGCTGGCGCGCGCCTCGATGGACGCCGGCGCGGCCGGGGTGATGATCGCGCCGCCGCCGAATTTGCGCACCGACGACCAGATCATCGGCTATTTCAAGCAGGCGGTCGAGGCGATCGGCGACGACATTCCCTGGGTGCTGCAGGATTATCCGCTGACGCTGTCGGTGGTGTTCACGCCTGCGGTGATCCGTAAAATCGTGATGGACAATCCGTCCTGCGTGATGCTCAAGCATGAGGATTGGCCGGGACTGGAGAAGATTACCACGCTGCGCGGTTTCCAGAAGGACGGCTCGCTGCGGCCGCTGTCGATCCTCACTGGCAATGGCGGCATGTTCCTCGATTTCGAGATGGAGCGCGGCGCCGATGGCGCCATGACCGGCTACGCTTTCCCTGAATTGCTGATCGACGTGGTGCGGCTGTCGAAGGAGGGGCGACGCGACGCCGCCCATGATCTGTTCGACGCGCATCTGCCGCTGATGCGTTACGAGCAGCAGCCGGGAGCCGGACTGGCGACGCGGAAATATGTCTTGCAAAAACGCGGCATCATCGCCTCGAGCGCGCAGCGCAAGCCGGGCGCGACCATTACTCCGATCGCCAGGGCCGAAGTGGATTATCTGCTGTCGCGGGTCGCACGGGTCGACAAGCGCGCCAACCTGCAGCCGCAATCCAGCGCTGCTGGCTGATCGCATGGCCGAAGCCGTCACGCCGCGTCCCGCATCCACCATTCTGCTGCTGCGCGACAGCGCTGTCGCCAGTGACGAAATCGAAGTCTTCATGATGGTGCGCCATTATGAGATCGATTTTAACTCCGGTGCGCTGGTGTTTCCCGGCGGCAGCGTCGACAAGGGCGACCAGGAGATCATCGCCAATCCCAAGCTTTATTCCGGCGGCGAGGGGCTCGACGCATCGGCTTTGAGTTTCCGGATCGCCGCGATCCGCGAAACCTTCGAGGAAAGCGGCATCCTGCTGGCGCGCGCCGGCGGATCGAATAGTCTGGTCGATGCCGGGCGCGCCGGCGCGATCGAGGCGGCACATCGCGCCGCGCTATGCGAAGGCAAGACGACGTTTTCCGGAATTCTGGCCGACAACGGCCTGTTGCTGGCGCTCGACGAACTGGTGCCCTATGCGCACTGGATTACGCCGGAGGGCATGCCGAAACGTTTCGACACCTGGTTTTTTCTCGCCGCCGCCCCGCCGGCGCAAGTTGGCGCCCATGATGGCCGGGAATCCACGGATTCGATCTGGCTGTCGCCGCGCGAGGCGCTGGCGGGCGGCGAGAGCGGACGGTTCAAGCTGCCGTTTCCGACCACGCGCAACCTGATCAAGCTCGGCAAGCAGCGAAGCGTAAGCGCGGCGCTCGATGACAGCAGGGACAAGCCGGTCGTGACCGTGATGCCGGTGATGACGAAGCTCAACGGCGGCCGGCAGCTTCGTATTCCGCGCGAGGCCGGCTATGACGGCGAGGTGTTTGAAGTCGGCGCGGTGTAATTTCTATTGGGAACGCGCCGTAAAACGGTCAGGGCAGGGCGCTCACCATGAAGATATGGCGCATCGGCGCGATCATGGGGACGTGGCTGACGGCGCTCGCTCTCTCCGGCGCCGGATCGGCGCAGGAGCGCTTTCCCAACCGGCCGGTGCGCGTCGTCATCCCTTATTCGGCGGGAAGCGTGGTCGACGTGTTCGGGCGCATCGTCACCCAGAACATGGCCGCGCAGTGGAACGCCTCGATCATTCTCGAATCCAAATCCGGCGCCAACGGTTCGATCGCGGCCGAGGATGTCGCGCGCGCGGCGCCGGATGGATACACCTGGCTGATGGTGACGACATTCTTCACCACCAGCCCGTCGCTCAATATCACCCTGCGCTGGGATCCGGTGCGCGACTTCATTCCGATCGGGCAGATGTGCCGGGCGCCGAATTTCTTCATCGTCCCGGCGTCGCTGCCGGTGAAGAACGTGGCGGAATATGTCGCGCTGGCCCGAGCGAAGCCGGGCCAGCTGAACTACGGCCACCCCGGCAAGGGATCGACCGGGCATCTCGGGTTTGAGCTGTTCAAGCGGCTGGCCGGCATCGACGTCATCCCTGTCGGTTATCGCGGCTATCCGCAGATGGTGGCGGATATCTCGAGCGGTCTGATCACGTCGACCTTCCTGTCCGCCAACCAGGCGCTGGCGCAGGTGCAGACCGGCACCATCCGGATCATCGCGGCGATCAATGACGGCCGCTCGAAATATTTCCCTGACGTGCCGACGATGGCGGAGCAGGGCTTTGCCGAGGCGCAGGTGACGCCGTGGTTCGGGATCGTGGTGCCGGCAGGTACGCCGCAGCCGATCGTCGATCGCATCAGCAAGGCGCTGGAAGCCGCGCTGGCGGCAGCGGACGTGCAGCAGAAGCTCGACCTTGCCGGATGCGAGACCAGGAGCGCGCCGCTGCAGCAGTTCGCCGATATCATCAAGACCGATATCGCGCTGTGGGCCAAGGTCGTCAGGGACGCGGGTATCCCGGCGGATTGATTTTTTAAGGTCCCGAGCCCTCGTTGGCCGTGTATCGAGGCATTGGCCCGGCAGCGCCGGGGCTGCGCGGGCAGGTTCCCTCAGGGGTCGATTCCGGCGTATAAAAGCGGACTTTCCCGAGCCGGTTCCGACACCCCATGGCCCTTGCCGCAATCGTCCGACGGATACGCTCGCTCTCGCTTTCGATCGGGCAGCTCACCTTTGCCAGCTTCATGCTGCTGTTGGCGATGATCGCGATTACCAGTGTCGCCAGCGTGGTCTCGATCCACCACATCGATGCGACCTTCGCCGAACTGCAGCACCTTCAGAACCTGGGCGATGTGGCCGAGGAAATCGACCGCCGCACCAACGAATTGCGGCTGGCGGCACACGATTTCGTCACCGATCCGGCGGCGCCGTCCGGCCAGGTCTGGGAAGCCGCTTCATCGTTGAGCGCGCTGTTGAAGAAAACGCGGCTGCAGCTTGCTCCCGAGCAACAGGAGATGATCGACGGCGTTACGCAGCGGCTCGCCAACTACCGCAACGGAATGGAGCGCGTCACCGCGTTGATTGCGCGCCGTGCGGAGCTGATCGCGGCGCTGCCGCCGATCCGCGAACGGTTCGAGGCGGCGATCGCCGAAGTGTCCAACCAGGCCACCGCCAGAAACCTGTTCCAGGCGCAAAATCAGATTGCCACGGCCTTGCTGGCGCATGATCCGGCGTCCGCCGAGCAGTCGGCGCGCAGCATGCGGACGCTTGCGATCGATGATCCCGCGCTGCGTGCCGCGACCAATGCCTACGCCGACGCCATTGTTTCAATTTCGGGAACCGAAGGCCAGATTGCCGAGCTTGACAAGGAAGTGCTGGGTACCGAAGGACAAATGATCAGCCGCGTGACGGATCTGTTGCGGGATCTCAGTGCCAATCGCGGGCGTCTGCTGGCCAATGATTTCGCCAGAACGCTGACCCACGATAAATGGCAAAGCATCATTCTCGGTTTCGCCGGCGTTCTGATCGGACTTGCGGCGGCGCTGTTCGTGGTGCGCCGGACCGTTCGGCCGCTGAAAGCGATCGCGAAAGCCATCCGCGCGCTCGCCGGGGGTGAGAAAAACGCATCGATCCCCGCGACCGACGTGAAAAACGAGATCGGTGACATCGCCCGCGCCGCCGAGGTGTTCCGCCGCTCGCTGGTCGATGCCGACACCGCGCGGGAGGCCGCGATTCATGCTCTGGCCGAACAGCGGCTGGCCGAGGAAAGCTATCGCAAGCTGTTCGAAGGTTCGGTCGACGGGATTTATGTGACGACGCCGGCGGGCTTGCTGCTCAATGCCAATCCGGCGCTGGCGCGGATGATGGGGTACGACTCCCCGGAGGAACTGATCCGTTACGTCACCGATATCGCGCACACCATCTACGTCGATCCGGCGGCGCGCGAGCAATATCAGTTTCTGATGCAGCGCGACGGCATGGTGCGCGAGTTCGAATATCAGGTGCGGCAGCGTGGCGGCGCGATCCTCTGGCTTTCCGACAGCGCCACGGTGGTGCGCGACGAAGCCGGCAGCGTCATCCGCTACGAAGGGACGTTGCGCGACATCACCGATCAGAAACGCGCCGAGGACGCGATCGCCGAAGGCCGACGGCTGCTGCAACAGGTGATCGACACCGTGCCGGCGGTGATCAACGTCAAGGACAGGCAGTTGCGCTTCATCCTGATGAACCGCTACATGGCCGGCATTTTCGGGATCGAGCCCGCGGATGCGATCGGTCGCACCACCAGCGATCTGATGTCACGTTATGGCGCGCAAAAGATCGACGAAAGCGACAAGCGGGTGCTGACGGCAGGCAGGGAGCTCGGATTCTACGAGGAAGAGTATCTCGATTCCTTCGGCAATCTGCGGCAATGGCTGGTCAACAAGCTTCCGCTGCTCGACGCCGACGGCAAGGTCGAGCGCATCGTATCGGTGGCGCTCGACATCGGCGAGCGCAAGCGCGGCGAACAGGAAATGCGCAAGGCGAAGGACGCCGCCGAAGCCGCGTTGCGCAACTTGCGGGAGACCCAGAACTCCCTGATCGAGGCCGAAAAGCTCGCCGCACTCGGGCGGCTGGTGGCCGGCGTCGCCCATGAAGTCAACAACCCCGTCGGCATCAGCCTGACGGTGGCCTCGTCGCTGGAGCGCAAAACGGCTTTGTTCGCCAATGAGGTGGCGCGCGGCGATCTCAGGCGATCGAGCCTCAATGAATTTCTTCAGGCCAGCCGCGATGCGTCCTCGCAACTGGTGGCCAATCTCAATCGTGCGGCCGAACTGATCACCTCGTTCAAGCAGGTCGCCGCTGATCGCAACTATTCGGACCAGCGGACTTTCGACCTCGGCGATCTGACCGAGCAGGTCGTCATGAGCCTGCGGCCGGGCTTACGAAAGCATCATCTGACGCTCTCGGTCGACTGCCAGCCCAATCTGACCATGAACTCCTATCCCGGCCCTTACGGCCAGGTGCTCACCAATCTGTTCCTCAACGCGGTGGCGCATGCCTTTCCGGACGGCAAGCCCGGCTCGGTCGATATCAAGGTGCGGGAGTCCGGCAAGGACAATGTCGAGATTGTTTTCTCCGACGATGGCTGCGGCATGAGTCTCGATGTCCGGCGCCGCGCCTTCGATCCGTTCTTCACGACGCGCCGCGATCAGGGCGGCACCGGGCTCGGTTTGCATATCGTCTACAGTATCGTGACCAACCGCCTGGGCGGCCGGCTCGATCTCGATTCCGAGCCGGGCGGGGGCACGCGGGTCCAGATCATCCTTCCCCGCGTGGCGCCGCTGGAACAGGCCGCGGAATAGCAGTTCCGGTGCGGCAAGCGCACTCCGCTTGAAAACGCTATTCGGTCTCGGCCAGTCGGCGCAGCGTCGCCTTGAAGATCTGGCTGGCCTTGCCGACCAGCGCCGTTCCGTTCATCACGCCGGCGGTGTCGGTGAAAGTGCCGGAGACGCCGATACCGACCGGACTGGGCCCGCCGAACAGCGGATTGGCGTCCGGACTGCTGGTATGGCGCTGGACCAGAACCTCGCCCTTGAAGGTATCGCCCTTGGTCGTGTAGCTGCCGGTGTAAAACAGATAGGCGTCGCCGCCGAGGATCTTGCCATCCCGGAACACGACCACGCCGCTGCCCTTGCCGGAACGGCCATCCTGCAGGCTGACGTGGATCGAATACAAACCGTTCTTCATGAGGCCCCGGCGCGGGCTCCGTTTGGGGGCGGAGCCGGCCTCCTGTTATGCCAAAGCGGGCCACGCAGCGTCAACGCGACAGGTTGACCGCGGATGGCGTGCCGGGCGCAAACGCCGGGAATCCGGCCATGCGGAGTGACGCGAAATGACACTCGACATTTTCGGTCAGGTGGAACCCGCCATTTGCAGCCTAAATGGCCACCCGATGGCAGCGCCGCACCGCCTTTTCTCAGACATATTTCCTGTCGCGCTCCAAAAGCTCGATCGAGATGCCCTGCGGACCACGAATGAAGCAGATCCGCACGCCCGGCCGAATGGTGGTCGGCTCCTTTGTGAACTCGACACCCTTGGCCTTGATCTCGGCGGCCACCGCATCGATGTCCCTGACCGTCAGTCCGAAATGATCGAGCCCCTGATAGGGCGTCACCGGCGGCGTGTGGACGCCGTCGCCCGCCGTGACCGGTGCGATGAACACATTGGCGCCGCCGAGCTTGACGTCGATACGCCCGGGGCCGCGGATGATCTCGCCGCCCAGAATGTTTTCAAGCCAGATGGCCATCGCCTCCGGATCGGGACTGCGCAGATGAATGTGGTCCCAGGTCACTGTCGGCATCGTTGGTCTCCACTTGGCTGTAAGGACTTGGCTGTCAGGGGTCGCTGGTCGCGACATATGGTCTTGAATGCGATACTTCGATCACGCCAGTCAAATTTTAACGGCGGCCTTCTGGCATGGCTATCCCCTTGAGAAGGCTCCCCCCTGAGGCCTCGACTGTCCGCCGATGCCTGTCGCGGCCAATATTGTCATGGCCATACGCAACCATTCTCGGCTTTGTGGATTGAGTGAACAGCGGCGGAACCGCGCAATCGGCAGTCGTGTCAGGAGCCGTGCGGTGTAATGCCCGTGCGGCTTTTGCGGTGCGGCGCAAGCAGGCGAGGTCGGTTTCGTCGCAAACGGTGGCATGGCCATGAACAGCGGACTTGACCGTTTCGAATTGGGCGGGATTACGAGGCCTGGCATCACAAGGTCCGGAATTACCGGGTTCGGCCGCGGCCATTTTTGGCGGCGGTCCGGGGCCATAGGTACAAGATATTTCAGCTTTGTCTGGCTGCCGGTTGTCCTGATCGCCGGGGCATGGATGCTGCTGTCGGGCTATGACAGCAAGCCCGCTGAAGGTGAGCCGGTACTTCTCGCAACCGCCGTAACCGGTCCGGGGCCCGCGGCGGATACCGCGACCAAAGATTTCTCGTTCGATCCCGCGACCTCCGAGGCGATCGCACCGGAACAACGGGCGCCGGTCGACGGCCTGAAAATTTCATCGCAATCGTGGCGCAGGGGCGGGCTGGGATCGAACGCCCTCGTCACCTTTACGCTGCGCAACGGCAATGACTACGCGGTCGGGGATATCGAGATTTCCTGCGCATTCGCCCGCCGGGACGGCAGCCATTTGACCGACCGCACGCGTCTGATTCATGACACCGTCACTATGAAGAGCCGAAAAACATTTGCCCGGATGCATATCGGCTTTGTCAACATCAATGCCAGCGCGGCGAAATGCACGCTGGTCGCCGCCAACCGTATCTAGCGCATTTGGTTCCACGCGGTAGTGAAGCGGTAACTTCGTTGTTACGTCGGCGCGGCGGGGCTTGGAACGAATTGTATCATCCCCAGTTAAGCCTGAGTCCGCATGCTGGCGCGGACGGGAGCGATGCTGAAATGCCCTTGGTGCGATATTTTCTCTTTGTCGGCACAGCGTTGCTCGCGTTGCTATTCGTTGTCGACGCGTACCTTCCGAAATTGCCGGTCGTGGATGGCACAAATACGGCAGCAAATACCGCGATGAATCTTGCCGTGATCCGGATTCACTCCGATCGGAAGTGGCCGGAGCGCGTGGAGTTCGATACCAATCTGCCGACGGTCGCAACTGCGCCGGTCAGGACGGCGGAAGCGAGTGCTCCGGCAATGGTCGCCGAAGCTGCCGCGCCGGTGCGCACGCGCGCCGCCTTTGCGCAGTTACAGACGCCCGCCCAGCTGCAAACATCCGAGCCCAGAAAGCCCGAAACGAAGCCGCTGCCCAAACGCAGGACGGTCGCGAGCAGGACTGTTGCGAAGAGCCGCGTTGGACCGCCGACCATTCTGGTCGCCCAGCAACCCCGCCTCGGCCTTTTCGCGAACACGATTTGGTGAGCCGCTTCGCGGGCCTGCCGATGAAGGGTCCGCATTGCGACGTTGTGCTGCCTCCCGGCAGCCGCGGCAGATGCTTTTGCGCTTGATGTCCAGCAGCTTCCCGCGTTTCTCCGATGCAGCCTTGATGTAGCTTTCATTGCCGTGAGGGTGTCCGCCGGCTAATCGGGGCAGGCGGACCGCTGCGTCGATTGACCCGCGGCGACTCGCGCTGGATATTGCGGCAGGCCGACGAGGTGACCCAATGAAACCCACAGCGCCTCCGCGCGACTGGCGACGTATCCATCATTCCCCGATGTTCTGGATCGGGGTCGTGCTGTGTCTGTCGGCGATCATGATATATGTGCTGTCTGACGATCTGGCGTGGCGCCCGGCATCATCAGCGCGATGAATGCAGACCGCTCAAGCCGCGGAAAACCTGTCGCGGAAAACATGCCAAAAATTGCCACGCAAAAATTTGGGACGTAATACCAAATCCCGGAAGCCGTGACTCTGGTCGGGGGATACCCGAATCAGCATCTGTCTGATTCAACATGGCGAACGATGGAGGTTCGCCATGCCTATACCGCTTCGGGCTGATTTTAATGCCGG
>Ga0302324_100025678_pt1 | contig 11293 bp, 10 predicted proteins | sample Palsa_T0_1_FD_201949 | JGI IMG/M metagenome (GOLD analysis project Ga0302324, IMG submission 201949) | Peat permafrost microbial communities from Stordalen Mire near Abisko, Sweden - Palsa_T0_1 | ecosystem: Environmental > Terrestrial > Soil > Palsa > Peat permafrost | place: Sweden: Abisko... | reverse complement strand
AAGCATCCCGCCCAAGAGGGCCCATCCTGGCGGCAGCCACGCTTGCAGCATCCAGCACATAGCGGCGCACATAAGCCCGGAGCTGAGCCAGACGCCGAACCACGGATCGCCCGTCAATACCTGTCCGGCTGCGAGAATCATGCCCTGCGCCGGAAAATACATGGACATGTAGGTCGGCCGCTGCGTGATGTGAAAGCTTTCAAAGTACACCCACATCGCGGGCGTAGGGTTGGTCAGCCTCCCGGAGGCGAAGGTATCTGCCGCCAGTAAGTTGGCAAACTCGTCATGAACGAATGGTTGGGGAATGGGCGACAGCGGAAGAATTGCCAGTCGGATGGTAAGCGCGGTGACGCCGACTGCCAGAACGGATAGTCCGCGCCTCCGCGCCAGCCTGCCGAACGATAGCTCCGCTTTCGATAGCCAGGTAGCACCGACACTCGGCCAGCAAACTGCGGCGGCAACGGCAATCAAACTGGCTCCAGATTCAATAACCAGGAGTGAAGGCCCACTGGATACACCGGAGCCTGCCACGACCATCATGCCCTGATTCCAGCATTTGGCAAGCCACCTCGCAGTTTGAGTCCAATCGTTATAGATTAGTCGCATGGGGCAATCCCGGACTCCCTTTCAGCGAATAGCTGTTAACGGCTGTTTACTACGTCACTTTGCGTCTAAAGGCGCGGCGGCCTGGGGCGCGCAAACAGGAAAAAGAATCCGAAGATCCGCGACAGATCCGATCGCAAACTCATGGCCGCCACGCTCGATGGTACGGAGTTCACCTGGGGGAAAGCGCTTGCGCACCAACGCCATATAATCGCTATACTCGCTATCGCCCGACGGCAACGGAAAAATGACGAAGTTGTGTACGGAGGCGCCGGGGTTGATCCTGCTCTCGAGCCAGGTGTTTCGATCCCGCATCGCGAACACTCGCATTCCCGGCCTGAGCTGAACCTCTGGAAACTGAACCGTCAGGTAATTGGGCAGGTAGTATCCAGCGTGCCGATAGCCCAGAAAATGAGAATCGAAACCAACGATCATGGTCTCCCGCGGGGAGGCAACTTGCGGCAGAACTCTGATGATGTTCTCGAGTTCCGTCTCGAATCTTCGAACCTCTCTGTACGAGCAGTACCCGGGTCCGCGAATAAAAACCATGGTATTAGCAGCGGCACAGGCTCCCATCGCGAGAATCTTAAGGGTCTTGCTGAACCGCGGATTCGCGTACCAGTTTGCTGCCCAAAGACCCATCCATGCGTAAACCGGCGGAGTGAGCGCCAGAAGATAGCCGCTGTTTACGAACTTCAGATAGACGAACGTGAAGAATAGCAAGCCTGGCACGACCCACACCCGGGTGAACATAGTCTTGCGCCTGTCGACGGAGACGTCCCCGCGACCCCCCCAGAACGGGAGTATTGCAGCGCAGCCGAAGCAGAGAACATAGATGCAGGCGATCACCCCGGCGCGGGCAAAAGAGTTCACCACGGACGAATTAAAAACCATCCCCTTCGAAGGCACGGTAAGCCACAACGACACCAGAGACGAGACATAAGCTGTGCCGCCGCTGATCTGAATCATGGGAATGAACCACGCGAGCAGCGTCAACACCAACGCGGCAATTCCGCCGGCAGCCCGTCTGCGGCTTGCGCCGCGAAACGAAAAGAGAAAGAGAGAGCCTAGCAGCAGGAGCGACGATGGACGGAAACCGGACGCCATACCCACCACGACCGCGCCGGGCAGGATGAATCGGGCCGCTCCACAATAGATGCGCCAGCAAAAATATCCGGCGAGAGCGGAAAAGAATGCTTCGACAATATAAGTGAGCGCAACGGTACCGTGAAACCACGCCAAAGGAGAGAAAACGAAGATCAGGCCGGCGAATGAAGCGGCCTTCCACCCGAACCAGCTATCGGCCAATACATAGATCATCACCGCCGCGCCGCAACTGAAGACAATGCTGATCACAACGAAGGCCGTGTTCGCGTCGTGAAAGATCAGATTGGCCAGGCGGCCAAGATACACATAGAGAAAATAGCCGGGCGGATGCGGCTGATGGACGGTCGGATCGAAGCGTTTGATGGCCAGTGCGAAGTTGACCGAGTCGATGTCATAAAGGTAGTGACTTCTGAACACAAAACGTGTGAGCGCCGTGGCGGCAATCAGGATGGCCTTATCCAGTGTCTGGCGGGAATTCATGCCGCCGCGAACAAACCCGGAATGCGCCGGCAGTGCATCAAAGCCTTGACCTCCCGGCCAGCAGTACCGCTGTGCGATCCCGATAGAGCTCCTGCCAGCCGTTTGCTTCGAGGGCGAAGATCAATGGACAATCCGGGGGCAGCAGAGCGTTTGTAAAGTTCCAGCGATTGAATTCATCGCGCCAACCGGACGCGAGACCCAGCACGCGTGAATAGCGCCCTATGAACTCGGTGCCGTAGAAGTCGCTGCGGCCGTCGAAGAACACCTTCCGTTCGCCCTTGAAACGATAGATCAGGTAGCCGCCGAAGGTGTCCGGCGCAAGAATGCGGGCGCTTGTGGGGAGGGAGGCGATTCTTGCGGATGCCGCGACCGGTAACTCATTTGCTGGAAATCCGGCGCGAGTCCGGATCGACACAAAGACCAGGATCGCTACTAGCGGGACTAGAGCGAACCCGTGAAAGCGGCGTTCGATCGCGTGCAGACGGTCGCCGTAATCCAGCGCGTCATCGAGCCTGTGGCGCATTTGCGGCGCCAGATTGCCAGCGCGGCGAAGAACCACGGTAATCGATCCGTTAGCGAGCGGCAGCAGTAGCAATGCGGCCACGGGCAACGCGCGTACGGAGCGCAGAGCTATGGCGGTCAGCAGCATCGATAGCAGGAAACGCTCGGGCTTGCGCGCCGCCAGCGCCGCAAAGCCTCCGGCGAAACATATTGCGAGGGTGATGGTGACCTGGAGCGCTCCCTCCTCGTGAAAATTGAAAGACTGAAACTCGCTGATGTGATCGAGCAGTGCTGAATTAAAAAGATAGGAAAAGACATGTTGGTGCAGTCGCCAGCCGTTCGGATTCGCGAACGTACCGAGTAGAGCCGCGAGGGCAAGCCAAAGATAGCTACGTACACTGGTACTGCGGATCTCACGGATCAGGGGTTCGCGAACATCCCAAATCTTGGGTTTTAGATAGGCGCCCGCCGCATAAATTAACACGATCAGCGGCGCGAAAAAGAAACTGGCGTGAAGGTTGGCCCACAGAGCCGCCGCGATCGCGGCGAACGTGAGATGGCGCCATCCCAGACGATGCGGCATTCGCTCGCACAACCACACTGTACCGATCAGGAACAGCCAGCTAAAAATGTGCGGCCTCGCCAGCCAGTGCAAAGTGGTAGTCGGCAGCATGGGGATAAAGAAGAGCCCGGCAAGAAGACAATTGCCGCCTGCCACGCGGTTCAAGCGGAACCACATCCACACGGAGGCGCCGATGCACAGTCCAAACAGCAATGCGACGCCGCCCAGTCCGGAAAAACGAGATACCGCCCCCACCAGAACATCCGCGCCCCATTCCCACGCCACCCATGGCTCGCCTAGCTTCGAGAAAGAGAAAGGATCGGCGTGCGGAAGCGATCTGGTTGAGATAATCCGCTCGCCGTTACGGATATGCCAGCCGGTGTCCGAGTCGTTGAAGAGAGTTGTTGCGCCCCCGAAAATGAAGAAGAGCAAGAGCAAGGTCGTGAGTGCGAATGTCAATGCCAGATCCGGAGCGAAGCACGCAATCAAGCGGCGCCCTCGCCCGCCGCGCTGGGGCTCGCTTGCTCCTCTAGAGCTTATCGGAATCGCCGTATCGGGATTCTGACATAAATTCATTATCGATTTTGTCGCAATTGAGAAGCCAATTGGCGAGCCGTCCAATGGCTGCCGCCGGTTCTCCGGTGTGGCCGGAGGTTCACTCTGGCAGGCCGCGCTGTAGACAGCCGCTTACTATTCATTCCTGAAGACAATCGCGGGCCGCTTATGAGCTACTGACCTGGAACGATTTGCCTCTTAGTTTTCCAAACGGCTCTCTGAATGCCTTAAGACTTGGCAGGAGAATAATTCCATGCACGAACGTATCTTGAAATTCTACGTACAGATTCAGGGACTGAAAGGTGCTCTGATTAATAACCAGAGTGGACAGGATCTGATCGAATACGCCCTGGTGGTTTCGCTAATTGCGCTGGCGGCTACCGCCGGCATGGGAGCGGTCGCCACCAGTATTAGCACCGCTTTTAGCAAAGTCGGCAGCAAGCTCACCGGCTACACTAGCTGACCCGCGTGAGAGACTGGCCGCCGTGCGGAACGCGCTCGGCTCTCTCTCGGACCCTGATATGAAATGCATCCGATCGCCCGGTGCATGGGCGGCATAGCCCGGGTGATCGCCACGATGGACGATGCGCTGCCGGCTCGCAGGTTGGGCCGGCGCGAAGGGCGTCGCTCGCATCACGCGGGCGTTCAACCAGGATAGCGTGTACCACTGGTTTTCATTAGACCCTTCCGGCCGGCGATGCCCTATGCAGTAAGCGGCGGCGGGCTATCCGCTCCGTCTCTCCTCAGGCTCCCCGTCCACATCCAACACAGCCCATCCGTGTATCCCACCGCCGGCCCAGACCCGCCTGCCGAAGACCGTCCTTCCTCAATTAAGCAGACCATAAGCTCGTCCAATATGGGAATAGTAAGCTCCTTTTCCTGCCTTGCTTTAATTTATTTTCCAATCATTCCAGCTTCAGTATCCGATTATTTAATTTATTTATTAGAGAAGTTGTTGGCGTGTGCTGTACCGCACCTGTTGGAGATTAATTTAATCCCAATTCAATGCTATTATATATACTAATCCACGGAAAGTCTCGCCAGCACGGACGGCAGGAATCAGCTTATTCCGGCCGCCAGGGAGCTCTTAAATGATTCGCATCCTATTATATTCGCATGACGACAATCTGCAATCCCTGCTTGCGCTGACGCTGGGAGCTGAGTTCTCGGTTTTCCTCGAGCGGCGCATGGACAGGATCCGGGAAACAATCCTGCAAGGGCGGTGCGACGTCCTCATCATGGACCTTGATTCCGGCTCGGATCCGATGCAGCAGCAGCTTCTATTTTTCGACGAAGTCCGCGAGTCCGGCGTACCGGTGGTGGTGATGACGGATGACGATGGGAGGCCGACGGCCATGGACCTGGTGCAGCGCGGCGTCTACAACTACATTCGCAAGCCGCCTGCCCTGCCAGAACTGAGAATTATCGTCCGCCGGGCACATGAATTCGCCGTCTTGAAGCAAGAGCTTGATAGGATACGCCAGCGCTTGCCCCCTTCCGGCTGCGACCAGCTGATCGGTTCGAGCGCGCGCTCCCAGGTGCTCTACGATCTCATTCGGCGCGTTGCCGATCTGGAAGCTTCCGTGCTGATCACCGGTGAAAGCGGGACCGGCAAAGAATTAATCGCGCGTTCGATACACAACCTGGGCAATCGGAAAACGCGCCCCTTCGTGGCGGTCTCCTGTGGGGCCATACCGGACACGCTGATCGAAGCGGAGTTGTTCGGCGCCGAAAAGGGCGCGTTCACGGGTGCGGCCACCAGGCGCAGAGGATACCTGGAAGAGGCCTCCAACGGGACCCTGTTCTTTGACGAGATTGGAGAGTTCAGCGCCCATACACAGGTCAAGCTGCTAAGAGTGCTGCAGGAGAGGGAATTCGTCCGTTTGGGAAGCAGCCAGCCGATTCCACTACATGCCCGGCTGCTATTCGCCACGCACAGAAGCCTGCTTGACATGGTGGGGGAAGGAACGTTTCGCCAGGATCTCTATTACAGAGTCAACGTCATGGGTATCAAGTCCCCTGCACTCCGGGACCACACCGAAGACATTCCACAATTGGCTCAGCATTTTATGGAGAAATACGCGCGGCTCTACCACCGGTCAATGAGCAGGATAACGCCGAATGCGATGGCTCTTCTTCTGGAGTACGGGTGGCCGGGAAATGTGCGCGAGTTGGAGAACGTGATCCAGAGCGCCATCATCCAGAGTGACGATGAGACCATGCAACCTAAAGACCTGCCCAAAGCCATGCAGCACCCGGACCTGCTGGGTCTGGGAGATTCTTTGCCGGGAGCTTCCTTCGAAGAACAAATGCAGGATTACAAGATCAAGCTCGCGCAAAGGGCGGTTCAGGAATGCAACGGGAATAAGACGCTGGCAGCCCGCAGTCTGCACATTTCCAGGACCTATCTGCATCGGCTCATCAAGGATTCGGGGGAAGATGACGATTCATTGTCGATCTCGGTGGCCTGATGCAATCCGCCGGCTCCGAATGCTCTTCCTGTGTTGCGGCCGGTGCACTTTTGAAAACCTGTGTAGACCACGGCTTACTCTTTCCTGTCCAGGACAATCGTAGCGCGCCGCCCCAAGCTACTGACCTCGAACGATCTGTCCGCTAATTGTCCAAACGGCTCTCCGAATGCTTTAGCAGTGGGCGGGAGAACTACTACATGCAGGAAAGCTTCTTGAGGTTCTACGTAAAGATACAGAGCCTGAAAGGCGCACTGGTAAGAAACCAGAGCGGCCAGGACCTTATTGAATACGCACTGGTGGTTTCGCTGATTGCATTGGCGGCCACTGCCGGCATGGGAGCGGTTGCCAGCAACATCAGCAACGCCTTCGTGCACATCGGCAGCAAAGTGACTACTTACACTACTTGACTCCCAGGGTAGAAGGTCTGGCGCGCGGAACGACTCTATGAACATGCACTCGATCGCCTGGTGGCCTATCCTGATATTGCTCGTGATGGCTACGGTTATGGATCTCCACAGCCGGCGCATTCCGAACTGGCTGGTGCTGCCATTTCTGGCTGCCGGAGTCATAGTGACCACGGCATCTCACGGTATGAGGGGTCTGGGACAGAGCATGGGCGGTATAGCCCTGGCGGTTGCCGTGACGGGAATACTCTGCTGGCTCCGGGGAATGGGCATGGGTGACTTGAAACTATGCGCCGCGGTGGGCGGGTGGATCGGCCCCGCGCAAATGGGCATGGCACTGATCGGAACGGGCATCGCGGGAGGCGCACTGGCGCTGATCTGGGCAGCCTGTCACGGATCGATGAGCCAATCGCTGGATGGGTTGACCGACCTCGTCTCAGGGTTCTGGACAAAAGGCGTTCGTCCCCATCCCAGCCTGGTTCTCGATAACCCTTCCGCGCGGACACTGCCGTACGCGCCGGCGATCGCCATCGGTACGATCTTTTCCTTTTTTACAAATTGACGGCCATACCAGCCAAGGCTACAGATAACAGCTTTTCATTATGCCCTATATTCCGGATTCCCGCAGATCGAACGCTCTCTCCGTCGTACTCATCGTGCCAGACGCCGCGCGTCGCCGGTCACTCGCAACGGCACTGGCTGGAGCGCAGTTCACCATCGCTCGGGAGTTCGGGGTCTATCTGTCGCTAGCCGAATTACCCGAAATCGCGGGGCTGGACTGCGACGTAGTTATTGTGGACCTGGATAAAGATGTCGAGCAGGCCATGCGTGTGATTGAGAGCATTTGCGGCCGCAACATATCAATGACCGTGATGGCCTATTCGAGCAGAAACGACCCAACCTTGATGCGTCGATCCATGCAAGCGGGCGCGCGTGAATATCTAATCGAACCACTCCTCCCGGAGACAGTGGGCGAAGTGTTTTCTCGTACTTCGGCCCGCCGCCCTAATCAGGAGAAGGCTGTGGGGAAGACGCTGGCTTTTGTACCATCCAAAGGCGGCGTAGGCGTCACCACCATCTCTCTCAATTTTGCGCTGGCGCTGAGGAAGGAATCCGGCGCCAAAGTCGTGGTGGTAGATCTTGATTTTGAACTGGGGGAGATCGCGCTGGGGCTTGGAATGACGGGTACGTTTTCGGTCGCGGACGCTTTGCTGAACCCGGCCCGCCTCGACAAGGAGTTTCTATCGACTCTTCTGCTGAGAAACAGTTCCGGGCTCGCGGTACTGGCGTCCTCGGAGGACTATAACTACTTTCACTCTCCTGTCGACGGAGCCGGTAAGTTGTTTCACATTCTCCGGGAGGAATTCGATTATGTGATAGTGGATACCGGAACCTGCCATAGTCACGTACAAGAAAGCGTGTTCGAGGTAGCGGACACACTCTATCTTGTCACGGAAATGACGTTCCCGGCGCTGCGTAATGCGCATCGAATGGTCTCTTTTTTTACCGCAAAGGATAAGGTCCGCAGGTTGGAGGTGGTAATGAACCGGTTCGCATCACGCCACGGCGGCATCGACGAAAACAGCGCCATCAAGGCCTTGGGACGGCCGATCAGTTGGAGGATCCCGAACAGCTACGCGGCTGCCCGGACCGCGCAGGACAGCGGCGTTCCGCTGGCGATGGAGAATTCTCCCATATCGCGTGCCCTTGTGCAGATGGCGAAGGCGGCTTGCGGTAAACCCTTGAGTACTAAAAAGGAAGCAGCCAAGGGGCTTGCCTTTTTCCGTTCGAGAACGCTGCCGATGCCGGTGGAGACCTAAATGGAAGTGCTCGATTTTGAAAAACTGAAGACCGGGTTGCATTCCACGTTACTATCCAGCATCGACCTCGAAAAACTCTCCTCGATCGATGACGGAAAAGCGCGCCGCGCCGTCGCCACCCTGATTCAGGAGATTGTGAGCGCCCAAAAGGTGCCCCTGAACGCCGCTGAAAAAGAGCGGGTCGAAAACGATCTTCTGGACGAAGTCTTCGGGTTGGGACCGCTGGAGCCCTTGTTGAAAGATCCCGCTGTATCGGACATTTTGGTCAACAACAAAGACGTAATCTATGTAGAACGCCGCGGAGTTCTGGAGAGGACCAACGTAAAATTTCGGGACGACCGGCACTTAATGCAGGTAATCGATCGCATCGTGTCCCGCGTAGGCCGGAGAGTAGATGAATCTTCGCCAATGGTTGACGCGAGGCTTCCTGATGGGTCACGCGTTAACGCGATCATTCCGCCCCTGGCGCTGGACGGTCCCTGCATGTCCATCCGGCGCTTCGGTAGCGGGCCTGTCGCGGCGGAAGCTCTGGTGAAACTTAAGAGTATTTCCTCCGAGATGATGCAAATTCTGGCTGCCGCCGTGAAAGCAAAAATCAGCATACTCATCTCGGGCGGCACCGGCGCTGGTAAGACTACCTTTCTGAACATCCTCTCGAGTTTTATTCCAGAGACCGAGCGGATCGTCACCATTGAAGACGCCGCCGAATTGCAGCTCAAACACGAGGATGTCGTGCGCCTCGAGACCAGGCCTCCCAATGTCGAAGGGCTGGGAGCCGTGCGCCAAAGACAGCTCCTCGTCAACAGCCTTCGCATGCGGCCGGACCGGATTATCATCGGCGAGGTCCGCGGCGAAGAGGCCTTCGACATGCTGCAGGCCATGAATACCGGTCATGAGGGCTCCATGGCCACCATTCACGCGAATACTTCTCGTGACGCTCTTTCCAGGCTGGAGTCCATGGTCGCCATGGCCAATGTCAACATGCCGGAGAGATCCGTTCGCCAACAGATTGCAGCCGCCATTTCGGTCGTTGTGCAGGTGTCGCGCATGAGCGACGGTACTCGAAAGGTGGTCAATATTTCCGAGATCACCGGGCTCGAAGAGAACATCATCAGCATGCACGACATTTTCAATTTTGTCAGGAAAGGCATCGGCCCGGATGGAAGAGTCCTGGGTTCGTTCCGGCCCAGCGGTATTCGTCCGAAGTTCCTCGATCGACTGACAGTTGCCGGCATCCTGCTGCCGGCCGAACTCTTTGAGCGCGTCGTGGAGGTCGATTGACCGTGTCGTCCGGAACACAAAGAAGGGCCGCCATATGTGGCTGATCGCTCTGTCCATCTGTGCGGCCATTTTCGCGATCGCGGTATTAACCTTGATGACTGTGGGAACTGCCGGGTCGAAGCGAGTAACGGTAAGGCTTGCCGCGTTGGATCAGAGGTTCGCTCGCACCGATAACGGGGAAAAGATTAGCGACATTCGCAAAGGCCCGCAGAGATTGAGCGGTATTCCATGGCTCAACCACTGGCTGACCAGTATGAACCTGGCTGCGGCATCCACCCTGTTTCTGTATCAAGCAGGTGTGACCATGACGCTCGGAACGCTGCTGTTGATATCCATCGCCGGCGCTGCTGTCCTCGGATGTGTACTATATTTGCGACTCGGAGCCATATTCCCCGCGCTGCTTTTCTCAGCGGGCTTTCTTCCGCTACCCTTTCTTTTCGTCCGGCGCAAGCGCACCAAGCGCCTTTTCAAGCTGGAACAGCAACTGCCCGAGGCGCTCGGCATGATGGTCAGCGCACTCCGTGTGGGCCACAGCCTGGTCGCAAGCCTGGGAGCCGTAGCGCAGGAGTCTTCGGAGCCTATTCGCGGCGAAGTACGCAAGTGCTTCGATGAACAAAACTTCGGTGTCGACTTGCGCACTGCGCTCGTGAACCTCACAGATAGGGCTCCTATACAGGACTTTCGTATCTTTGTTGCTGCGGTGTTGATTCAGAAGGAAAGCGGGGGGAACCTTGCCGAAGTCTTGGAGAAGGTGGCTCAGACCACACGCGAAAGGTTCAGACTGAAAAAACAGGTTAGTGTTCACACGGCACAGGGGCGGATGACCGGCTGGATACTTTCACTACTCCCCGTTGCGCTCGGGGTTGGCATGTATTTCATGAACCCGGACGGCATGAGTGTTTTGTGGAAGCGTCCTGTGGGCTTAAAAATGCTCTATACAGCAGCGGCTATGGAAGTTGTCGGTGCGCTCATCATTAGAAAGATCGTCGCAATTCGCGTCTGAAGCTTAACTTATGGCTCTTGCTCTATTCGCATTCATCGCCGCGTTCCTGTTGATGTCGAGTCTTGGTTTTATATTTTTCCGCCGCCAGAACATGCTGCGGAGACTCGCGAAGGTGGTTACACGGCCGACCGACGCCATTTTATTGGAAAGCATTGCGCCTAGTCCACGCGCCCGGATAGAACAGCTTGCAAAGCCTTTCGAGAAGGTAGTGCCGAGAAGCGCCGAAGATGTTTCGACCGTTCAGAAGCGGCTTACTCGCGCGGGGTTCCGGGAGCTCGCCTACGTCAACATTTTCTACAGCGCCAAGGTGCTCGTTCCAGCTTTGCTTTGCATCCTCGCCACCGTCACGCAGGTTTACTCCTACGCTCCACTCTTCGTGTTTGCGCTGGCGGCCGGACTCGGGTTCATGGTTCCGGACTTTTGGCTCAGCAATCGTATTTCTGCTAGGAAGTTGAATCTCCGTTTGGGTCTTCCGGAAGCTTTGGACCTCATCGTGATCTGCGTGG
>Ga0302324_100025675_pt1 | contig 11293 bp, 7 predicted proteins | sample Palsa_T0_1_FD_201949 | JGI IMG/M metagenome (GOLD analysis project Ga0302324, IMG submission 201949) | Peat permafrost microbial communities from Stordalen Mire near Abisko, Sweden - Palsa_T0_1 | ecosystem: Environmental > Terrestrial > Soil > Palsa > Peat permafrost | place: Sweden: Abisko... | reverse complement strand
CCGAAGCCATCAACAAGCTGGTGTCCGCGCGCCTCGCGGCCGACGTGCTCGGCGTGCCGACGGTGGTCATCGCCCGAACCGACGCCGACGCCGCGGACCTGCTCCTGACCGACCATGATCCGCGCGACGCGCGCTTCCTCACGGGACAGCGCTCGAGCGAGGGGTTCTTCTACGTGAAGGCCGGCATCGAGCAGGCCATCGATCGCGGCCTCTCCTACGCGCCATACGCCGATCTTCTGTGGTGCGAGACCTCCAAACCCGACATGGCCGAGGCACGGCATTTCGCCGACGCCATCCATGCCAAATTCCCGGGCAAGCTGCTCGCCTACAACTGTTCGCCGTCGTTCAACTGGCAGGCCAAGCTCGACGCCGCGTCGATGAAGCGCTGGCGCGAAGATCTCGCAGCCATGGGCTATCGCTTCCAGTTCATCACGCTGGCCGGCTGGCATGCATTGAATCTTTCGATGTTCGAACTGGCATCGGCGTATCACGCGGACGGCATGCTCGGTTATTCGCAGCTGCAACAGCGGGAATTCAGCCAGGAAGGCGCGGGTTATCGGGCCGCCAAACACCAGGCTTTCGTGGGCACCGGCTATTTCGACGCCGTGCAAACCGCCATCAGCGCAGGCGCGCATTCCACCGGCGCCATGGCCGGCAGCACGGAGACTGAGCAGTTCACGACGCCGGCGAAACCGGCCGTGAAGCGGGTGGTCGCCTAAGCGGCCGAGCGCATGAGTGCCACCGTCACGTCTGCCGCGACGAAGGACGGCGTCACCGCGAAAGATTACGCCGCGCAGATCGCGGAACACTTTCGCCTGTACAACGAGGAATTCGGCCGGATCACGCGGCGCGCCGCGCTGAACTTCCTCGCCGAGGACTGGCACACGGCACAGCTCGATGCGGTCGCCCGCATCGAGCTGTACGAAGTGCGGGTGGCCCGGGCGGTCGCGGCGGCCGCCGGCCAGCTGCAGTCGAAACGCAACGATGCGGCACTGTGGAGCGACGTCAAGCGAGCCTACGAAATCATCGTTGCGCGGCGCCCCGACAGCGACTTCTACCGCACCTTTTTCAATTCGGTGACTCGCGATTTGTTCGGTACGGTGGGGGTCAACCCGGAAGTCGAATTTTGCGCGACCAGCGTGGGTCGCGCATCCGGCGCCGTGCCGATCCGCGTCTATCGGGTGGGCGGCACCCTGCCGACGGCCGTGCGCGAGGTGCTCTCGGACCTGCCCTTCGGTGCGGCGATCGACGACCCGGACGCAGCGGTACATCGCATCAGCGCCGAAATCGGCCGCTACTTCCAGACCGGCCGGGGCGGCCACCCCGAGTCCATCGAGCTGATCGAACCCTTGTTCTACCGCGGCATGCACGCCTTCGTGGTCGGCCGCCTGATCGGCGACGGTGCGATCACGCCGTTGGTCATCTCCTTCACCAACTCCTCCAAGGGCGTGCGGGTCGATGCCGTATTGCTCACGCTCGCCGATGTCGGTTCGCTGTTCGGTTATTCGCGCTCTTATTTTCACGTGGATTTGCCGGTGGTCAGTGCGGCCATCACCTTGCTGCGCTCCTTCCTGCCGCGCAAGTCCATCGACGAGCTGTACACAGTGCTGGGCCGCGCCAAACAAGGCAAAACCGAACGATATTTTGCGCTGCAAAGACACCTGGACAAATCCATCGACAGTTTCGTGCGCGCCCCGGGCGAGCGCGGACTGGTGATGATCGTATTCACCCTGCCCTCTCACGATCTGGTATTCAAAGTCATTCGCGACCAATTCGGCGCGCCCAAGACCAGCACGCGCGAGGACGTCATCGAGCGCTACCAGTTCGTGTTCCGGCACGACCGCGCGGGCCGCCTGGTCGACGCCCAGGAATTCAAGCGATTGCGGCTGCCGCGGGCACGCTTCATGCCTGCTTTGATCAACGAGCTTCTGAGCGAGGCCAGCGACAGCTGCCGCATCGAAGGCGAGGATTTGATCATAGAGCACTGCTACATCGAACGCCGCTTGCGGCCGCTCAATCTATTCCTGCGTGAGGCCGATCCGGCCGCCGCCGAATCGGCCATCGTCGACTACGGCAATGCACTGCGCGATCTGGCGGCCAGCAATGTGTTTCCCGGCGATTTATTGCTGAAGAATTTCGGCGTGACCAATCACGGCCGCGTGATCTTCTACGACTACGACGAGATCTGCCTGCTGTCCGATTGCGTGTTCCGCGACCTGCCCAAGCCGAGCCGCGAGGATGAGGAGTTCAGCGGCGAGCCCTGGTATTACTGCGGCCCGCACGACGTGTTTCCCGAACAATGGCTGCCCTTCCTCAGCATTCCGGCGGCGCTCAGCCCGGTATTCATGCAACACCATGCAGAGCTTCTGACCGCGGCATGGTGGCGCAACATGTCGCAACGCTGCCTCGGTGCCGCCTGACCGGTCAACATCATGGTGCCGAGGCACTAGATGATTTTCCACCATGGTATGGCCAACACACCGGCGGCTATCCAGAAAGTTGAATCGCCTCCGTGCAACAACAGGGCTCCGAGGACGGTGTTGCCGTACTCCTGCAAGAAATTGCGCAAGCCTTTGCTGTCGTTGTAGCCCGGATTGGTGGTCGCTTTCACCTCTACGGCGAGGAGCCCGCGTTGCCATTCGATGACGAAGTCGACTTCCTCACCGCCAGAGGTGCGCCAGTACAGTATGACCGGACGCGTCGATTCAGTTTCGGGCCACGCCAGAAGATCGGTACAGATGAGGTTTTCCAAATGCGCGCCGGTCGCCGTCGGTGACACTACGCCGCAGGCCCTACGGAGGATTGCCCATGGAGTCGAACAGCGCGGCGGTATCGGCCAGCCGCGCCGATCGCGCGCGAATGTATTGGACGCTGGCGTTTTGATATTGCTGTCCCGCCGTCAGCGTGGCGTAGAAGCCCGACGCACCCAGCCGGTACCGCGACTCGGTGTCGCGTTGCAGGGAGTGCGCGGCGTTGGCGGCGCGCTCGGCCTGCGCCAGCGTATTGGCGTCCTCATCGAGGGACACCAGTGCATCTGCCACATTCTGGAACGCAGCCAGCACCGTCTGCTTGTATTGCGCGACGGCGGCATCGTAGGTCGCTTCGTACTGATGTTTGCGTGCGACCAGTGCGCCGCCGTGGAACAGCGGCTGAGTCAAGCTCGCGCCCACGCTCCAAATCGCTCCCGCGGGCGAGCTGAAGGTCGACCAATCGAAACCACCGCGGCCATAGGCGGCGGACAGGGTCAGGGATGGAAACATCGATGCCGCGGCTGCGCCGGCTTCATCCGCCGTGGCGCGGACATTGGCTTCGGCTGCCAGTATGTCCGGCCGCTGATGCAGCAGGTCGGAAGGCACCGCCACAGGCACGTGTTCCGGAACATGCAGCGTGTCCAGAGCCAAGGGCATGGGCGCTTGATCCGGCGTGCGCCCCAGCAGCACCGCCTCTGCATGACGCACCTCGAGCAACTTCGCCCGCAACGCCGGCAGGGCCGCCTCTGCGTCCGCGGCGTCCTGCTCGGCCGCGAGCATGTCGTCATGCGAAGCACTGCCGAGCTGGTAGCGCGCCGCGACTTGCCGGGCGCGCGCTTCGCCGGCAGCGACCAATTGCTCCGTCGCGGCGGCCTGTTCCTGCAATGAGGCCGCATTGATCGCCGCCACCACGATATTGGCCGCCAGCGCCCGCCGGGTGGCCTCGAGCTGGTAGGCCTGCTGCTTGACTTGCAGCGCGAGGGCACGGTTGGCGAGTACCGCAGCGCCGAAGAAATCGAAGGTATACGAAGTCTGTACCTCCGCGGCGAAGACGTCATATTGATAAGTCTGTTCCTGCGGCAATATCGGAATGCCGAGCGCCCGCTGGCGCGACGGGTCGAAACCCACGTCGACGCTGGGCAGCATGGATTGGCCGATCTGAGAGCGCAGGGCTTCCCGCGCGGCCTTGAGCGTGTGCTGGGCCGCGGCCAGCGATGGACTGTTGGCGAGCCCCTCCTGCACCAGTGCGTCGAGCGCATCCGACTGATAGGCCGTCCACCATTGCGGCACCGGCCGCTCACCGCGGTCCAGCCGTTGGGCGTTCCCGTCCGCGGTGGGCAATTGCGCAGGCTCCGGGCTGACCGAGTAATGCGCCGTAGCAGGCATCTTCGGCGGGTTGCGCTGCGGCCCGAACGCGCCGCACGCAGTGACGCACAGAGAGATCGTCGCCGACACCATGAAAGCTGCGGGCCTGGCTGCCACACGATTCGTCTGCGCCCTCATCATGTCGCCCTCTGCGTTGTTTCATCCCGCCGTACCCGGAACCACAATGCATACAGCGCCGGCAGGTAGAACACCGTCAACACGGTAGCCACCGTAATGCCGCCCATCAGCGCCGTTGCCATCGGACCGAAGAAATTGCTTCGCAGCAGTGGAATGAGCGCGAGCACCGCGGCCGTCGCGGTCAGAGTGATCGGCCGGAATCGGCGCACCGTGGCTCCAATGATGGCCTCGAAGCGGCTGTGGCCGGCGCGGATATCCTGCTCGATCTGATCCACCAGGATCACCGAGTTGCGCATGATGATTCCGAACATGGCGATGGTTCCCAGCATGGCTACGAAACCAAACGGCATGTGGAACAGCAGCAATGCGATCACCACGCCGATCAGACCCAGCGGTGCGGTGAGAACCACCATCAAAACACGGCTGAAACTCTGCAGCTGGATCATCAAGAACACCAGCACGGCGATCACCAGCAGCGGCATCTGAGCGTTGATCGAGTCCTGTGCTTTGGCATTCTCCTCAACCGCACCGCCAATCTCGATCCGATAGCCCGCAGGCAGATCCTTGTGCAGCATCGCCAGGGCTTTGTCGATCCGTGTCGTGACGTCGATCCCCTGTGCTCCGTGCTGCACATCGGCCTGCACGGTAATGGTCGGCCGGCGGTCGCGTTCCCATACCACACCGTATTCCAGTCCGTAGGTGAAGCGGCCGAGTGCCGCCAGGGGCACGGCGGCGCCGTTCGCAGAGGGCATGGCCAGCCGTTCGATCTGCGAGGGATCGACACGGTCGGCTCGCGGCGCACGCAGGTCCACGCCGATGAGCTTGTCGCGCTCGCGGAATTGAGTGATGGTATAACCGCTGAGCGACATCTGCAGAAAGTTCTCGATGTCCAGTGACGACACGTTGAGCTGACGCGCCTTGGCCTGGTCGACTTCGAAGTGAACCGAGCGTTCCGCCGGCTCGTCCCAGTCGAATTGCACATTCGCCGTGTCCGGATTGCGGCGCATGATCTCGGCGACCTTTTCCGACAGCTGCCGCACGGTGCCGATCTCCGGCCCGCTGACGCGGAACTGCACGGGAAAACCCACGGGCGGACCGTTCTCGAGCCTGCTGATGCGGGTGCGGATCGACGAATACTCCGTGCGCAGTACCTCGGCCAAGGCCGCGGCCAGCCGTTCCCGGTCCTTCACGCTCTTGGCCGTGACGACGAACTGCGCAAAGTTCGGTGTGGACAGCTGCTGATCGAGCGGCAGATAGAATCGCGGCGCCCCTGCCCCGACGAAGTCGATGAAGTGATCGATCTCCGGACGCTTCGCCAGCGTGGCCTCGAAGCGCCGCACCTCGCGCTGAGTCGCGCTGAAGGACGCCCCTTCCGGCAGCCGCAAGTCCACCAATAGCTCAGGCCGATCCGAACTCGGGAAGAATTGCTGCGGAACGAGCTTGAATCCCGCAAGGCCCACTACGAACAACACCAATGTCACGGCGAGCACCAACCGCCGACGATCGACGCACCAGCCGATCCAGCCGCGAAGGCGGCGGTAGAACTTCGTATCGTAGACATCGTGATGTTCCGCATGCCCGGCGGCCAGCGTCTGCGTCGCGTCCGCGCTCCGCGTTGCATCTTCGTGGAAGCCGAACGCGCGGCGCGTGGGATGTTCAGAGAGTATTCGGTAGCCCAGCAAGGGAATCACGATGACCGCGGCCAGCCAGGACAGCAGCAGTGCAATCGCGGAGACTTCGAATATCGAACGCGTGTATTCACCGGTTCCAGACTTCGCCAGCGCGATCGGCAGAAATCCGCAGACCGTGACCAGAGTGCCGGTAAGCATGGGGAAGGCCGTGCTGGTATACGCGAAGGCCGCGGCATGCAGCCGGTCGAAGCCCTGTTCGAGCTTCACGGCCATGGTCTCCACCGCGATGATGGCGTCGTCCACCAGCAGGCCGAGGGCGAGAATCAACGTTCCCAGCGACACCTTGTGCAGGCCGATATGGAAGAGGTACATGCACAGCGCGGTGGCCGCCAAGACCAGAGGAATCGAAATCACCACCACCATCCCGGTGCGGAAACCCAGGCTGATCAAGCTCACCACCAAGACAATGCCGATGGCTTCGGCCACCGCCTCGGCAAAATCGCCGATCGAGCGCTCTACCGCTTGCGGCATGCTGGCCACTTGCGTGAACTTCAGCCCCGCGGGCAGTGCGGCGCGCAGCCGCGCGGTTTGCGCGTCGAGCTGCTTGCCCAGGGCGATGACGTCGCCCGATGGGGCCATGGTCACGCCGATTCCGAGCACATTCTGATTCTCGAAACGCATGGTTTCGGTCTGCGGATCGGTGTAGCCGCGGCTGATGACGGCGATGTCCCCGAGGCGCAATGTGCGGCCGTTCACTCGAATCAATATATCGGCCAATTGATCCATGTCGTGGATTTGGCCGCTCGGCCGCACATACACTCGATCGTCGGCAGTGGTGAAGGTGCCCGCACCGGCCACGGAATTCTGCGTGTTCACCGCGTCGGCAATCTGCTGTGGAGTCAGCCCGAGCTTCGCGAGCTGCGCGTTGGCGATCTCCACATAGACACGCTGCTCTTGATCGCCGATGAAGTCGACCTTGTTGACATCCGGCACGCGCAGCAGCTCGGTTCGCAGACGTTCCGCATAATCGTGCAGCTGGGCCGGCGAGAAACCGTCGCCTTGCAGTGCATAGATGTTGGTGTACACGTCGCCGAACTCATCGTTGAAGTAGGGCCCCTGAATTCCGGCGGGCAGCGTGTAGACGATATCGCCGACCTTCTTGCGAACCTGGTACCAGGTATCCGGCACCCGCGAAGGAGGTGCGGAATCCTTGATGGTGAAGAATAGAGTCGACTCGCCGGGCCGCGAGTAGCTGCGCAGAAAATCCACATCGGCAGTCTCCTGCAGCTTGCGCGCGATCCGATCGGTCACTTCCTCCTGCACCTGCCGCGCCGTCGCACCGGGCCACATCGTGCGGATCACCATGACCTTGAAGGTGAACGGCGGATCCTCGGATTGCGCGAGTTTGCCGTAAGACAGCACGCCGAACAGAGTCAGCAGCGTCAGCAGGAAAATCACCAGCGCCTGATGCCGCAGGGTCCAGCTCGACACATTGAAGCGGTGATCCGCGCCCGCGGAGGGTGCACCGCCGGGCGATTCTGGGCGATCTTGGCTCATTGCGCGGCCGCCGCGCCGTCTACACTGTTCGCGACGGCCTGCGGAGCCGCGGCGCCCTCCTCTTCGCCGTCGAACAAAGGCCTGACCTGTTTCACGTGCTCGCCGGCATAGACCGTGTGCACGCCGGCCAGCACGACGGCATCGCCGTCCTTCAAGCCGTAGGAGACGATGGCGCTGCGCTCGCTGTAGCTGCTGACCATCACCGGCCGCAACTCGAGCGTCGAATCGTTCGGGCGAATGACCCATACCGCCGGATCCTTGCCGCGGTGGAAAATCGCGGTGGCCGGGACTCTAAAGGTCGGTGCATCGGCCGCCGCGACTACCCGCGCATTTGCACCGCCGGCAACCGGAGCGGGGCTGAGCGTCGCGTCTCCGGTCATGCCGAAATGCACACCGGCTGCGGGCTCAGTGAGCGTCAATTTGACCCGATAAGTGCGGCTTTGTGGATCGGCTGCCGGGGACACTTCCCGCACGCGTGCTCCGAAGCGGCGGCCCGGCAGCGCCGGAAAGGTGACGCTCGCGCCCTGCCCGATGGCGATTCGCCCCAAGTCGCTTGCCGCGGCGTCAAGGGCAACGTCGGTATCTCCGGTCCATGCCAATCCGTAGACAGTTTGTCCTGCGGACACCACCTGACCGGTATCTGCATTTTCGCCGGTGATCACTCCGTCGTGGTCGGCCACCATCGTGTTGTACTGCAGAGTATTGCGCGCGACCACCCACTGCGCTGCGGACTGGTCGCGTCCGGCCAGGGCGGCGGCGTAAGCGTCCTGCGATTGCTCCAGCTGATTGGCGGCGATCAGATTCTGCGCCGACTGCGCCTGGTCGCGATCGAGCTGCTGCTTCGCGAAGGCGAGCCGGTGTTCTGCGGCGTCGAGCGCGGCGCGTGCGCTGCCTGCCTGCTTCTCGGCGTCGATCGGATCGAGGCGGGCGATGATTTGTCCCTTATGAACGGAGTCGCCGAGCCGCACATCGCGCTCGATCAGCTTGCCGGCAACTCGGAACGACATGGCAGTGGAGTAGCGCGGGGCCGCCTCGACGGGGTAGCGAATGCCCTCGCCGGCGCCCACGCCGGCATGCGAGTGCACTGGCAACGCCACCACTACTGAGGCGGGCGCGGCAGCCGGCGCCTGTCGATGGCAGCCCACGAGCGCCGAGACCATGACCAGCGCCGGCGGGATCGTGAGCAGCACCCGCAAGCTAAACATCTGAATGGGCACAGTCACTTTGAGCTCCTTCAACCGATTCGCCATCGCCAGGTCGTTACGTCGGTTGCAACGCGCAAGGCACTTGTAAATAAACTGGACATGTGTCAAAAACACCGCAAAAAAAATCAGCCGGCTGTGCGGGCCGGGGCACCTTGTGCGACCGCGCGTATCAGCCCAAAGGCATAATTGCTGAAGTCAGGAACGGCAATTCCAAATCGGGCGAGGTCGGCGCCCTTCGTCGTGGCCAGTTGAATGATCCCGTGGGTGAATGCCCATAACGTGATCGCCAGTAATTTGGGCTCACCGACGTCGGGGCGAATGCTGCCGTCGCCAATACCCGTTTCGATCGCCTGCACCACCGCGGCCTTCACCTCGTCTCCCGCGACGTGGCAGGCACCTTCGTGCGGCCCCGGCTCAGTCGCGACAGAATGCGCCTGAAAGCGCGAGCAGAAATCGAAGTAGTGAGGAAATTCATGAGCATAGACCATATAGCTTCGGCCGATAGCCTCCACCTTGTCCATGCCCAGCACCTGCGAAGCGGCGGCCTCGACGAAGCGATCGTGCATCACGCGCATGGCACGCTCGCCGATGGCGAACAACAATTCTTCCTTGTCGCGGAAATAAACATAGACCAGAGCTCGCGACAGGCGGGCACTGCGCGCCACCTGGTCCACCGTCAGCGCATCCCACCCCTTCTGGGCATACAACGCCTCCGCGGCGTCGAGGATTTCCGCGCGCCTGCGCTCCTTTTCCTCTCCCCGACGTTCAGCGATATAGGACATTGTTGAACAATAGACAGTTATTGACACAGTGTCAACGACAAGCGCTAGGGAGGGAGAGAACCTCGCTGCCGATAAATGAACACGGTCTTCCCCGGCACCTCGTGCGCCGATTCGGCCCCCTGCCTATCGGACCTCAGCACCAGATCCCACTCGCCGCTCGGCAAGCGCACCCGCTGCGCGGCGACGGCGAAATTGAACACGCAGAGCAGACCACCGTGGACGAACGTGAGCCATGCGGCGCCGGCATTGAATTTAACGGCCGCTTTGCCCCGGCCCATCGTGCCCCTCCCGTGCCGCAGACGGATGAGCCGCCGATACCACTCCAATAGTTCGGCGTGCGGCGGTTGCGACATTTCCGACCAGTCAAGCTTGGAGCGAGTGAAGGTCTCGACTTCCTGAGGGTTGGGTACGGCGCCCTGCCAGCTGAAACTGCTGAACTCCTTGCTCCGCCCTTCCGCGACCAGCCTTCCCAGCTCGGCGTTCTCATGGTCGGTGAAATATAGAAACGGCGTCTTTGCACCCCATTCCTCGCCCTGAAACAGCAGCGGTACGAACGGCGACAGCAGCGTCAACGCAGCGATCGCTTTGAGTTCGGGTACGCCCAGCATCATGCTCAGGCGCTCTCCTTGGGCTCGATTGCCGATCTGATCGTGATTTTGCGCGCTCACGACGATCTGATCCGCGTCGACGCCTCGCGGCGGACGCCCATGCCGCCGCCCGCGATGCCGGGAGTACTGCCCCTGGTACACATAGCCGTGGCGCAGGGCAGTCGCCACGTCCTCGAGGCCTTGGAAATCCGCGTAGTAACCGTCGGTCTCGCCCGTGAAGAATCGGTGCACCGCGTGATGGAAGTCGTCGGCCCAGTGCGCGTTCAGGCCAAAGCCGCCCCTGAACGGCGGCTGTACCAGGCGTGGGTCGTTCAGATCGCTCTCGGCGATGAGCACGAAGCTGCGCCGAAGTCCTTCACCTAGTTCTCTCACGGCCGTCGCCAGCTCCTCGAGCACGTGGACGGCCTCGAAGCTGAAAATAGCGTGTACCGCATCGAGGCGCAGCCCATCGAATCCATAGTCGCGCAGCCACATCACTGCGTTGTCGATGAAGAAACGGCGTACGGCGTCGCTGTGCGCGCCGTCGTAATTGACCGCGGCGCCCCAGGGGGTTTTATACCGGTCCGTGAAATAGGGTCCGTACTGCGCCAGATAATTCCCGTCGGGGCCCAAGTGGTTGTAGACCACATCCAGCAGAACCGCGAGGCCCAGCGCATGACAGGCATCGACGAAGGCGGCGAGTTCCTGCGGCGTGCCGTAAGCGGGAAACGGCGCGTACAGATCGACGCCGTCATAGCCCCATCCCCGGCGACCCGGAAAGGTTGCCAGAGGCATCAGCTCGATGTGGGTGATACCCAGGTCAATCAGGTGCGCAAGCTTCGACTGTGCGGCCGCGTACGTTCCCTCCGGCGTGAAGGTACCGACGTGCAATTCATAAATGACGGCGTCCCGCAGCGGCCGCTGCTCGACCGCAGTCTCGCGCGACCGAAGCGCGCCAAGCGCGTACGACGCGCCGTGCACGCCGTCCGGCTGCCAGCGCGAGCGTGGGTCGGGGGTGGGGCCGCCCCCGTCGATTGAATACCGATAGCCGCCTTGCAGGAGAGATTCCTCGACATCGCCTTGCCACTGGCCATCCGCACCTGGAAGGAGCGCGATTCGATGCTCCCGCGTCACCAGCTCCACCGATTTGGCCAACGGCGCCCAGACCGCGATGATCACGCGTCCTCCCGAATCAGCAGCGCCACCGGAAAAGACTTGAACAGCTCGTCGGGCACGACCTCTCGCCGCACAATGGCCTCCGTCAGACAGTTGCGCCAC
>Ga0302324_100025674_pt1 | contig 11294 bp, 10 predicted proteins | sample Palsa_T0_1_FD_201949 | JGI IMG/M metagenome (GOLD analysis project Ga0302324, IMG submission 201949) | Peat permafrost microbial communities from Stordalen Mire near Abisko, Sweden - Palsa_T0_1 | ecosystem: Environmental > Terrestrial > Soil > Palsa > Peat permafrost | place: Sweden: Abisko... | reverse complement strand
GACCGTTGACCCCATCAGCGCCATCACCTTCTTCACCCGCACCTGGTCCCGCACCAGCTCATCGATCACCGTGTCCGTAAAGCCCAGCGACGGGAGCCGCGTCTGCACGAAGTCCGACAGCTTCGCCGGGTCGAACCGGCCATCGGTCTGCAACCCCGGCACCCGGTTGAGTTCTTCATCCTGGACCTCGGCATCCGTGGGAAATACCTGCAGGGCGTCCGCTTCGTGGTCGAAAATGTAGGCATTCCAGACGAAATTCTCGAGCCCCTGCTGCTGGTTCTCGGCGTTGCCCTCCATCGACTCCACATACGTGTCGAGGCCCAGCAACGCCGCAATCCGGAATCGGTTCACGTCCCGCTGAATGTCCGTGTCATAGATCGTCCGCCCGTAGATCGAGGCCACCTTTTCGCCCCCGCCCAGCCCGGTGCGGCCGGCCATCGAGCCGTTCCAGAACCAGATAAAGGTAATGATCACCAGGATCGTGATCGCGATTAAAAGGGTCTGCTGATATTTGCGGAAGATATGGATCATCGGAAACTTCTAAGGTTGCGTTCTCTCGGGCCGTTCCATACGTTGCCAAACGCGCGATGAACCTAAGGCGTTGTTTCGTTCCCCGACAACTTCTTTTTCTGCTTGCGGCAGGCCTGATCAGCTTTGAACGGCCCGCCCTGAGCCAGGAATCGATCACCCTGCGCACGGGCCAGACCCAGGAGGTCAGAATCCTCGGCGTCACCCCCAGCGGGATCAAGGTCCAGATGGGCGAAGCCGTTATGGTTCAGCCGTTTTCAAATTTGACCCAGGTCACCATGAACCCCCCTCCGGAATACACCGCCGCCGCCACCGAATACGAGCGGGGCGATCTCCGTGGCGCGTTGACCCTCGCCTCTTCCGTCGTCCAGAACTATCGCGGCCTGCCCACCGACTGGGCCCGCGAGGCGATGCTGATGCTCGGCGATATCTACGTCGGTCTCGGCCAGTTGCCCCAGGCCGGGGCCGCTTTCAAGGATTACCAGCGCGCCTATCCCGCCACCGATTCCGCGGAGGTCAACGTCGGACTCGCCAGCATCGATGTCGCCAATAACAACGATGACGCCGCGCGCGCCAAGATCGCGCCCGTCCTCGACCAGGCCCTCAAGGTGCGAAACCCTTCAAAGGTCGCCGCCGCTTTGATTGGCCGCGCATTTTTTGTCTCCGGCAAGATCAAGGAGCAATCCGGCGATCTTTCAGGAGCTCTCGAAGACTATTTGCGAACCGTAACCATATTCCCTGACGATCGCATGGCTGCCGCCGGCGCCCAGGAAAGGGCGGATGCCCTTCGCAAAGAGCACGGTACCATGGTGCCGTAATCCCAGCCATAACCCGACGCTTCCCACCGATGAAAAGACACCTGTCCCTTGCCGTTGCCATTTTTACTCTCCTTGGCGCAGCCGCCCTGGCCCAGGAGGCCCCGGCCGCTGCCGCCGCTCCCCCGCCGCCGGATTCGATCATCCATGTCATCCTGAACGGCGGCCCGCTCATCGTCATGATCTGGTGCGCGATCCTCGGCACCTCGGTCACCATGGTCACGTTCGTCATCCAGAACATCATCACCCTCCGCAAGGAGAAGATGGCCCCCAAGGCCCTGGTGGACTCCCTGGGCAATGAGATCGCCGCCGGCAATTACCAGGGCGCTTGGGAGACTTGCAACGCCAATAACAATTACCTCGCCAATGTCCTCAAGGGCGCCCTCGAGCGCGTCGGGCGCGGCAAGGAGGCCGTCGACGACTCCGTCGCGGAATACGCTCTGCGCGAGGCCACCGGATTGCGCACCCGCAACTCATACCTCTCCGTCATCGGCGTCATCTCCCCCATGATCGGTCTGCTCGGCACCGTCATCGGCATGATGAAAGCCTTCGCCGTCCTCGGCGCCAGCGGCATCGGCGACCCCCGCGGACTCGCCACCAGCATTGGCGAGGTCCTCATGGCCACCGCCAGCGGCCTCTTCATCGCCATTCCCGCCTTCATCTCCTATTATATATTCCGCAACCGGACCCAGCAGGTCATCGTCTTTGCCGATGACAAGATTGGCCGCCTCCTCGAGGATATCCCTTTCGAGGAACTCCAGGGACTGCGCATCGGCGAGAATTTCAACGCCGGCCAGCCTGGCCTCATGCCGGACGCCTCCCAATCCCGCCGCGTCTCCATGGCCCTCTCCACCAATTGCCCCGTTTGCAACGGCGCCGTCACCCCCGGCATCAATCCCTGCCCCCACTGCGGCGCCTCGCTCGATTGGGCGGCCTGACCGCCCCTCCCTGGATTCCGGATGCACAAGCTGACCCACCGGCAGAAGGCCGAGAAGGAACGCAAGAATCCTCCCGAGGAGGATCCCGAGTTCCAGATCGCCCCCATGATCGACATCCTGCTTGTCCTCCTGGTCTTCTTCATGTCGATCTCCTCGACCGAAGTCCTCCAGAGCAATCACTCCATTTCCCTCCCGGTCGCCGCCGATGGCAAGGAAGCCTCCAAGAACAGCCCCGGCCAGGTCATCATCAATATTGCCTGGGTCCCCATCAACAACGTCGGCTCCATCGAGATTTCCGATACCACCTACCCCGACCCCCAGGCCATCATCCCCTCGGTCCAAAAAGCCATCCAGGCCAACCCTGTCGCCCGGGTCCTGATCCGCGCCGATCGCTCGGTAAAGTGGGAATTCATGAAGCAGGTCATGAAAGCCGTCGCACAAGCCGGCGTCGCGAACGTCACCTTTTCCGTCGTGAACAAGGAGTCGGTCAACGCTCCCCCTGCCCAATAATCACGCATAATCCCCCCTCTTTTCAAAACCGCTTCTCCCTGCTACATTTCTCCCCTCAACCCTTAGAACGAACCAAAGAAAATGGCCGGCTCCGTAGGATCAGAAGATGGCGACATTGGATTTCAGATCGCGCCCATGGTGGACGTGGTTTTCGTGCTGATGCTTTTCTTTATGGCCAGTGCCGGCGTCCAGGTCGTGGAAAAAGAACTCGCGATGAATCTGCCCAGCGGTTCAGGCAAACCCTCCGACGTCCCCACCTCTCCCATCATCGTCGATATCACCGGCGACGGGCAGGTCTCCGTCAATGACCAGGCTTACGGGAACAAGGATGACAAAAATCTTCAGGGCCTCCGCGATTTCTTCAAGCATTCCATCGATCAGTTCGGCGACAAGGATCCCGTCATTGTCCGGCCCGCCCCCGAAACCACCCACGAGCGCATCATGGACGTCCTCAACGCCGCCGCCGCCTCACACGTAAAGAACCTCGCCTTCGGCGGCTAGCCCGTCCTGCGCCGCCAAAAAGAAACAGCGCGGGCCCTTTCGAACCCGCGCCGTCTTCTGATTCCGCCGCCAAAAAAGGCGAGCGTTTTATTGGCCCTGCGTGGTCGTCGTAGTGACGGTTTTCTTCTCAATCACCGGGGGCTGTGCAATCACCTCGGGCTGCACGGGGGCAGTGGCCGTGGTATGCACCACGATCTTCCGGGCGACCATTTGGTCCCCGTCCCGATCGTAGAACACCTGCACCGGGATCCCCGTCTTGATGATGGAAACGTCCACCGGCGCGCCGCTTTGATCCACCACCGTCGTGGACTTGCTGTACGTATAGCGAATAGGTTCGCTGCTCGTCTCCGAGCGAAGCACCACCGTGTTTCCCGTGGGCGAGAACTCCGTGACCGTCCCGTCGGAACTGGTGGTGGTCGTCGTCTGGGAGACCGCCTCCTGGCAAAATGCCAGCGGCGTCAACGAAAGAGCCGCCGCGATCAGGACGCCCGCACTGTATTGACGAATTGTCGTTTTCATAGTGTTTCTCATTTTTTGTTCTTTCGGAATCCGCCCCGCGACTGGTTGCATCGCCGGCCGCTCGTCGGGCGCAAGGCCGCTGGCCAAAATTCATCTTTTGCTTTCGAGAAACTCCGTTAAAGTTCCAGACCCCGTTTGATCCGGCCGCACGCGGTCCGGCAACGCGAAAATGGTGGCCGTAGCTCAATGGTAGAGCTCCAGATTGTGGTTCTGGCTGTTGCGGGTTCGAGTCCCGTCGGCCACCCCATTTTTGAAGCCGGGCAAGCCAACGGCCAGCTCTCAGATTCCATGATAAAGTGCCGGCTGCGCCAGTATCCATAATTCCAACAAAACCCATTGCCCTCCGCGGAATCCTGATGGATAAATTCTTCGGTCCAGGCCTCATTTTTTGCAAGATGCCGGTTTCCGCCCGCTTAGTTATTTGAAACTACGTCAAGGGTGGCTGCGGACCGGACCGAGGCGATGGGTTAAGGCGTCTCCTCCGGTCCGCCCGGATTGGTATCCGATCGCTCGCTCCGCCGCGTCGGATTAACCTAATGCGAGGGCTTACGCCGCTGTTTGATGCGATCCGCAACCCAGCGCACCAGCGCGGGATCCGCCCGTAACATTTCGCATATCTTTTCCCGTTCCTGATCATCGCACAGCCCGTCTGCAAACCGTTCCAGCCGCTCTCTCACCTCCGGCTCCGGAACGGGTTCACTTTCCATCGCCGGCCCCACCCGGAATCTCTCCAGAAAGGCCAGCACGTCATCGATATCCCGGCTCACTACTGCTAATAGCGGGCGAAAGTCAGAATCTTGCAGAGGAATTGCGTTACGCCCCCTTTTCACTGCACCCCGCGGCAGAAGTCCAAAAAATCCTCCCACTGCAAGTCCAGCCATTCATCCGCATCGCCCACCGCGCTCATGGTCTCTTGCGCGATCTGGCGCACGGCCGCCGACAGCCTCCGGCTTACTTTGGACTCCGTGTATCCCCAGATCGCGCACACCTCCCGTTGCGTCAGCCCGTACAGATGCACGAGTTGCAGCATCACCACCGCCTCGGCGGGACAGGCCCCGAAGGCCCGCGTCAGCGCCCGGCGCATGATCCCAAACAGCGGCGCATCCGATGCCGGCGTCCGGCCCCGCGCATGCGCGCTTTCCCGATCCAGCCCGGAAATCGCATCATTGGCAGACTTCTCGAGGCTCTGCCTCCGCCGGCGGTCCACCAGGTCATTCATCAGCACCGTCTTGAGCCATGCAATCAGCGGCGCCGTGCCGCGATACCTCAGCAGCAGCGGCTTGCCCGTGATGCAATCCGTCCACAGATTGGTCAACAGCTCGTCGGCTTCGGATTTGGTAGCGCCCGCGCCGATCAAAAATGCAGTCAAATCGCGTCCAAATCGCCGCTGCATCCGAGTGAGCGCCGATACGTCGCCCTCCAGACACTTCCTAGTTAGTTCAAAATCCGACAGCGCCGCTAATTCCCGGGACATCTCCCTTTTATCTGCACGGTTTTTCGAGTGAGGTTCAACGCAAAAGAAAAAATATTTGAACCCCCGTCCGCAAATTCGCGCATTCACTGATTTCTCTGCGGTTTCCGATATGCTAAGAAACCGCTCATTTAATTTAATGGTAATGGTATTTGTCGTAAATAACTGGCGTCTTTCATGGTGCCTGCGCGCGGGACTTCTCGCGGCTCCTTCTGCCCGCCGGCCCGCATCCCTTCAGCCTTTCGGCAAACATCGCCCTTCCCGGATCGGCGTGATTCGCCGGCATTCCCCATGACTCCCCTGGAACAGCGCCTCCGTTACAAGTTTCGCAATTCGCTCTTGCTCGCGGAGGCGTTGACTCATCCCAGTCTGGGGTATGAAACCCAACGCCACCATTTTGACAATCAGCGCCTGGAATTCCTGGGCGACGCCGTCCTGCAACTCGTATTCACCGAGCACCTCTTCAACCTCTTTCCTAATTGCTCCGAGGGACAACTTACAAAAATGCGTTCGCGCCTGGTCTCCCGGGAGGGCCTCAAGGTCCACGCGATTTCCATCGGCCTGGGCAATTTCCTCATGATGGGAAAGGGGGAGGAATCCAGCGGTGGCCGCGTCCGCGCATCGGCGCTTGCCGATGCTTTCGAGGCCCTGGTCGGAGCCATGTACCTCGACGGCGGATTGGAGGCTGTGCGCCGTTTCGTGGTGGAAGAAGCCCAGCCCGATATCGAGAATTTGCGCCTCGAGCCGATGAACGTAAATCCGAAGGGCAAACTTCAGGAAATCCTTCAATCCATCGCTCCGCAAAGCCCAAAATATTCAATCGCTTCTCAGTTGGGACCCGAGCATTCCAAGCAATTCACCGCGGTTGTCACCTGGCAAGGGAAGGAACTGGGCCGTGGAGAGGGGCCGAGCAAGAAAGACGCCCACATCGCCGCAGCGCTCGATTCTTTGCAAAGAGAGAGCTGGAAAACGGACGAGGGGATCGATGAAAGCGCGTCCCAATAACTCCCCAATAAGCCGGGATAAAATCTGAACAACCCCCGGAACATCGGCTTGATGGGCGGGGTTGGAATTCCGGCTCCAGGATATCCCCCGGCACGAGGGGTTGCGGAACCAGCCTGTCTCCTGTGAGGAACGGAGATTCTTGCTGTTGTTCACACCATTATGATTAAGATGTAGAAGGGATGAATTTTAGATATTCCTCTCAGAGAGTGTGAACAACTCCCGGAGATCGGAGAATTCAGCCAAAATGGACATTAATCATTTTTATGATTGACATCGATCATATCCGCGAACTATTCCTTTGCGCCCCTGATGAAAGTCCCCTTCCACGTCGTCGCCGCCCGCCGCGAAAAACTCGCCGCATGGCTCCAGCAGCGCTCCTATGTCCCGGTGAACGAGGTCTGCTCACGCTTCAAGGTTTCCGAGGCGACCGCAAGGCGTGATCTGGCAGCCCTCGCCAACGGCAATCAGATCCGGCGCACCCATGGGGGCGCCCTGGCCGAGTATAATCACCGATTTCCCTCCTTCATGGAACGGCAGCGGATTGCCACCAAGGGCAAACAGGGCATCGCTCACAAGGCGTGGAAGCTGATCCGGCCGGGATGGGCCTGTTTTTTTGATGCGGGGACGACAATTTTCGCGATTGCCGAGGAATTGCAGCGGGCGCCGGTGACCCCTCTCACCGCGATCACAAACAACCTCCCGGTGGCGGAACTGCTGGCGGCTGTCGAGGGGATCAGCGTTCACCTCCTGGGCGGGGAGTTGCTGCGGCGTCAATCGGTCCTGGTGGGACCGGCCGCCCGCAAGGCTCTCGAGTTTTACCATATCGACATGGCGTTTTTGGGGGCCGAGGGCGTGGATGCGGAGGGGGGGTGGAACTCGCAGGAAGATGTCGTGGAATTGCAAAAGGGCCTCATCGCCAATGCGCGGCAGGTCATCCTCTGCGCGGACTCCACCAAGCTGGGACGGCGGGCGCCGGTCTTCCTGGCGCTTTGGAGAGAGATCGACCTCCTGGTCACGGATGCGACGGCTGAGGCCGCGAGGACGGCCGGCGTGCCGGAGAAGCTTTTCCATCAAGACACCCCCCAATCATGAATCCCCACCATTACATCGCTTGCGACCTCGGCGCGGAAAGCGGTCGCGTCATGCTCGGCACCCTGGAAGACGGGAAGCTCGAGCTTCAGGAAATCCACCGCTTCTCCAACGGTCCGGCCCGCATCATGGGCACCTACCGCTGGGATACGCTACGCATCTTCGAGGAGCTGAAACTGGGCCTCCGCAAGGTGGCGGAAAGCGGGATTGCCGCCCGCAGCCTGAGCGTCGATTCCTGGGGCGTGGACTACGTGTTAACGCGCGGGCGGGAGCCGCAACTGGCGATTCCCTACAATTATCGGGACGCCCGCACGGAAAAGACCTACGAACCGGCGCTGAGGAAGGCGGGCGCGGAGCGCATCTTCGAGGAGACGGGCATCCAGTTCATGTCGATCAATACGCTCTACCAGTTTATCGCGGACCTCGATGAAATGCCGGAGATCCTGGCGGTTGCCGATCGGTTCCTCCTGATTGGCGATTATTTCAATTATCTCTTCAGCGGGCGCGGCGTGGCCGAGGAGAGCCTCGCGAGCACCACCCAAATCTATGATCCCCGCAAGCGGGATTGGTCCGATTACCTTATCAAGATCTTCGGCTTCAACCAATGGATATTTCCCGAGATCGTGCCGTCCGGGACGATTCTTGGGCCGCTCCAGGAGGAAATCGTCGAGCAGACCAGGCTCACCGGGGTGCAAGTCGTGGCGACCTGCTCACATGACACGGGCGCCGCGGTGGCCGCCGTGCCGGCGGAAGGCGACGATTGGGCATATCTTTCGTCCGGGACATGGTCGCTGATTGGCGTCGAGTTGCCCGCGCCGCTCATCAACGAAGCGGTGCGCAAGGCGAATTTCACCAATGAGGCTGGCCATGACGGCACGACCCGCTTTCTAAAAAACATCTCCGGCCTCTGGCTCCTGCAGGAATGCCGGCGCGCCTGGGCGAAGGAGGGAACCGACTACGGCTACGAGGAACTGACTCACCTGGCCCTCGAGACCGAGCCGCTGCGGTCGCTGGTGAATCCCAACTCGCCAAAACTGGGCCGCCCCGAGCAGATGCCGCGAAAGATCCAGGAGATTTGCGAGGCCCAGGGCGAGCCGGTGCCGGCAACGCCCGGGCAAATCACACGCTGCATTCTCGAGAGCCTCGCCTTGACTTACCGGATCGCCTTCGAGCAATTGCAGGAACTTACCGGCCGTCAACTTACCAGGCTGCACATCGTGGGCGGCGGAAGCCAGAGCAAGCTGCTCAACCAGGCTGCCGCGGATGCCATCGGCTGCACGGTGATCGCCGGTCCCGTCGAGGCCACGGCGATAGGGAACCTCCTGGTGCAGGCCATCGCGCTGAAGGATATCGACTCCCTGGCCGCATTGCGCGAAACCGTCCGCAATTCATTCCCGGTCACCACTTACAAACCGCAAGACCGGCAGGCATGGGAGGCGGCGTTCGACCGATTCCATCAACTTTCGAAGTAACCCCGCTGATCCGCACCTATCTATCCAATATGCACAAATACCAATTCGTCACTTACCTCTGGGATGATGCCGCCGCATCGAAACTGAGTCCTGCCGGCCGCCTGATCTATCGCTCGAATATCCTGGGGACCGATCAACGCATCACCAACACCGGCGGAGGCAATACCTCTTCGAAGATCCTCGAAAAGGATCCCCTCACGGGCGGGGACGTCGAAGTATTGTGGGTAAAGGGATCGGGCGGGGACTTGCGCACTTCGAAGCTGGAGAACTTCTCATCCCTATATCAGGACAGGCTGATCGGACTGCAAAACGTATATCACGCGGCGCCCGAGAAGGGTCCCAAGACGGCCATCGAAGATGCGATGGTCGGGATGTACGCGCACACCACCTTCAACCTGAATCCCCGGGCCTCTTCCATTGATACTCCGCTGCATTCCTTCGTGCCTTTCAAGCACGTGGATCATACGCACCCAAACGCCGCCATCGCCGTAGCGGCATCAAAGAACTCGGAGTCGCTGACAAAGAAAATCTACGGGGACGACGTGATCTGGACCCAATGGCAGCGGCCCGGTTTTGACCTCGGATTGCAGTTACAGGCAGTCTGCCGGCAACATCCGGCTGCGAGAGGAGCGATCCTCGGACAGCATGGGCTGATCAATTGGGCCGATGACGATAAGGAATGTTATGAGTTATCGCTCGAGTTGATCGACAAAGCTGCCGCATATATCGAGGAACAATACTCGGCGAAGGGCGGCGACGCCACTGCCTTCGGCGGGCCGAAGTACCAGGCGCTGGATGAAACGAAGCGCCGCGCGGTCTTCGCCGCGATCCTGCCGTGGCTGCGCGGCCAGGTTTCGCAGCAGAAGCGCTTTATCGGCACCATCCAGGACGACGAGAAAATCCTGCGCTTCATAAACTCGAACGATGCGCCGCGCCTGGCGGAACTCGGGACGAGCTGCCCCGATCACTTTTTGCGGACCAAGATCAAGCCGCTCTATGTCGATTGGAATCCCCAATCGGAGGACGTGCCGGCTCTGGAATTGAAGCTCGCCGCCGGCCTCGCGAAGTACCGCCAGGACTACGCCGCTTATTACAACCGCTGCAAGCACGCCAACTCCCCGGCGATGCGCGATCCGAATCCTACGGTGATGCTGATCCCCGGCCTGGGCATGATTGCTTGGGGCAAGGATAAGTCCGAATCGCGAGTGACCGCGGAATTCTATAACTGCGCGGTCGAGGTAATGCGCGGCGCGGAGGCCATCGACGAATATATCGCCCTTCCGCAGCAGGAAGCCTTTGACATTGAATACTGGCTTCTCGAGGAGGCCAAGCTGCAGCGTATGCCGGCCGAGAAATCGCTCGCTCGTCAGGTCGTCTGCGTTGTCGGAGCCGGGAGCGGGATCGGCAAGGAAGTGGCGCATCGCGTCGTAAAGGAAGGGGCGCACGTAGTATGCGTGGATTTGAACAAGGAGGCGGCGGAGGCGACGGCGAAGGAGATAGCCACAAAGTATGGGCCGGGGATTGGCGTGGCGGGGAGCGGTATCTCCGGTTGCGGGCCGGCGGTAGGGCTCGCGGCGAATATCACCGACCGGGCGAGCATCCGTAGGATGCTGGACGAGGTGGCGCTGGCTTACGGGGGGTTTGATTCAATCGCGGTGACGGCGGGGATTTTTGTGCCTCCGGACACCACGGGTCATATCCCGGATGACAAGTGGGGACTTACTTTTTCGATCAATGTCACGGGGTTGTACCTGGTGGGAGACGAGGCGGCGTCAACCTGGCGGAAGCAAGGCCTGCGCGGAAACCTGGTCCTGACGACAAGCGTGAACGCGGTGGTCGGGAAGAAGGGGAGCCTTGCTTACGATACGAGCAAGGCGGCGGCGAATCACCTCGTGGGGGAACTGGCGATCGAGTTGGCGCCCTTGGTGCGGGTAAATGCGGTCGCCCCGGCAACGGTGGTTCAGGGGAGCGCGATGTTCCCGCGGGATCGGGTGATTGGGTCCCTGTCAAAGTATAAGATTCCGTACTCGGAGGACGAGGAGACCGAATCTCTCACGACGAAACTGGCGAAGTTCTACGCCGACCGGACATTGACGAAGTCCCCGATCACCCTCGCGGATCAGGCCGAGGCGTGCTATATCCTGCTCACCAATCAACTAAGCAAAACGACCGGTCAGGTCATTACCGTGGACGGCGGATTGCACGAGGCCTTTTTACGGTAGGCAATCCCATGGATGTCGCGCCTGATAAAGCTTCACCCTGATCATGCTCAAGCGTCCGGATTTCGTTTTTCCAGCCGCGCCCGCGCCGTGCCGAGGGCTTGGTGGAACCGTTTCCGCAAAACCTCGCGTGGCGGTAGATCGGTCAGGTATTCGGCTACATGGATGCCGCTGCGGTCCAGGTTGAGATACTCCACCGTCTCCTGCTTTTTCCCCGCGCAGAGAAT
>Ga0302324_100025673_pt1 | contig 11294 bp, 6 predicted proteins | sample Palsa_T0_1_FD_201949 | JGI IMG/M metagenome (GOLD analysis project Ga0302324, IMG submission 201949) | Peat permafrost microbial communities from Stordalen Mire near Abisko, Sweden - Palsa_T0_1 | ecosystem: Environmental > Terrestrial > Soil > Palsa > Peat permafrost | place: Sweden: Abisko... | reverse complement strand
GGACTGTCTCCCTCTCTTTTCTTTGATTTGTTGGATCCTTTGAGCGCGATCCAGGATCGCCCGAGCAGTGTCGGAATCGAAGCCAAGCCGATCGGCCAGCGTGCTGAACGGCTCCGCGGTGGTCCTGCTCAGAAAAAGGAGATCCCATGTAGCCTTTACCCAGCGTTGAGTTCTGAGGTCGAGCATTGAGAGGACAGTGAATCGCTGAATCCAAAGACTGCCTCAATCGCATCGCACGCCGATGCGAGCCCATCTTCTGCAGCCATTCGCTCTCCCACTGCCGCTGCTCGAATCGAGAAACGTGGAGTATCCAGTAATGCCTTCAGGGCGGCTGTTGCCGTTTCTACAGAATATTCGCTTCGAGGAATGTGGAGTCCTGCACCCAGCCGTTGCACCCGCACGGCATTGTCAGGCTGATCCCAACCGTAAGGAACGATCAGCATCGGTCGGCCAGATCGCAGCGCTTCGCCTGTTGTTCCTGAACCGCCTTGATGTACGTTCACGATGGCATGGGGAAACAACTGCGAATATGGCGCATACGGCAATGTAAGAAGGTCGGGCGAATCGACATCCAAACCGTCCTTATTACCCAGCAGCACCGCGCGTCGGCCCAAGCGCTTTGCCGCAATCGCACTCACTTTATAGAAATCTCCCGGGCTGTGAACCGCCGTCGACCCTTGCGTGAAGACAATGGGCGGAGCTCCAGAAGCGAGGAAGTCGGATAGTTTGGACGAAAGGCCTGCGTCTTCAGGGGAGTTGGCGAAGTAAACGAAACCGGGCTGGGATGTGTGCGGAGGCCAATCTGGCTGTGGCTCGGCGAGCCAGTGCGAGAAGAGCGCCAGTACGAGATAAGGAGAGAATTTGTCTCGGAACACTGGATCGCAGTCCCGTCGCAGAATTGCTGGCCTTCCCGACGGATCAGGGAGAGCTGATTCGGCTGTACGCGTTGACGAAGGCAGACATTGCTTTTATTCGGCAGCATCGCGGCGACCACAACCGCCTCGGCATTGCCGTACTGATGAGCTATCTCCGGCATCCAGGCAGAGTGCTGGCCGGAAACGAAAGTCCTTATGCCCCCGTTCTCAATGTCGTCGCCGATCAACTCGGGATTCCGATTGATGTGTGGCAGGTATACGCGGAGCGCGATGCGACGCGTCGAAGCCATCTGCTCGAGCTGTTGCCTCGGTTGGGAATGGAGCAGTTCGGAACGAGGCACTACCGATCCATCTCGGCGTGGCTCGACCCGACGGCATTACAAACCACGCGCGGACTTGTTCTCGCTCAGGCGGTTGTAGAAGAACTTCGGAAACGCCTGATCGTACTTCCTCCGGTGGCAGTCATCGAGCGACTCTGCGCGGAGGCAATGACGCGAGCGCAGAGAAGAGTCTTCGCTCTGCTTACCGAAGGAATGAACGATGAGCAGCTCGCCAAGCTCGACCGACTTCTGGAGCAGCGTGAGGGCAGCCCGTACAGTACGCTTGACTGGTTGCGAATGCCGCCGGGAGCGCCTACGCCACGAGCCGTCCTTGGACATATCGAGCGGCTGAATGCGATCCGGGACCTTGCTTTGCCGCCAGATGCGAGCCGAAACCTCCATCAGAATCGTCTCCTACAGCTCGCCCGCGAAGCTGGCCAGACAGCGGTTTACCAGTTCAAAGAATATGAGCAAGCGCGGCGCTACGGCACGCTGGTCGCATTGATGATCGAAACAGCCGCAACGCTGACACTATTGCTATACCCACTTCTTCTCACTAGATATCCCTTCTTCGGTTGCGGGCAGGTCTCGGCCTTTATACCACTCGGGCCGGCATCGAGGATCTGCCTGCCAAACTGAAATTCTTACAACAACGACGTTGGCCCGAGTCCCATAGAGTCTTCGAGCAAGAATTGGATGGCAATTGCATGAGCATCTGAAGTAGTAACCGTGACTTCGTAATTTGACGACCGCCGCGCTACCGATTCTTGGGTTAGCCGCAAGGTAACGTTTGTCATTCTGTTTGCCATATCTTTCCCAGTGTGAATTGAACCAGTTGATCAGAAACCGCATAGACAGAATAGGCCACGTACCTTTTCCATCTGTAGCTTTCATTGGCCATTGAGGGACTGATGGCATTAGCTCGATTGCCTTTAAAGCATCCTCATCATCGTGCGTGCCTCGGACAACACTGTGGAGATTGAGATGAGGAAAGCGGGCCGAAGTAGCAAGCGCACTCTTCTATGCGCTTAATGCGTTTGCCGAAGGTTTGCAAAGCCAATCCAAAATCACCCTCTACTCCGTAGAGCGTAGCTTGAGAATGAAGCGCATCAAGAACGCTCTTGAGCTCCCTTTCGCCGCCAGTCCCTAAATGCCGGATCTCGTCATAAATTTGATGTTGCATTTCATTGATGGCCACGAGGCGCATGATATTACCAGGTTCCTGTTCGACGGGATAACTGCCGCGAGTTGCGACCGTGAATTCTTCACCCAATTCGAATAGCCATCGCGACTGCTGCCCTCGACGCGACCTCTGGATCTGATCCAGAACTTCTTGCTTTGCCATCTCGATTGGGCACGCAAGGGGACAACGAGGAGGATCACTCGGCTTTGTCGAGACCGAGCTAACTGTCGCGGCTTGATCTTGGCGCTCTTCTCGTGAGATGAGAGTAAAGACGACAAGCCATGTGGCCGCAACCGATATGAAGTCCATTGCCCAAGAGATACGATCATTCTTAGTGATGAGGAAGCTTGCCTTAAATACGACAGTCGCAAATGAAAGCGTAATCAATAAGTATTGGAGAATCCGATTAATTCGCCTGGTTGAAGGCTGCCGGCCAACATATACAGCCGCGCCTGCAAGTCCCAGCATCACGCAGCCATCGAGTAACGATCCGTATTTCACCATCCCTTGTTTTTTCCTCTCTGCCGCCGATGTGGGAGTTGAACCGAGGACTGCCGCACCACGTTTCATTTTCGCTTGCTCAATGGACGTGAGTCTGTCCGGAAATGTCTTGCAGCATTCGGTGGCAGGCTAGACAATCAGCGGATGGAAAACATGTAGACATATGCTGGTTATCGGCACGGGTCGGGCGTAACGAGAGGACGACGAAAGTCGGTGGATATGGCCCGGGATTCATTAATCCGCTCATATTTTGCCAGTGGCGTAGGGAAGCGCTTTTTATCCTCGCGAAATCGGATTGCACAACGCAATTTATTAGACAAATGGAGTGAGCCGTGAGCACAAAAGCAACTCGAAGAATCGAATATGACAAAGAGAGTGGGCAAGGGTTCCATCTGTATGACGACGTATTTGACGAGGGGAACGTCTACATAGAATTCGAAGGTTTCCAGTTCGAGGCCCACACGTCGGTCGAGTTCTCTGGAAATGGAGTTCCTCGGCTGACGGTAAAGCTGCCCCTCGCATGGGCGGATAAATTGGGAGTAATCAAATTATGAGAGGACGGATTGCTAGCAACTAGTGAGGAGCATTTGTGGAGACAAGTGGAGACTCCGACCGCTGAGTGAGGGTCGCGGACATTTGCTCGCGACCGCTTCGAGCGCCGCCACGCGGTCACGTCTTCCTCGGGTTGGGACCGCAATCCAATGCGCGCCTTTTTCTGTTCGCATCATCTTCAGCGTTCGCGGTCGTCCTGGGGCGATGTATAAGCCTCACTCGCAAGGGCACAGTTGACGAAATGATTTCTATTTAGTTCTGCCACCCTCAGGGAGCGCTCTATCGTAGATCTAAATAGTTCGGCTCTCGAATCTGACTAGGCGCACTTTAGATTTTAAGTGGGTCCGAAGCGATTTTTTTGCGTCCGATCATCCGCTCGAACGCTAGTTTTGAATCGTGGTCTCCTCGAAGGTTGTCATCCAGGATGACACTTCTAAGGGAGGGGTGGAAGCATGGCGCAGCATACCTTAACTCAATAAATTTTCAGGTGATCCAGACACGAATCTCGAAGTTGAACTGTAATGGGCTAACTAACAAGCCAAGGTGGCGAGAACGCATGACAAAATACCGGAACCTGCTCCTCCTCTAAGCGAGGTACTACGGAACGACCCGGAACCCACGAACGTGGCGCAAATGCACCGCATTTGCGGGGGTCGTTCCGGTATTTTGCCATGTGCCCAACGAGCATGGTCCCGCGAACGGCAAAACAATAAGCCCTTTATAAATCATCAAAACAGCTTCGATTTTTTCTCTTAAACCGTCACCATCAACCGTCACAGTTGATGCGCGGAACCGTGACGCTCAAAAACCCTCCCGTAAGGAGCTCGTAGGGGTGAAATGAATGAAATTGAAGGTACGATCAGGGACCACAAAAGAAGCAGCGGAGAGAGAGGACTGGCTGCAAAACTCCAAGTACATTGGCTCATATTTGGACTCACTGTACTGCTTATGGTTGCGTGTCCAGAACGCATAGTCAGCATTTGTAAAGGATTCTCTGGCGTTGTTTTCGTACAACCTCCGCAGTCGGAAGTACCGTTGCATGTCATCGTTTTGGGTCGGATGGGAGTTGCTGAAAAGTGATTTTAGGAGTGCTGAGGCTAAGTAAGCGCGTGTTGACGAAGCACTCACATATACAAAATGAATAGCGGGAATCGGCGAAAAGAGCGTTTGATTAGACAGAACAAAACGACGAAACGAAGCGAAACGGTTAGCCGGGTCTTCACCATAAACAATCCCGAGCCCTGCATATCCTGCGGCGTCCATTATGAACATTGGGTAACGTTCGGGAAAGAATCGTACAGTAGATCCGTGCGCCAGGTTCTTTGCGCTATATTCCTGACGTGGAAAAAGTGCCTCGGAAATACCGAACTGCTCCGCTAAATATTCACACTTTTGACTCTCTGTAGCGAGATAGCGTGCATCTGGGTGGCGGACAACATAGTCCATGTATTGCAACCGCTGGCGCAATAAACTAGGCGACATCCCTCGCCGAAGGCGGCTATCTTCAGTTAAAATAGCTCGATAAAAAGCCTTATTTGAGAGATGAAAGAATTGGTCCCTACGGTTTAGGGCAATACGCATTACGAACCGGTGCTTTTCAAGTCTAGCTAACAACCTCAGCTGCGGGCCGCCACGCTGAGCGTTTCCAGTGAAGATCCGATAGTGCTCTGTCGTGAAAACGCCGCTCTGTGTGCCAACTAAGTACAGGAACTCAGATTGTCTCAGTGTGAAGCCTAACTGCATTAGGTTCTCGATCGCAGATATTTGCTCAATGCTCATCTCGATATCTCCCGTCGTTCAATCGTCGTCATCCACCACCCACATAAATTGGCGAGACATGCTGAACTCACCATCACCTTGTGCCGGGCAAAGACTCTTTAGGCAAAAGCGCACGGTATGCACAAAGCAAGCCACAAATTCTGTCTTTGCTTCTTCATCATTGTGCTTGTTTAACTGCTGCTCAATTCACCGTCTATTTCTAGAACCCGCGCAAGTGTGGACAATGATGCGAAAGGAGCCCTAAGTGCAGTTGGCGGGAGATCCCACCAACTAGCAGCCAGCAATTCTTCCACCCACCTTCTCGCGGTTGCTCCATGCACACTGGAGTCGGTTTCCACAGATCCACAAATTTCACATCACGAACATCCTGCTATGCATCTTGTACCTCTTGAACATCTTGCTTCCTTATAGCAATCGAAAAATGGTCTGCCCGATCTTTTGTACCAGCGAGAGTGATTACCCCGCCACCGATGCCCCGGCCCTGTGTTTTCAACACGTTCACGCGCAGTAACCGCCACGTTTACGCGCCGAAACCGAGAGCACGCCGATTCGCCGCCAACTGCCTCATTCCATTCACGTTCACCCACAGCAACCTGTAAACGCCAGCATTTTCGCGCCCTGTGGCTGTAGCTCACTCATTCCAGAGACGTTCCCGCAGAGGAACTTTTAGTTCCTCTACAGCTCCCATTCTGGGGTGACGTGTCATCCCTAACCCGATGCGAAGCAGCGTTGGTTTTTCTCAGGGTCGCCACGGCTCCCGATGGAAGCCCAGACGCAGCAAGGCCGCCCCGAAGGGACGGCCCGCGATGACCCCTACTTTGAGCTTTCGAGCGAGAAGTCTTTTGCCAAGACATTGATCGTGCCGCCCGGAGGACACATGCTCACACTGAAGTGCAGGTGCTCCTCGAACCCCCGACCGCCCAAAATCACATCGGACGGACTCGGTTCGGAAACAGCCCTTTTCCAGTCCGAGGACTCATAGCAACCTGCCCCCGAAATGTCATCAGCACACATCGACTTGGCCTCAAGGTACACGTCAGCTTGGAAATAGGCGCACTCTCTGAAGACGATCTCCGCTGGCGTCAGAGAGCCATCTTTACCCAGCAGCTCAAGGGACAGCTTCACCCGTTCCTCACCTTCTGCCTTGTAAAAGGACAACCCAACCAACTTGGAGTCGTGCCACGAAATCGAGTTGAAGCGCTGTACGGTCAAGTTCTCTAATTGAACGGCCATGTGACCTCCTGGTCATGGAATGATTGCGTTCGCCGGGATCGTAGGCCACAGCGGAGGCGCAAGAGAGGGTAAGAATCTAATGACCCGGTAGATGATGTAGCCGGTGCCAACTCCAACTACAACTCCGGCGGCGGTTTTCTTTATGTTGGCCTGCTCTTCCGGCGTCAGCGGGCGACCAGGTTGACGTGGTGGTTTCGTTCCCCAGTCCCAATCGTGTGCGTGTGGATCGCCCGCCCCATGATCGTGTCCCGTGTCGATATCCGTGGTTGCTTTTCCGTCAGGGCCGTATGTCCGCGTCGTGCTTCCACCCTTCCCGTCAGGAATGACTACGGTCGAACCTGGCGTCCCCCCTTGTGCAGGAGTTCTGCCTGGTGGCGGAGGAGTATTGTTCTGCGCTAGCAGTGTGTTGTCAGAGGTTTGCGGAGTGCTCTGTTGTTGGGCCCGCGCCTGCAGCGCCGCAATCTTGATATTGTGATCGGCGTCCTGAAGAAAATCCGCTCCTCCAGAGCCAATCGGCTGCGAATCGTTTGGCCCCTCCACATGCCCATCGGCATCGACACGGCTTAGTGGGTTGTTGCCTACATAGCTATATAAATTCAACGTCTGCGGATTGTCGAGCGAAGAGTACGGCACGGCTTCCGGTTTATCGGCCCAGTCGGGCGACATCCATCTTCCCATGCTGCTTGCGTAGTACCTGGCCCCGAAGTAGTCGTTTGCTGATTCACTATCTCTTTCTTTGCCGGTGAACTGGTAGGGATCGTTGGTTCCTCCTGAAAGTATTTGGCCGAAGGGTGTGTAATCGAGCTGATCTGCGAGGAGACCATCGCTGAGCGCCCAACCTACCTGATTGCCGAGATGGTCGACGGCTCGATAGTTCGCTTGTCCTGTTTCGGTTCCGGGCACTTCAGCAATCAGGCCATTGGGGCCATAGATCAAGTCGATCCAGGAACCGGCACTATAGCGTGCCAACGGGCGACTGCCAAAGAAGATGGTGTCCGTCACCGAGACCCCCTGCTTTTCGACTCGGTTTCCATCGCCATCATAGATATAAGTCGCGCCTCCGGTTGAGCTGATGCGACTTTCTGCATCCCAGGTCATGTTGTTGATACCATTGGCAAGCAGATTACCAGACGCGTCGTAGACATAGCCAGCCATCTGGTTTTGTGCAGTGTAGATGGCATTGAAGCTGCCGTTCTGCTGAAGATTACCAAAGGAATCGTACGTGTAGCTCTGGTCCAAACCATTTGTCACAAAGGTCGCAGTCTGGCCGGTGACTTCGTTGGTCGTTGTCGTGTTTGTCGGCATGTACGGAGCAGGATCGCCCCCAATCGCCATCTGTGCTCCCCATACCTGGAAAGTCTGGCCCGCAGTCACAGTCTGCGATCCTCCAATCATCAACAACAATTCTGTCAGACCATCCTGATTTGTCCCTCTGACCGAGAACCTCTGCCAGGTCGTCGTGAGCGAGACCGCGGTAGATGCAACAGTGGATTGGCCACTGTCTCCAATATTTACCAAAGAGATATATGTGTTCAGGGTTCCGCTAGCGACACGGAGATAGATCGATCCGCTTACATATTCACTATCGTAGAGCGAGGGGTTGGGAACAGCATCGGTTACATAGGTATTCTTTGAGGCGGAGAGCGCAGTAATGGTTGCAGCCGTTGTAGTGCCATCGGGAGCTGCACCAGAATTCACGGTCGCTGAGCCGTTGGTCACAGCCCAACTTGGTCCACTCAATTGCTGTGAGTTGGGCAGGATATTGGAAAGTTCCACCCCTTCAAAGACGGGAAGAGACGACGTCATGACGTAGGGCCCCAGGTTAATGGACATTTGAAGCTGGGCCCCCCAGACGTCAACCTTTTCACCAGCACTGAGTGTATTTCCTCCCCCCACCTGCAGTTGCGCCAGAGTCAAGCCATTGGGCACCGCACCCGTAACCTCGAAGCGTTGCCAAGTCGACGTAAGCTGGAATGTTTCGCTAAGCCCAACCTCTCCGGAGGCATTCTGACCAATAATGGAAAACTGTACTGATTCCGGTCCATTGGGAGATCGAAGATAAATCGAGGCGACCGTAACTGTACCATCGTACAGACCCGGATTCGTTACACTGTCAGACAGTGTTGCGTTTGTCACGCCGGACGAAGCGGTCATCTCATAGCCAGTCATCGATCCGTCTGGCGCAGCAACTGCATTTGGCACTCCGGTAGCACCAGAGATCGTCCAACTGGGCCCATTTGGTTGTTGAGAGTAGGGCACGCCGTTCGTCAGATAATCTTCGATGCTCACAATACTTCCTGCAGTCGCTACGTACGGACCAGCGAGAGACGCCAGCTCCATTTGAGCACCCCAAACCTGTACGCTCTGTCCAGTCGTAAAGCTACCTCCTTCTCCAACCTGGAGTTCAAGCTCAGTCAACGTACTCTGGGTGGTTCCAGTTACCTGGAATCGCTGCCAGGTCGTCGTGAGTGAGACCGTCGTTGCGTCAAGCGTTGCAGAGCCACTTGCGCCGACTTCGATGAGAGCGACCGCGATACTTCCTGAGCCACTTGGCAATCGCAGCCAGACCGAACCCACTACAGGAGTTCCGCTATCAGGCGCAGGACTCTTCACCACGTCAACAAACGCGCTACCGCTAGCGCTGGCCGTGACTGTAGCGGCTGTATTGGTTCCGTCCGGCGCTGTCGCCGAGTTATCAACTGCCGCACTCGTGGTGTACTGCCAGCTTGGCGCGGTGAGTCTCTGAGAGTACGGAAGGAAGTTCGTGATAGTTGGCCCAGAAGTATAGTAATTCTCCAACATAGGATTCCAGACCGACACCGCCTGACCCGCAGCAATGGAATCGCCTCCGCCAATCTGCAGATAAGATATCGTATGACCGTATTGAAACTGTCCACCCACTTGAAACTGTTGCCACACCGTTGTAACTGTTACTGATTTCCAAGCTGCGATAACGAACCCTGACCCACCGGTCTGAGCGAGGTAAAGGTTCACGGTCTGTGTACCTGCAGGACATCTCAACCATACCGATGCCACCATCGACTCGCCATCGACAAGACCATTGATATCCGCCGCATCTGTGACATAGCTGTCCGAAGAGATCCCAGTAATAGTGAAAGCTGTCGTCGATCCGTCAGGAGCGGTGACACCCTGCGTAAGGGTTACCGCGTCGAGCGCAAATCCCGCTGCATTAGGGTTGTCGGGATTTATCAGTATGTTGGAATCGTCCGGGTTCGTCCATTGAGGAGTTGCGCCATCCGGAGTGACAACTGAGCTAGTTGGTTCACCCGCTCCAACTGGAAAGGGAGAAGGATCGGGCACCGCCGTCGCAGTGAAAATATCCTGTGCGCTCGTCAACCTGTTGAGATTGTCGTAGGCAAACTGCCGTTGAACTCCTCTCAGCGGATCACTGGCGGTCTGGAGATTTCCGTTCGCGGTCCAGGCTAGTGCCTTGCCCCAGAGAAGCTGTGTTGATGTTCCGTAGGCAAGCGCGGTAATTCGTTCACGATTGTTGTAACTGACAGCGATGGAAACACCGTTTCCCATGGTCGCGTTGATCAAATGACCCGCAGGATCATAACCATCGGATGAAGGAATGGTGAGATAGGGGATTGTCTGAGCAGTTCCATTCCAGCCTGTGTAGGTGAGAGAGGCCATCCGACCAGCTCCGTCGTTCGTCTGCGTCACGGTTCTGCCGTCCGGGTAGGTCTGCGAGGACAGGTTTCCAGCCAGATCGTAGGTCTCCGAAGCGAAGAGCGCATACGAACAGTTGGTCGGTATGCAGTAGTTCTGCTTTGTGACTCTTCCCATTGCATCATAGGAGAAGTTAATTGCTCCGTTTACCGCGTTAGAGGAATGACTTAGCCTGCCGATTGCATTGGTGGTGGGAGTGCTCAACACTCCGCCGTTTTGACTATGTCCATCATAGCCAAAGACTGCAGACAAAGTACCGTCTGAATATACCTTGGATGCTAGTCGGTTCAGTGCATCATAAGAGTACGTGGTGAGGATGCCACGCGCATCCGTCTTGCTCGTCAAATTGCTATTAGCGTCATATCCGTAGCTGATCGTGCCGGTCTCAGGGTTAGCCGCTGTCAACAGGCGCGAAAGCGAATCGTACGTAAAACTCCGAGTGCGAGCTGTTTCGCCTGAAACTCCCTTTTGATTGACCGACAGCAGATTATTCAGCGTGTCATAACTGTAGACCGTTTGCAGAGTCGGAGTATTGGTTGTCGGACTCGGTTCCATCACAGCCACCAGCCGTCCAAACGAGTCGCTTGCACGCTGCCAATGCCTTCCCGTTTCATCGGTAGAGTCAACCCATGAGGCATTTTTGTCCGAACTCAGATTGGATGTACAGATGGTCTGGCCGCTAACACCGCCGACTCCGTCATAGCACCATTGCATCGTGCTACCATCCGGCTGCGTCTGTATAACTTTACGTCCCAGCGCATCGTAGGTATAACTTGTTATACCGTAGGTTGAATCGCTAGTAGAGCGATAGGGATTCGACACTGAGGCAACGCGCCCGAGCAAATCATAGTTCGTGTCAACCTTATCCTGCGTGGATGAGGAATCGGTGATGTAACGGTGGATCTCACGCCCTAGCCCATCGAATGCGACTTCAGTTGTCTGCGTAGGGTCTGGTGCCGCCAAAACTGTTTCCGTAACAGTCTTGGCGGAGTCATTATATTGGAATGTAGTCGTTGGATTACCGCTTGAGCCACCCAATAAAGCGACGGAAGGCGATACTACCTGCGTAGGCCTCGACAACTCATCATACGAATACGTCGTCGTTTGACTATTTGGATCAGTAATGCTCGTCACTAGACCAGAGTTGCAGTCATAAGT
>Ga0302324_100025672_pt1 | contig 11294 bp, 5 predicted proteins | sample Palsa_T0_1_FD_201949 | JGI IMG/M metagenome (GOLD analysis project Ga0302324, IMG submission 201949) | Peat permafrost microbial communities from Stordalen Mire near Abisko, Sweden - Palsa_T0_1 | ecosystem: Environmental > Terrestrial > Soil > Palsa > Peat permafrost | place: Sweden: Abisko... | reverse complement strand
CGGTGACGAGTTGGAGCGCGACGAGCATCGTTGCGACGGTGCCGACGGGAGCGACCACCGGCAATGTGGTGGTGAACGCCAGCGGGGTGAACACCAGCGGCGTGAGTTTCACAGTGCTGGCGACACCGACGCTTACCAGCCTGTCGCCCACATCGGATGCCATCGGGGCCTCGATAACGCTGACGGGCACAAACCTTGGTGCCTCGCAAGGCAGCGGCACGGTGAAGTTCAATGGCACGACGGCGACGGTGACGAGTTGGAGCGCGACGAGCATCGTTGCGACGGTGCCGACGGGAGCGACCACCGGCAATGTGGTGGTGAACGCCAGCGGGGTGAACACCAGCGGCGTGAGTTTCACAGTGCTGGCGACACCAACCGTGACTGGCGTCACGCCCAGTTCCGGAATGGTCGGCGTTCAAGTAACGATCACAGGCACAAGTTTCGGGTCCGCGCAAGGCAGCGGATCGGTCACGTTTAACGGGACCACAGCCACGGTGGTTAGTTGGGCTGCAACGACCATTATTGTGACCGTGCCGACGGGAGCGACCACTGGCAATATAAATGTGATGTTGGAAGGGGTTAGCGTAAGCGGCGGCACCTTCACAGTGACATTATTGCCGACGGGCTGGACAGACTTGGACATCGGTCCTGACAGTGGGCCGGGCAGCGCAAGTTATGCAACCAATGTGTTCACAGTGATGTCCACAGGCGATGGAGTTGGCGGCGGAAACGGTAACAACGCGACCATCGATGGACTAAATTTCGTTTATCAACCGTTGTCGGGTGACGGAACGATCATCGCGCGCGTAAAGGCGTTGCAAGGTGGCTGGGTTGCACAGGCCGGAGTGATGATCCGGCAAGGCTTAGACTCTGGCTCAGCGAATGCGTTTTCGGCCATCGATTCGATATCGTCGCCAACCTTTTATTTTTGGAGCCGTCCCAGCGAGGGAGGGAGTGAATCGTACTCGGGAGGACCTTCGGCGTTGACCTTGCCATATTGGCTCATGCTCGTTCGAAGCGGAAACACATTTACCTCCTATGTCGCGCCGGACGGAATTAACTGGGTACAGCTTGTAACGAATACCACCGTCAGCATGACACAAGGCGCTTACATTGGGCTCGCCTGCACCGGCGGAAACAATGGCTCCAGTGCAGCGACGTGCACGTTCGACAATGTGTCGGTCAGCACGGATGCGGCTCCCGGGCCAGTAATTACATCCCTTTCCGTTACGACGGGAAAAATAGGGAGTCAAGTTGTAATTGCCGGATCGGGATTCGGGGCGGCGCAAGGCAGCAGCTTGGCGACACTGAATGCCGCGCCAGTAACGATCAATTCGTGGAGCTCTACCTCGATTGTCATTACGATCCCGACGGGGGCGGCGACCGGCCAAATGCAGGTATCTGTGGCCCCAAGCATGAACGATAGCAATCCGGTGCAGTTCACGATCACGAATAATCCGCTCCCAAGTGGCTGGTTCGATCAGGACGTTGGAATGGTGGGCTTAACGGGGAATGCGGCATATGCCAACGGAGTTTTCATGGTTGAAGCGGCGGGAAGCAACGTGACGGGCACCGCCGATGCGTTTCATTTTGTTTACCAGCCTTTCTCGGGAGACGGCAGCATTACGGCTCGCGTAGTTACCCAACAATCATCTTGGAGCGCGCAGGCCGGGGTGATGATTCGTGAGACGCTGAACGCGGACGCCACAAATGTGTTTATGACCGCACAGGCATTGAGCAGCCCTTATCTCTATTTTTATGATCGCCCGAGTACGGGAGCTTCCACTTCAAGTCCGGGTTACCTGGAGCTTTCGACACTACCGTATTGGCTGCAGGTGGTTCGAAGCGGGAGTTCGTTCAGTGTTTATGAGTCTCCTGACGGCATAAATTGGGTGCAACTGGGAGCGACGCAGACGATTGCTATGGCGGCCGACGTCTATGTGGGGTTGGGCGTAAGCAGCAATAACACCACAGCCCTGTCCAGCGCGACGTACGACAATGTCTCCGTAAATTCGACCGTGACGCCTAGTCCGTACATCTCCGGGGTATCGGCCACCACAGCGCCAGTGGGGAGCCAGGTGGTAATTTCTGGATCAGGATTCGGTCCGAGCGGCGCAGGAAGCATCGTGACACTGAATGCTGTGCCGGTCACGATTAACTCCTGGGCGGCAAATTCAATCACGGTCACTCTGCCGAGCGGCGCTACGACTGGACTCTTGGTTGTTTCCGTCGCCCCAAGCCTGAACGACAGCAACGCGGTGCAGTTTACGGTAACCACTAACCCGCTTCCCATGGGATGGCTCGATCAGGATGTCGGAGCGGTTGGAGTTACTGGAAGCTCCGCCTATGCAAATGGCGTTTTCACCGTGCTCGGCGGCGGCTATGGCGTTGGTGGCACGGCCTCTGGATTTACTGGTGGAACGCAAGACTCGTTCCACTTGGTGTATCAGCCCCTGTCCGGGAACGGCACGCTTATCGCACGGATCGTGAGCGCACAGAGTGGAACGCAGGGTGAAGGACAATTTGGAGTGGTAATCCGAGCCGCGCTCGGTGATGTTAGCACTCCAAATGCAGATGTGTCTTACATTGTGCAAAATACGGACATTTGTTTGCTTGATCGTGCCACTGAGGCGTCAAGCGAAGGCGAGGCCGGAAATTCTTCCACACTTTCTCTGCCTTATTGGGTAAAGATCGTTCGTAGTGGAAACGTCTTTAGCGGCTACTTATCCGCGGATGCCATCAACTGGGTGCAATTGGGCTCCAGTCAAACCATCACGATGCCTCAAGAAGTTTTCATTGGGATGGGTGTTAGTGGTTGGAGCACAACCACTTTAGGAAGCGCGACATTCGATAACGTCTCGCTCAGTACAACGGCATCCCCAGGTCCAGTGATAACAGCGATTTCCGCGACTACCGGATCGGTCGGAAGTCAAATTACAATTTCCGGGTCTGGATTTGGAGCTGCTCAAGGTAACAACGAAGTTCTGCTTAACGGCGCGACGACGACGATCGACTCCTGGGAGGAAACATCTATCCTAATTACCATTCCCTCGGGAGCTACATCCGGTCCCCTTGGTGTCATGTTGTCGCCCAGTTTAAATAACAGCAATGCCTTCGAATTTACAGTCACGGCGAATCCGCTGCCGGCCGGCTGGCTGGATCAAGACGTTGGCGTCGTCGGAGTCGCGGGAAACGCCTCGTACTCGGGCGGGGTATTTACGGTAAATGGAGGAGGACTAGGTGTCGGAGGCACTGGCGGCGGATACGGCGGGGCGCAGGACTCGTTCCATTTTGTGTACCAGCCCCTCGCGGGAAACGGCACGCTCACTGCTCGAATCGTAACCAACCCGGGCAGTCAGGGGCAAGCCGGGATTATGATCCGGCAGGGCCTGGACAATGCCTCTCTGAACGTATTCATGACCAATTTTCCGGCCGATACTTACGGCCTCCTGTTTGACCGCCCAAGCACAGGATCCGATGAGACCGATTCGGCTAGCGCCGGTTATCAGACGCTGCCCTACTGGGTGCAAATCGTGCGAAGCGGTAATAATTTCACTGCGTCGGTCTCAACCAACGGGACAAGCTGGACGCAAGTTGGATCGCTCTTGTCTGTGCCGATGTCACAAAACGTCTATATCGGTCTGGGAGTAAGTGGCGGCGTATCAACTTCATTAGGGTCCGCGACATTCGACAATGTTTCCACCAGCTTCAATGGATGGGGAACGTCGCCATCCATTACAAGTCTTTCCGCAGCCTCGGGAGCAGTGGGGACAGCCGTGACCATAACGGGCATCAACCTTGGATCGTCCGGCACCGTCACTTTTAACGGAACGGCCGCCACTACCACAACTTGGAACTCAACCACCATCGCGACTACCGTTCCGGCCAACGCATCGACGGGAAATGTTGTGGTCACGGTTGGAGGAGTGGCCAGCAACGGGATAGCTTTTGGAGTCTTCAATCCTGTCGCTTCAAGCGTTTCACCGCCCGCCGCAGAGGCTGGGGCGACGGTAACCTTGACGGGATCTGGCTTTGGTACAATACAGGGAGATAGCCAAATTCAATTCAATGGTGTCGCGGCGGGCGTCACGAGTTGGAGCAATACCAGCATTACGGCGATTCTGCCATCTAACGTCACGAGTGGCCCGGTGACCGTACTCGAAGGCGGTGTCAGGAGCAATGGAGTTCAATTCTCCGTCGAAACCCTTTCTATCGCTGGCATAAGCCCCCCCAGCGCTTCCGCGGGTACGGCTGTTACGATTACAGGGACAGGCTTCGGATCGGTGCAAGCAAACAGCACCGTCGATTTCTTCGGCGCTACCGCCGCCATCCAGAGTTGGAGCGACACGCAGATTGTGGCGATCGTCCCAGGCGCAGCTCCCAGCGGGTCCGTCGATGTGACGGTAGGTGGAATTATTGCCTTTGGGCCAGAGTTCACTACAACACAAACGTTTCAGCTTACCGACTCCAAGAATAACCAGACCAGTTATACGTCGGTGCTAATTGGCGGAATGTGGCTGCCCCTCAGCGGCGACGGGTCTGGATGTTCGACCTGCAGCCAGCGAGGAACGATCAGCTACACTTACGACACCTCCGGCCACCAGCTATCGAGAACCGATGAAAACGGGCATACAACGTCTTACACCTACGATTCCAATGGCGACGTCCTGACCGTGACCGTTCCCATTAGTGCGACGAGTTCAGCGACGACAACCTACACCTACAATTCGTTTGGCGAAGTACTCACCGACACCGATCCCCTCGGAAACGTCTCCAGCAATACCTATGACGTAAATGGTAACTTGCTTTCCGTCGCTACGCCAGCTCCAGGCACCGGCGCTTCGGCCAGCCTGACACAGTTTGCGTACAACTCTTTAGGCGAGTTGACGAGCATTACCGATCCGCTCGGCCATCAAACGACGATCGCCTATTTCCCAACGGGCTTAATCCAGACGATTGCCGATGCGCAAAATAATGTCACCGCCTATGCGTACGACACCCGCGGGAACCGCACTTCTGTCACCGACGCGTTAAGCCACGAGACCACTTTCACTTACGATTCAATGAGCCGACTGACCGTCATAACCTATCCGGACTCAACCACCACGCAGTTTGCTTACGATTATCGTGGACGGCGTATTTCCGTGACCGACCAAAATTCCAAAGTCACATCTTACGCTTATGACCAGGCCGACCGTTTGCTCACCGTCACCGACTCCGCGAACAATGTGACCACCTACGGCTACGACACGGAAAGCAATCTGACCAGCATCGAGGACGCCAACCAAAACACCACAAGCTTCACATACGATGCATACGGCCGCGTGATCCAGACGAATTTTCCTTCCACGAAAGTCGAAACCTACGGCTACGACAACGTCGGCAACCTCACCGGCAAAACTGACCGAAAGAACCAGTTGATCTCCTACACCTACGACCAGTCGAATCGCCTGACGCAAAAGGCGTATCCTGATACCACCACGGTGAACTATACCTACGACAACGATTCTCGGCTCACCCAAGTCGTCGACCCGACCGGTACCTACGGGTTCACCTTCGACAATATGGGACGGCTGACCAATGCCACTACGAGTTATTCCTTTTTGACCGGGCGAAATTTCACGACCGCTTACAGCTACGATTCTGCTTCCAATCGCACCGGATTTACGGATCCAGAGAGCGGCTCGACCGCTTATGTCTACGACACGCTGAATCGCCTGCAGACGCTCACGCCCCCAACGGCCTACGGCACCGGCAATTTCGGCTTCACCTACGACGCCGTGAGCCGTCGCACCGCACTCACGCGTCCCAACAGCGTGGGAACCGCTTATGGTTACGATACCTTGAACCGACTCTTGAACCTGACCCACGCTATTTCCGGCACGACGCTTGACGGAACCACTTACACGCTGGACTCTGCCGGCAACCGCCTGACGCACGAGGCGCTTCCGAGCGACACCACGCTGACTTACACCTACGACAATATTTACGAGCTATTGACTTCGAAGCAGGGCTCGACTTCGGAGGAAGGCTACACCTATGATCCGGTGGGCAACCGCCTCACCGATCTCGGCAGCACCGCTTGGACCTACAACACCTCGAACGAGTTGAACACGCGGCCCACTGTCAGCTACACCTACGACGCCAATGGCAACACGCAAACAGAAGTGGTCTCGGCAGGCACCACGACCTTTACATGGGACTTCGAAAATCGCCTCACCAGCGTGGCGTTGCCCGGCACCGGCGGCACTGTTAGCTTCAAGTATGACCCATTCGGACGCCGCATCTACAAATCGTCGTCGAGCGCCACCAGCGTATACGCCTACGATGGTGACAATCTGGTTGAAGAGACCGGCTCGACCGGCACGGCCACGGCACGCTACGCGATGGGCCTGAATATTGATGAGCCATTTGCTATACTTCAAGGAACTACCACCGATTACTATCAAGCTGATGGTCTCGGCTCAATCACTTCTCTTAGCAATTCCAGCGGAGCCGACGCCGAGACCTACACGTACGATTCTTTCGGGAATCTGACGGCATCGACTGGGTCGCTCACCAACCGATATCGCTATACGGGACGCGAGTTCGACGCCGAAACCGGCCTGTATTATTACCGCGCCAGATACTACGATCCATCAGGTGGGCGGTTTCTCAGCGAAGACCCTGTTCAATTTGGGGGGGGGATTAATTTTTACGCTTATGTTGCCAATAGTCCGATCAATTTTTCTGATCTCTCTGGTCTAGGTCCCAATGGAGCTCAAAGCCAGCAAATTCAAAACGGATTGATTCAGCAGATCCAGAACATTTTTCCCGGATCTTCTTACAACCCAAATACCAACACTCTGTCTATTCCCCAAAATCCTAATGCTGTTTCCAACACCCTTAAGAACCAGGGCTATCAACAGCCTGGACAGTGGTGGAATCCGTTCCTCTACTGGGATCCGATCGCCCACAGCGGGGGAGACGAGTATCGGACTGGAATTCAGACGCTCAGTTTTCACTTCAGACAACCCCATCCCTCCCGAACGAATCCGTGCGCATCACCCCCTAGTCAGACATCCCTTGATCAGATTCACATCGACAGTAGCAATCCCGCCGTTGATCCAGTCGGACATATACTTCACGACTTCTTACAGATTCCGCGCGGTCTGCCCTTGCCACCGATCAACTACTCGCCGCCGTACCTATAAGGAGCGTAAGTGACATTTAAGCCTAAATTGTGGACTCTTCTCTCCCTCATTTTGGGAATATGCGTTTCTGAGGGCTGTCGTGTGGAGCGCCCAACTGTGGTTACAATTGACGACGGTGCGACCCCTGTTTTTCACCTCTCAGGAAGCGGCAAACTTTCGAGCTTCTCGGTCTACCTCGTACCGCCGCACCCGGAAGCTATGGATAAGCCATTCTCAGAGCAAATACCGATTTGGCAAATAACGGCCCTGCCCGATTTCTTGCATGGCCGCACTGTCGAGGAAATTCGGAGCCTAACTTACGGATCGATTCCCTCTGGGTATAGGCAGAGCTTTCCAGGAGATGGTACTCCTCCTCCTCCCATTTCGCCGGATGACGGAAATCCGACTTTCTTTATTTGCGATACTACCGATGCGCCCCCTACCTCCGGCTCTTTTCGGATTTTAGACGGCAAAGCAATTCCAGCGACGGTCCGGACTCCTTGTTGGACTACCAAGAATGGAAAGTGGATCGCTGCTCCATGCGTGGACTAGTAGAGTAACAACGTTCAAATGCGTTGGGCTTTTTGCAGAGACACGCCGTGGGAAAAGACTAAACAGTTGCTTAAGTGCGCAGGCTCGCTTTCTCAGGCTGGATCAATAAGCTCGATTTCGGGTGGCCGAGTGCCTCGCTTTCTTGGTGGCAATGCTTTCGGCGATGTGGTTGGCGGTCTTTTTGGTGACGATCCAGGTGGCGAAAACAGCGACCAAGGTGCGGCCGCATCAGGTGAGTTCGCAGTTGGCGGCATCGGCGATCTGCAAATTTAACTAAGAAAATGCCAAATGCCATGCCGCATGGAGCCGAAAAGTGGCCGAACGCTTAAGTGCGAGAGAGACTAGATCGCGAAGTGTTTCCAGGTGCGGGCTTAATGCACCGCAATATCGCGCGCGCCTGCGACGCCCTTTGGGCAGAGCAGGAACGAATCCGGGCCATTCACATGAGAATTTTGTCCCAGAGCGATTCGAGGTTAAGGCGATGGTTACTCGCGCAGACCCAGACGACGACCGGCATCAGATATGAGGCCCTTCTCTATGAGGAGTGCCTCTCAGGTCCGCGACGACGGCGAGTTTTGAAACTGAATTCTTACGGCAGAAAGATCGAGCAAGTCATGGAAACTCTGTTGCGGTTGTAATTCCAGGGTCCATTCGTCCTAGTCACCTTGGCTGCGAGGTTCCCTTTCCCCCCGTGGTCCACCCAGATAGGCGCGTTCTCGGAGCCTCTATCAGCGGAAATCGTGACAAATCGAGACAGACCGGACCCTTTTTCGAAAATTCTGAAGCATCTTCTGGGGCAACTCACAATCAAGGTCAGCCCAAAAATATATTCGATTAGATGCGACACAAATATGGTGGCCAAACACAGAATAGGTAAGTAGAGGATAAAATGTCTCGCGATCCTGAACTACAAGCCCATCTCACAGGTTACCGCCTGTCCCGCCTTACGCCCCGACGACGGAAGCAGAGTTCAGCCGATGCAACTTCTCTGCGTGGCGCTAAAAAGGACAGCCTTGCTCCTGTCGACCACGTCTGCGCAGAAGGATGGAGCGCTCGTCCTATCCGGGACCGTATCGTCGTCACGACCCACCGAGCGGCCAAACGGCACGGCAGGCTTACTGCGCTCGGTGAGGAGTTCGACAATCTGCTACAGCGTGCCTGCGGCGGAGACGGTGAACGCTGCCCGAAATCCACCGTTCACGTTGCCGTTCACCAGCCGGTTCACCTCCAAGGATCGACAAGCCACATGGGATCGAAGGGTTGCGGATGGCCTGACGATGGAATTGGACGCGGCCAAGACACCGGAATGGGCTGGAGCGACCCCACTTTCGTTGCCACCAAAGCCGTGGCGGTCGCTCCAGCCCAGCACGATCTCCGCGAGGCGGTATTTTGCCCACGACCAAGATTTGACCAAACAAAACCGCATGGGCGCGTTAATAAGGCGCGCATGCCACGTAAGGAGAGACGGTATGTCAATTCTGAAAGCGCCACCCAAACACCCCAAGAACGCAACATTACAACTTCGCGTCGATGAGGAATTGAAGATCAAACTGGATAGGTACGCTGAGTTCCTCGATTCGACGGAAGCTTACGTTGTGTCTGAAGCGCTCAAGCACGTGTTCAGCAAGGATGCGGAATTCAAGGAATGGTTGGAGGGCCAACACCCTGACGGCAGGGAATCAAACGAACCGCAATATCCTGCGACACCAGCAACCGAAAAGCGGACAGACACACCCATCGCGAAGCCCAATGGCAAACAGCTATCGGGCTAGACTTCGCAATTTCTTAGCAACCGCACTTTGCGGGCAAGAAGTCCGCGCCACGATGAATCAATTATTTTTCGCATTCTTTACCTGGACCGGTGAGAACTGCCCGCGAAGTCAAATCAGCAATGGGCCACAGGTGAAGAAGAGAACAAAAGAACCAGAATCTCATGGCGACCTTTCCTCAGACACCGTCACACACGTCCTTGGACGAACTTTATGTGGCTGCGCCAGAAGCAGCAAAGTTCTTGTCACTACACCCTCGCACGCTGTTACGAATGGCCCGCGAAGGCACTGTGCCGGCCCATCCGCTTGGTGACGGAAAGCGCCACCAGTGGCGCTTTCTAATCTCGGAACTAGACGTCTGGATGCGCAACCGCTTACACTCGTCTTGCCGTCCGTGCTCTCCAAAAAGGAGGCAGGATTGAAAAAGAGAGTGCGGCACCAGAAAGGATGTCTTACGAAAATCAAGCGCAAGAGCGGCTATATGGTTTGGCTCTTTCGTTGGCGAGAGACTAACCCACATGGCAAGCGTCGGCCCATGAAGATTGTCGTCGGCCCGGTCAGCGAACTACCGACCGAGTCGGACGCACGGCGCGAACTCGATGCATTGCGGTTGAACATTAATTTGGACCCATCTGAGGAGGCACGTCCACCTCGCACGTTTTGTAATCTGGTGGATCACTATCGCCTGAAAGAGTTAGGTTCAGAGAATAACGAACGAAAGTCGTATTCGACCAGAGAGGGCTACAAATCCTATCTGACCAATTGGATTGTTCCTCGGTGGGGCGAATACTTCCTGAGCCGTATGGAACGCAGCAGTATTGCGATTCTCGTCGAGGAATGGCTGGGCTCACTTAGGCGCAGCCGCGGTACCAAGGCGAAGATTCGCAATATCATGAGCGCTGTGTGTAGTCATGCCGTCCGGTATGGATGGATGACGACGAATCCCATTCGTGCGGTTCGGCAGAGCGCTAAGCGAGAGCGTATCGTGGTCCCATTGACAGCAGAAGAACTCCAAAAGTTGTTCGCCGAATTGGGGCCGCGCGAACGCACCCTAGTTATCCTCGACGTTCCCACCGGCATGCGCCGCGGAGAAGTGCTCGCAACGCAATGGTGCGATATCGACTTCCAGAAGCAAACGCTAAACATCCGCAAGTCGATTTGGCACCAGCACGTGGGTCCGGTGAAAACAGAAGAGAGCGAAAAGACCATGCCACTCGGGGAGGAAGTCATTACTGATCTGCTGCGATGGCGAAAACAGACGCCTTATGCGGGAGACCAGGATTGGATCTTCGCCAGTGCCCGTATGAAAGGCCGACAGCCGCTGTGGCCGGAAGCCATCATGCGGAATTATGTCTGTCCGGCTGCGGTGCGGGCGGGCATAACAAAACACATCAATTGGCACGTCTTTCGCCACACATTCTCGACGCTACTTGCGGAGAACGATGAGGATGTGAAGACGGTGCAGTCGCTCATGCGTCACGCCAACAGCAGTATCACCATGGACATCTACACCCACGCGGTCAGCAGCAAGAAGCGGCGGGCGCAGGCGAAAGTGGTGCAGATGATTCTGCCGGAAGGGAAGAAGGCTGTGGCCGCAAAGGGCGCCGCTTAATGTGCACCTTTTTGTGTACCACCCCATTCCTCGAAAAGTGGAGCTAAGTGCTTTAGAAAGAATGGCGGGGACGACGAGACTCGAACTCGCGACCTCTGCCGTGACAGGGCAGCGTTCTAACCAACTGAACTACGTCCCCACTCGCCAAATCCACGACTTCCCGTAAAGTCTAGTGGAATAAGACTGTTA
>Ga0302324_100025671_pt1 | contig 11294 bp, 11 predicted proteins | sample Palsa_T0_1_FD_201949 | JGI IMG/M metagenome (GOLD analysis project Ga0302324, IMG submission 201949) | Peat permafrost microbial communities from Stordalen Mire near Abisko, Sweden - Palsa_T0_1 | ecosystem: Environmental > Terrestrial > Soil > Palsa > Peat permafrost | place: Sweden: Abisko... | reverse complement strand
CTGTCTGCATGGAGCTCGGACTCGCCACGTTTGCAGACCTCGCAGGTGCCACGTCGCCCGAGCAGCGCATGCGCGACCTGCTCGAGGAGGTCGAGCTCGCCGACGAGCTGGGTCTCGACGTGTTCGCGATCGGTGAGCACCACCGTCCCGACTTCCTGGTCTCCTCGCCGGCGGTCGTGCTCGGCGCGGCGGCCGCGCGGACGCGGCGAATTCGTCTCTCGAGCGCCGTCACGGTCCTTAGCTCGGACGACCCCGTGCGCGTCTTCCAGCAGTTCGCGGAAGTCGACCTGCTCTCCGGCGGTCGCGCGGAGATCATGGCGGGGCGCGGGTCGTTCACCGAGTCCTTCCCGCTGTTCGGTTACGACCTCGAAGACTATGACGAGCTGTATGCGGAGAAGCTCGAGCTGCTGTTGCAGATTCGCGACCAGGTGCGAGTCACCTGGTCAGGGCGGCACCGGGCCCCGTTGGACGACGCCGGCATCTGGCCGCGACCGGTCCAGGATCCGCTGCCGGTATGGGTCGCAGTCGGCGGCACGCCGCAGTCGGTCGTGCGGGCAGGGGTGCTCGGGCTCCCGGTAACGATCGCGATCATCGGCGGCCAGCCGGACCGGTTCGTGCCGCTCGTCGAGCTGTATCGCGAGGCGGCGCGCGGCGCGGGGCACGATCCGGCCGGGCTGCCGGTCGGTATCAACACCCACGCATTCGTAGCTGAGACATCCGCGCAGGCTGACGCCGCGTTTGCCGCTCCCTACCTGGCGATGATGAACCGCATCGGCCGCGAGCGCGGCTGGCCGCCGTCGGGGCGCGATGCCTATCAGGCGCTGCGCTCCCCGCGCGGTGCGCTCGCAGTCGGCTCGCCCGAGCAGGTAGCCGAGAAGCTCCTCTACGAGCACGAGCTGTTCGGCCATCAGCGCTACATAGCTCAGATGAGCGTCGGTGCCGTCGCGCACCGCGACGTGCTTCGCTCGATGGAGCTGTTCGGCACCGAAGTTGCACCGCTCGTGCGTGCGGAGGTGGCGCGCCGCGACGGCGAGCCCGGGCGCGTGTCAGCGGTCGGGTAGGCCCTGCGACGGTGAGCCGCTTCCGGGCTGCTCGAGCCACCCGCGCAGGCGCTCGTAGACCTCGGGGTGATTCAGCAGCGCGAAGTGGTGGGCCGGGCCTACATGATGGCCGTGCTCGGCCTCGAACGGGATCCGCCGGCTGCGGGCCCGGCCGCTGGCGCTAGGGGTGAGGACGAGGATGTCGCCGAGCAGGCGTCCCACAGGATGGTGGGGACTGCGGGTAACCGTGGCCGAGACGAAGCAGTGCGTCGCGCCCTCCAGCAGTGGCACCTCCTGGCACGCAGCGGCGCGCAATGCATCGCGGTCCCGCTCCCGCCAGTCCTGATCGACAAGCGAGCCATAGCGGAGGTCGCGAATGCCGGAAGAGCGCCGGCGCAAGAACGCGCCGAACATCCGCGTCTCGGGCAGCGCGTGCAGCGCTGCGGATGCAAGGTGAACCCCCTGCTCGAGCGGCGCGCCCGTGTGGGGCGTGCCCAGCGAGACCACGTGCCGGACGTGATCGACCCAGCCCTGCCCGCGCTGCGCCGCCTGGTAGCAGGCGCTACGCGCGACCAGGCCGCCCATCGAGTGCCCGACGAGCGCGATCTCCTGCACCTCCACCGGCCACGCCGGCACCAATTCCTCGAGCACCGACGCGACCGACGATCCGTTCTCCGAGACGTGCAGGCCGCTGTTGTAGCGCAGGTACAGAGGCGTGCAGCCGAGCTCCGAGGCCAGCCGCGCCCCGTATGTGTCGCCCGGGTTCTGGGCACCCCACCGCCACGAGAACTCGGTCTCCATCAGGCCGTGCAGGAACACGACGAGCCGCGAGCTCGGGTCGCTGAAAGCGGCGCTCAGCGTGTCCCCGTGGAGCGCCAGAGCCTGGCCGTCCACGCGTACCGAGGTCGGCTGGTGCAGGTGGCTGCCCGAGCGCGCGAGCTGGTCACCGATCAGGCCGTTGAGGACCGCGATCGCAGCGCTCCCCCCGCGCGTGGTCGACAGCAGCGCGCCCTCCCCGATCCCGCGCCTCTGCATCGTTGCGTCCGCGGCTTGGCCCAACGCCGCCGCGCCCGACCCGACTGCGTCGTAGGCGCGGCGCGAGAGCGCGTGGTGGACCACCTGGACCGGCAGGGCCGCCGGACCGACGGCTCTGAACGCCCGCTCGGCGATGCCGAGGTGCATATCGCGGACGGCGCCGGGAAACGCCCGCAGCTCGTCAAAGGCCAGCGCGCTCAGTGCACGCAGCTCATTCGGTGTGGGCGCACGGGCATGGCCTGAATCGGTACCGGGCGAGTCCGTCATGACCATTGCGGGGCTTGCGAGTACCGCAGCGAGCCGGGCGTCGTGAGCGTCTCCCCGGTCTCCAGCAGCGTCTTCAGGCCCGAGAGGATCATCGGCCAGCCGCCGTAGAGCTCGTCGTTGGCGCCCTCGCGCAGCTGGTCGTGGGTGACGGTCAGCCGGCATGAATCCTCGACCGGCTCGATCTCCCAGGTGACCCTCGAGGTCGGCTCTTGCTGCACCCCCTCGCCCCACAGGGCGTTGAAGCTCTGCACCAACCGGCGCGGCTGATCGACCTCGAGGTTCTCCCCCTCGCAGAGCGTGCCGGGCGCGGATGGATGGCGTGCCTCGTAGCGGGACCCGGGCATCCAGTCGGACTCGACGCCGACGCCGAAGTTGTACTTGCCTCTCAGCTCGGGATCGGTGATCGCCTCCCACAGGCGCTCGGGGGTCGTCTTGATGTAGATCTCGAACACCTTCTCCATCGTCTGTTCCTCCAGTCTGTGCTTGAGGTCGCTAAGGGTCGCGGCCCAGGGCTCGGCGTACTTGCTGACCCACCGGTCGTGGACGAGGCGGATCGGGACGGGGTTCAGGAAGTGCAGCTTCTCGCGCCCGCGCCGTCTGGTCACCACGAGGCCGGCCTCCTCGAGCACCCGGAGGTGCTTCATCACGCCGAAGCGCGTCATCGGCAGCCGCCGCTCGAGCGCACTCAGTGTCTGCCCGTCCTGCTCGAACAGCTCGTCGAGCAGACCCCGACGGGTCGGGTCGGCGAGGGCTCTGAACACGTCGTCCATGCCGCTAATGATAGGTGACCGTTTAGTCACCTGTCAAGTGGGTCCGTGCGCACTCGGATGCTCACGTCGCCGGTCCGTGTCTGAGCAGGACGATCAGCTCCTGGAGGGCTTCGGTTGCGGCTGCGAGCGCCTCGATCTGCTGATTGGACATCTCCGTCAGGGCGGAGCGGAGGGCGGCGCCCGCCCGTTCACGTGCCTCCCGAAGCGCTTCCGCTCCCGTCTCCGTCACGTAAACGAGGACCACACGGCCGTCGTCGGCCTGCCGTTCGCGCCTCACGAGTCCCTGCCGCTCGAGCTGCTTGACCAGGATCGTTGTCGTTGGCTGAGCGAGCCCCTCGAGCTCGGCCAGCTCGGTGATCCGCCGTGGACCGTCGCTCAGGGTATTGAGGATGCCCGCGTTGGTGCGCGATAGCTCGTCGCCCAGCTGTCGCGCCAGCAGCCGTCTCAGCAGCGCGACCTGGGCGAGCAGCCGGCTCGCGATCTGCTCGACCTGCTCCGAACGGTTTGCGGTTGCCCTGACAGCCCGATTCATATTGACAAACTATATTGTATCGTGATATAACTGTCGAGATGAGACACAGCGCCGGTTCGCAACGGCGCTACCGAACTCCGCAGAGGAGGAGGACGTCATGTTCCACAGCATCCTGGTCGCGGTCGACGGCTCCACGCACGCCGACCAGGCACTGACGCAAGCGATCGACCTCGCCGAAAGCGAGCACACCCGCCTGACGCTGATCACGGCCATCGCGGATCTCTCAGGCGTCGCTTATCTGATGGCCGGAGAGGCGACCGGCCGTTTGATCGGAGAGACCCGCGCGGAGGCCGAGGAGATCCTCAGGCGAGCGCGCGAGCGGGTGCCCGACGACCTGCCCGTCACCACCCTGCTGACCGACAAACCGATCCGGCTCGCGCTCATTCGCCAGATCAAGGACGGCTGTCACGACCTCGTCGTGATGGGCTCGCGCGGCCGCGGCGCCGTGCGCGCAACCCTGCTGGGCAGCGTCAGCCACTACGTCCTGCACCACAGCCCCGTGCCCGTTCTCATCGTCCACGCCGAGCAGAGCGCTCCGGAGTTGGTGGGTGCTACGGAGCTGAGTCGTGATCCTCTGCCCCCGCCGCTCCTTCGGCAATGATCTCCGTGCACATCTCGACGCATTCGTTGCAGATCGCGACAGATGCAGTCGGACCGCAGACGATGGTTTCGACTTCGGCGTAGGCCTTGCCGCAGAAGGAGCAGTGGAGATTCGCGCCATCGATCGGGGCCGCCGGGGCGTCGGCTTTCTGTCTGCTCTCTGATCCCTCGTAACCCATCTGCGAGACGATAGCGCCAAGCCCGGGGGAGGCGTCTGCACCGCGGGAAGGATCGAGGGTCTGCTCGGCGAGGAGGCTGCGCTCCCGGCACGTGATCTGAGCGCCACGGGACCTCGCGCATCGTCTTGGCCGTTGCACTGCCGTTTGGTATATTGCTCCGGTCGGGGCCGACGAAGTGACGTGTTGATAGACGGGGGATATTTGTGGGGGCCTGCCGGTTTGCCTGTGCTGGTCGTCGTGTGGCGTTGCTGGTGCTCGTGGCAGCGGGTCTTTCCGGAGTCTTCGCGAGCATCGCCACGGCCTCGTATCGGCGTGTCTGTTCCCTGCCGTCTGCGGGCGAGTTCGAATGCGCGGCGCTGCTGCGCACCGACATCAAGGCTGTGCAGGAGAGCCAGCTCGAGGCGCGGTCGGCGCTGGGCCCGCTGGCGGGAGAACCGACCGGCGAAGGCTACGGGCCGGCGGACCTGCAGAGCGCATACGACCTGGCCGCAGCGGCCGCGAGTGCAGGCAGCGGCGAGACGGTCGCGGTGGTCGATGCATACAACGATCCAGACGCTGCGAGCGACCTGGCGACGTACCGCAGCGCGTGGGGCCTGCCGGCGTGCACGGTGGCAAACGGCTGCCTGAGGATCCTGAACCAGAATGGCCAGGCGAGCCCGCTACCCACCGATGCCGGCAGCAACGGATGGGATGTCGAGGAAAGCCTGGACTTGGACATGGTCAGCGCGATCTGTCCCAACTGCAACGTGATGCTCGTCGAGGCCAACTCTGCCGGCATCGCCGACCTCGGCCCCGCGGTCAACGCGGCTGTGGCGGACGGTGCCGATTACGTTTCGAACAGCTACATCGGAGCTGAGTCGTCGCAGGACGCGAGCGACGATAAGGACTACTACGACCACCCCGGCGTGGCGATCACGGCAGCGGGTGGGGACGATGGCTACGGCGTCGGCTACCCCGCCGCCTCGCAGTACGTGACCTCCGTCGGCGGTACGTCGTTGTCGACGTCCTCGAGCTCTCGCGGTTGGTCGGAGACGGTGTGGGGAAGCTCGAGCGGAGGCGAGGGTACGGGATCCGGCTGCTCCGCCGATGACCCCAAGCCGAGCTGGCAGACGGACACAGGCTGTTCGAAGCGCACGGATAACGACGTCGCGGCGGTCGCCGACCCGAACACGGGCGTAGCCGTGTACGACTCATACAGCGAGGGCGGCTGGCTCGAGCTCGGTGGCACGAGCGCGGCATCGCCGATCATCGCCGCGGTGTATGCCCTCGCGGGCCCCCCGGCTTCGGGCAGCGATCCGGCGTCCTACCCCTACTCAGATCCATCAGGGCTCAACGACGTCACCTCCGGCAGTGACGGGAGCTGCTCGCCGGCCTATCTGTGTACCGCCGCAGTGGGTTACGACGGACCCACCGGGCTGGGGACCCCGAACGGCGTATCTGCCTTCACTGCTCCCGGCCAGTCCACGACGACGGCGCTCACGTCCTCGGCCAATCCGGTCGAGAGAGGTCAGACGGTGACCTTCGGCGCGACGGTCACCGGTGGCACCGCGCCGACTGGGACGGTCACGTTCAGCGACGGGTCGACGGTGCTTGGTGGGGGGCCCGTGGACCTGAACGCTGCCGGAAAGGCGAGCCTGTCGACCGGCTCGTTGTCGGCCGGCGGCCACTCGATCACGGCCGCCTATTCGGGTGATGGCACCCACGCCAAATCGACGTCCACCGCTCTCGATCAGGTCGTCGCCAGCCAGCCAACAGCTGCGATCTCCGCGCCGGCGGCCAATCAGACCTACGCGGTCAACCAGAGCGTGGCGACGTCATTTAGTTGCATCGAGGGGACCGCGGGCCCGGGCCTGACGTCGTGCGATGACTCGAACGGGGCGGAGACGGTCTCCGGCGGCAGCGGCACGCTCAGCACAGACACCGCCGGGACGTTCAGTTACACAATCACCGCCACGAGCCAGGACGCGTTCACGGGCAAGGCGTCGATCAGCTACACGGTCGCGGCGGCGCCGACCGCGGCGATCGCCTCCCCCGCCTCCGGCGGGACGTACACGGTCGGCCAGTCGGTTCCGACCGGCTTCAGCTGCACCGATGGGGCGTACGGGCCCGGGATCAGTACGTGCACCGACTCGAACGGTTCCGGCAGCCCCGGGGGGCTGAGCACGGGCACGCCCGGCACTTACACGTACACGGTCACGGCCACCAGCAAGGACGGCCAGACGTACAAGACGAGCATCAGCTACACCGTCGCGGCGGCGCCGACCGCGGTCACGGAGGCGCCAACGGTTACGGTCACTACCCCGCGGGACGGCGGCGCCCACACCACCAGCGCCAATCTCAGCGTCAGGATCACGCGCGCCGCCAAAGGCTCCAACGGCACCACCTTCACCGAGACCGTGAAGGTGGTAAACGCCGGGCCGGCCCCCGCGACCGATGTGGTCACCGGCCTGAGGGTCCCCAAGGGCATCACCGTCACGCGCACCGACGGCGGCATCAGCGCCGATGGCCTCGTCTACTGGACCGATGCATCACTGGCGTCCGGAGCGAGCGCGAGCTACACCGTCACGTTCAAGGCGACTGAGAAGACCAACGAGACAGTAGTGATGGGACTCGCAGCCGCGTCCACTCAGATCAAGGACCCCAACCTCGCCAACAACGTGGTCGAGATCGAGGTCACGTTCGGCTCGGGCTCCGACCACAGAGAAGCGAGCAAGCTGCGCGCCGAGATGCGCAGCAGCCGCGACCGCAATCTGCTCCGTCGACAGATCATCGACCGACTGGAGCGCCTAACCGCCCACCGGTCGCAGAAACAAGGCTGATAGCGCGCCGCTGCCGCAAGACAGTTGCGATGCGGTTTGCACGTGACGTTTCCGCGCGCCCGCGCGGGTCGTTGAGCGGCGCCACCAGGCAGCGGCACTCTTGCCCTCACTCTTGCCCTGATATGGACCGGGGCCCGAGCTCACCCCGGACTCAACCGGTCCTCGCATCTGCCTGGTACCTCGCGGGGGGCGTGCTGCGAACTGAACAGCAGTTGTTCATTTCGCAGCACGCCCCTTCGAGATTTGGGGGCGGGGGCCGGTAGGCGCAGGCGCGCTCAGGTGTCCTCGAAACCGGGCGCAATCCACCGCCAAGGAGATCTACTTCTTCTGCTTACCCCGCGTACCGCTCGCCTTCGTAGCGGCCGCCTTGCCCGCCTGTTTAGCCGCGTTGCCGGCCAGCCGCACGGCCGATGCTGCGCTTTCAGTCGCACTGCCCGCAGCGCGCTTTGCCTGGCTCGCCATTTCGCTGGCCGCGCGACTCTGCCTCGCGCCGGCAGCTTTCTTTCCCGCCGCTTCAGACTGCGCCCTGCTCCGGTTTCGTTCACGTGTGGCTGCAGCCTTCTTCGCCGCTGCGGACCGATCTGCCTTGGTTTGCGTCATCGCGATTCTCCCATTTGCGTTTGACATGCGAACAACATGGATACCCGAGCCGAGGAATCGACAACCACTCCTCCCAATCGTAGGGTCGCGGTCGTGTGTCCGTGTCTCGGCCGGCACGCCTCCCCGTGGTGGGCTAATGGACAAGCGGCGAGCCCGGCACGGCAGTCTGCGTGCCGCCGCTTGATCCACGCGTTTGCGTTGGCCGGAGCGCGGCACGGGGTCGCCGGCTCGACTGCTGCGTCCATCGTTGTGCCTGCTGCCAGGCGGATCTCAGTCAAGTGCCGTAGACCCCGGCTGGCAACGAGATGGCCCACGCTCGCAGCTCGTTGGCATGCCGCACGGTTCCGCTCACCACGGGAGGGGGCAGCGGGCGGCGGATGGCGCAACGTGAATGCAGCTGACACGGGACTGCAACAGAATCGGGTCGGCGCGGGTCTGTATGTCGTGTGCGGGAGAATGTCGCAGGCGCGATGAGCGAGTCGGTTTCAGAGTTGGTCGGTCGTTGTCGCGCGGGGGAACGGGCGGCCGAGAGTGCGCTCGCGCATCGTGCTGCAAGCCAGGCTCTGCGCACGGCGTCCGTGGCGATGGACGACCTCGATGCGGCGCGCGACGTGAGTCAGGAGGTCGCGGTTCGGGTGCTTCGCGGCATCAGTGGGTTGCGCGCGCCCGAGCGTTTCGACGCTTGGGTGTTCCGGATCACGGTCTCGGAGATCCGTCGCTCCTACGGCCGCACGCGCCGGCGCGCGGAGGTGTCACTCGACGCTCAGGGAGAGAACTGCGAGCTTGCCGGAGCGGCGGAGCCGGACGAGATGCTGTTCGTGTCCCGGGAGCTGAGGGCGGCGCTCGCGGATCTCTCTTGGCGCGAGCGCACGGCTCTGGCGCTGCGCTACGTGCACGACCTCGATGACGATCGGATCGCGAACTCGATGCGGTGCCGGCCCGGAACCGTCCGCTCGCTCCTGTCGCGCGCTCGCGCAAGCCTACGAACCCATCCCGCCCTCGTCGATCACGCACCCGTTTCTCCGGATTCAACGGTGACCCGCCTTGATCCCGATCCTGCACCGGAGCGATCCTCATGACCTCGACTGACAGGTTGCTCGCTGAACTCGGTCGACGGGCACGTACGCTCGAACCAAGCGCTGCCGAGATCGAAACGATCCTTGAGCGTTCCCATGCCCCGGACCGGCGGGCCACGTCCAGGAGGTGGACGGTCGCGGTCGCCGCCATGATCATCGCGGTGCTGGCAGCGCTGGCCGTCCCAGCGACCCGTACCGCGCTCGCGGACGCCGTCGATTCTTTCTTCGGCGGGCAAGCACGTGACCACAGAATCACGGGCCAGCCGCTTACCCGCAATCAGATACCTCGCTGGCTCGCCGGCGAGACGCGTCACGCGCTCGTCGTCGCCGGCACCGGCGAGAAGCGCCTGATCGCCTACCGAAGCCAAGGCCAGTATTGCTTCCTGTTCGGCGCCGGAGTCGGCATCTGCGCCAGCGGCCGCGACTGGGCTCAGCAGCTCGCGCGCAACCCAGTGGTGCTATTCGGGCCGACCGGCGGTCCCGGTCATCCCAGAGGAACGCTCTATGGGTTCACCCGAGGCGACGTCGCCACCGTGCGTCTCACCTTGTCGACCCGCCCCCCAATCACGGCGAGCGCCACCAATGGCGGGTTCGCGATCAACGCAAACGCCCACTGGAAGCCAAAACGCCTCGACGTGTTAGACGCCAACGGCCGCACGATCACAAGCGTAAGCGTTGTTGCCCGCTTCAACACCGAGCTGAACGCACCGATGCGGAACCCTTCGACCGGCAACTGAGGCCGATCGGCAGCCGCTCGGGTCTGCTGTCAGTGGCGGGCCGTGATGAGAGCCGCCCCGACGCCTACCGTCGGTCTGTGCCGCCCAACGCCTTGGGTGGCCGCCGGTCATCTGAAGGAACGATCGCCGACCGGCCGATCTGGAGGCGTCCGGCCTGCCACATGGTGTCGACGACCACGGTCTCACAGCCCATCCGCCAGCGCACGTTCGTGGCGAGGCGGTACCCCCGTTCTGTTGCCAGACGGTGGCGTAAGAGTGTGGTCTGTTGCCACGCGTGAACAGCACCCACCAACCAGGACGGACGCCACGATCGCGTCCGTCCCCACGAAAAGCCCCAGATGCGGGGCTTTTTCAGTGCGCCCGAGAGGACTCGAACCTCCACGGACCAATTAGTCCACAAGGCCCTCAACCTTGCGCGTCTACCAATTCCGCCACAGGCGCGTGGGCGGCGAGTATAGCCGTGCACGATTGCCCTGCGTCCGTCCTGTGAGCGCGCTATGGTGGCGAACACATGTTCGACCCGGTAGGCTCAAACGGCCAGACCAAGCAAGGAGCCGACGAATGGACCTGACAAAGCGCCAGCAGGAGATCTTCGACTTCATCAAGCGTTACTCAGCCAGCTACGGCTATCCGCCGACGGTACGGGACATCGGCAAGGCGGTAGGACTCGCCTCCTCCTCGACCGTGCACGCGCATCTCGCGAATCTCGAGCGGATCGGCATGCTGCGCCGGGATCCGTCCAAGCCGCGCGCGATCGAATTGCTCGATCGGGCCGCCGCCGGCGTACGCAGCATCGTGCGGCCGATGGGGCTTCCGGTCGTCGGCCAGGTGGCTGCCGGGCAGCCTGTGCTGGCGGAGGAGAACATCGAAGAGTACGTCGAGACGCCCGAGTTCGCGGGCGGCCGGGACGGTGAATATCTGCTCCGTGTGCGCGGCGAGTCGATGAAGGAAGTGGGCATCATGGAGGGCGATCTCGTCGTCGTTCGCCCGCAGGAGACCGCGGCCGACGGAGACATCGTCGTCGCGCTCGTCGGCGAGGACGCCACAGTCAAGCGTTTCTTCCAGGAGGCCGACCACGTGCGACTGCAGCCTGAGAACGCTGCGATGGAGCCGATCCGCAGCAGGGATGTTCGCATCCTGGGGAAGGTCGTCGGTCTGATGCGGAGTATCTCGTGACCACGCTGACGGTCACACCGGCAACTCCGGTGCGGAGCGGGGGAGCGGGCGCGCCGCGAAGGACCGCGTGGCGACCGGGGTCACTCTTCGACGGTGCGGGCGGTGGGCCGACGCTGGACCAGCTGGTATCCGGCGCCTGGGAGGAGCTCACCGCCCATGCCGTCGTTGAGTGTCCTCTCTGCGCCGGCGAGTTGGAGCCCGAGTACGGCCAGCAAGCGCTGCCGATCGGCGGTCGCTGCCGGCGTTGCGGCACCACCCTGAGCTGAGCCGCAGGCCTCCCGCGGACGTCGTGCGACGATCCGGCGATGCGCAGACGATTGCTCAGGGTGGCGGTGGTCGCTACGCATGTGATCACGGCCGCGCAAGGGAGCGCCGCCTACCGCGCGTCCCTGCCGCCGCGGCGGCGGCGGGCGGTAGACGCGGCGGGCGCCGCCGACGCCCATGCGCTGCGCTGCGCCGCCGC
>Ga0302324_100025670_pt1 | contig 11295 bp, 9 predicted proteins | sample Palsa_T0_1_FD_201949 | JGI IMG/M metagenome (GOLD analysis project Ga0302324, IMG submission 201949) | Peat permafrost microbial communities from Stordalen Mire near Abisko, Sweden - Palsa_T0_1 | ecosystem: Environmental > Terrestrial > Soil > Palsa > Peat permafrost | place: Sweden: Abisko... | reverse complement strand
CGGAACTATCCGAAATTATCATGGAAATCAACGACTTGCGACGCGTGGCCTGCGCTCCTGATCGACCAGAACAGGATCGCCGGCGGTTTTTTTGCAACCGCGCCTTTCGCCGCTGACCTCATACCCAAGATTTCAATGAACAAGCCCTATAAATGCCCTAACACAACCACAATACCACATATACTAGGGACTGCAAATGCAATCTAATTCGCCGGGTTCCTCGCTCTTTTCAGTGGAACGCAGTAAAGCTCGGTTTGTTTGATGCTGTAGGCCGGAATGACTTGTCCCGGCAGGGACACCACGATAATAGCCCGGTGATTTATCGCCGGAAAATCAGGTTTAGGTTCCAAAAAGTCCCGCAGGGACGGCTGAATTCACTCCTAAAGATCTCTCGTGGGAAGGAATCAACCGTGCCTTCGGCGCGTGGGCCATATAAATCTACGCGTTCCCGGCATTGGAAATGCCGGGCAATTATCGTAGTGCCCCTACGGGGTATTCGGAATTCCACTGAAAACAGCGAAGAACCATTTACCGGAGGGGCGAGCTCCTGCGAGACCCAAATATTTCCGTACTAAATTCAGGGGTTCACAGGAGTTCGCCCCTCCGGTAAATTGGGCCTCGTCGCGCCTTTCGGATGTGTGGCTTCCTGCGAGACCCCGAGTGGCTTTGCCCTTGCTAGCGAAAAAGCAAAGGCGCGAAATCCGCCAAGTTGCGCCGCCAGACGCGCCAACTGTGCACGCCGGGAACTTCCGTCCAGGTATGATGCACCTGCTTTGTTTCCAGGAATTCGATGAATTGGCGATTGGGTTCGAGCAGCCGATCATCCTTTCCGCAAGAAATCCAGAGCAGGCGCAGGCGCTCGTTGGCGCCGGCGTCCAAGGCCGGGAAAGTGGTGGAAAAATTGCTGCCCATGCCTCCGGAACTAAACGCTCCGATCCAGGCAAATCGATCCAGGTTGTTCAATCCGACGGTCAACGATTCGGCTCCGCCCATGGACAAACCGGCGATGGCCCGGTCTTTGCGGTCTTTGGAGACTTTGTAGGCGGACTCGACTTGCGGCTGGACTTCGTCGAGCAGCGAGGCGCGGAACAGGGCTCCATTGCGATCGCCCACCAGCGTGCGGGGACGGCCACTGCCGCGTCCGTAAAGAATGTCCAACGTCCCGTATCCCAAAGGCATGACCACCACCATCGGCTTGGCCTGCCCGCGGGCGATCAAGTTGTCCAGAATGATGTTGGCCTGACCGACGGACCACCAAGCCGTAGCGTCATCGCTGAAACCATGCAAAAGGTAGAGCACGGGCAGAGCGTCCCCGTCGATTTTGTAACCCGGCGGTGTATAAACAAAATAGGCGCGATCATCGTTCGCGGCCGAGGAGTGATAGATATGGCGGTGAATGACCCCGTGCGGGACATCGTTCAGTTCCCACGGCAAAGTCGCCGGGCCGGGCACATGCACCTGGCTCTCGGAGCCGAGCAGGTTGTATTTCATCAGCGGATTGCTCAAGTCCATGGCGCGCACGCCGTCAATAATAAATGAATAACCGTAATAATCAGGTTCAAGCGCCGGGGTGGTGTAAGACCAGACGCCCTGATCGTCCTTAACCATATTGGTGCCGGGCAGGCTCTCGCACTGCACTTTGACTTCGCGGGCCTCGGGCGCTTTGAGGCGGAACGTGACCCGGCCATCCGACGAGACTTCAGGTGTGGGGCCGTTTTGAGAGAATACAGGCATGACCAAAGCCCAGGCCAATAGGCAAAGAAAAGGTTTCATAAACCGCATCATACGGCCCCGGGGCCAAGGGTCAATCCGCAAGTGTCTTGCTCTAGTTTATGGGCGACGAAGGAAAGAAACTTGAGCTCTCTGCAAGATGGTTTTACATACACATGGTAAATGCACGACGCCGCGCAAAAACCTCCTGGCCTTGGCGACTTTGTCGAATTCTGGAACAGAAGCCGAAGGGGGGATGGGGGTGATGAAGTTCTACGGAATTTGGTTGGGAAGTTTGGCGGTTTTTGAATTTTTAATTTCGCGAGTTGGCCTCGTTGAGCGCTTTCCGCTGCTTTCTCTCATCGGAACCTTTGCCTACCTTATCTCGTTTCCTTATTTTGCGATTCGATTCTATCGCAAAAAATATGACAGATTTCTTCGCTGTCCAAAATGCAGGGTTTGGTTTGCATCGGATTTAAACGGTTCCCGGCTTTATCCGCCGCCGAATCCGCAATGGGAGGTTGTTGTAGCAACAAACTGTTGTCCAAAATGTGGCACGCATATTCTTTTGGAGACCAATGTAACTGGAGGGTAACGGTCCGCAAGCGCTTACCGCGCGAATGCCTAGCGATCTTTCCGTGAGAATCGCAGCCCTGGCAAAAAGCTCCACCATGACTTGGCACGCTGCTTGGCAGGCTACTTTATTTGCCCAGGAGTTGCTTGGCTTCATCCATGAGAGGATGCGCGAAAGCGCTGGCGTAGGCGTCCAGGGTGGAGGCTTTGAGGCGAAGTTGGCGACCGGTTTTGCGCCAGCCGGAAACCGCCGTGAAAACTTCGCCGAGAATTTTCTTTGAATCCGTTGTCTTGAGGCCAAAGCGCGGTGCGGCGGCGAGGGCATTGGCAATGCTCGGTTCATCCTGATCTTCGGTGATGGCGGTTTTGTTCGTGCGGACTCGGTCCACCTCCGGCACAGGGTTGATGTCGTAGGCTGGTGAGAGCGACCAGCGGCCGGGTGCGCGCATCAGAAAACCATGATTACGGAGATGGTCATCGTAGTTGCTGGCCAGCAGTGAAAAGACGAGGCGCCGCCACAATTCTCTCAGGTCGCCAGGCACATCATTGCCGAATTGGCGGATGCCTTCTGCCAGCATAGTGTAAGCACTCGGATCGCCTTGGGGCAGTCCAAGGAGACTCGCTGCGGAAATGAATGGAATGCGTTTTTTGCCCTCGCGATCAAATCGGGTGATGACCGCGACGCTGTGTCCGCCGACAGGCACAAGCCGATGTTCCGCAACCTGAATGCCAGACTGTGCCGCCAGGGTCAGGGCGAGGATTTCGCCCGCTGCAATGTCCCGGGTATCATCAGGCTTGGGAAATTTCGCCATAGCGAGTCGCTCATCCGCCAAACTGACCGCCGACTTGGGTCGCGCGCCGCCGAGTGGTGAACCAGCGCCAAGGAGAAACCGCAAATCCTGGGCGGTTTCAGTTTGGCTATGAACGGCATCCGTTGCACGAAGCAGTGCGTTAAGGCGGACCAAAGGCGGCAACTTGCCGACGCTGGCAGCGAGAAAAGAACTCCCGGAGTTGTGCCGGAAACGCAACGCGCCAACCCTTGCCACATCGTCAAGGGCCAGCACATAGTCAATGTCGCGATAGGGTTTTTGCGTCAGAACTTTTTTCCGCACAGCGCGCTCAATCAGGATTCGCCCCCAACGGTCAGGCCCACAATCATGGATCGCTCCAAAGAGTGCCGCGCCGTGATGCGCACCCCGCTGCAAGGGCAGCGAGGTGGGGTCAATGGCGAAGGCATCATCGCGTTGCAGCCATTCCGACGCATACTCGAAAGAAACCGAAGCGCCTCTTTCAGCAGCGTGGAGTTGGCCCGCGAGATGGGTTTGCCCTTGCCAGTCAATATGGACTTCGAGACTCATGATCGTGGGCGCGGATGCGTTGCGGCAGGCGGCGTTCATCAAGGCTAAGAGCAAGTTCATCGGTGCCAGGCGCGGCAAGATTGGCCAAGCGGTCGTGCAGCCCGAGGACAAAAGTTGCCGTCGCTAGCGTGCCGCAGGCAACCGTTGGATCGCCCTGCTCCAATCGCCAAAGCGTATCACGGCTGACAAAAAGACGGGCCGCCATGTCGTTGGTGGAGAGGCCGCGCTTGCGCCGCGCGAGCGCGAGGTCGCGGCCCAATTTGCGGAGCGCGTGGGTGGCTGGCAATGGCATCGAGCTTGTTTTCGACATGGCAATAGTGTCCTTTATTGCTGACATTAAGTCAATTAAGGCCTGATTTATCAGACGCTAATGTTCCGATGCTGATACTCGTATGGGAATCGCTGACCGCGCAAAGGAAGATGCTATCGGCGAGGGCGCCGATAGCCACACGCGAGGGCGCGCGGGCTCCCCGGAAATGGAGGTCGGCGCATTTAAGTTTGAAACCGTTTCCATTTCGCCTGAAAGGCAGGCCGTGCAAAAAGCTCGGGGTTCAACACGCCTTGCGGTTTGACACCGAGGGAAAGGTCCACCATGACTTGGCACGCAGCTTGGCCCATGGCGCGGAATCCTTCGTAAGTCCAGGCGATGCTGTGCGGCGCGAGGAGCACATTGTCCAAATCTCCGAAACGATGCGGCGTCAGGATCGGTTCTTCGTTGAAGCAATCCAGCGCTGCACCGGCAATGCGCCGCTTTTTGAGCGTCTCGTAAAGCGCATTCTCGTCCACGATGCCGCCGCGCGCGGTATTGAGCAAATACGCGTCGGGTTTCATCAGCGCCAATTCCTCGGCCCCGATCAGGCCGCGCGTTTCTTCCGTCAACGGGCAATGAATGGAAATGAAGTCGGCCTTCGCCATCAGCTCGGGCAAGTTTGTCAAGCGCACACCGTGCGACTGGGCCAAAGCCGGCTCGGCATGCGGGTCAAAGGCCAGCGGCTGTTTCATGCCGAAGCCGCGCAGCAATTCAATGGTCTTGCGCGCGATGCGGCCAAAGCCAATCACGCCCAGTGTGCGATCCCGCAATTCGCGGCCCATGTATTTGTGACGTTCATTCCACTGGCCGGCGCGCACCAATCCATCCTTAACGCGCATATTGTGGCCGAGCGCGATCATCCACCCGACGGTCGCCTCGGCCACAGGGCGATCCACCGCTCCAACGGTAATTGTCACCAACACATTGGCGGCGGTGCAGGCTTTGACATCGACATTATCGTAGCCCACGCCGAACCGGGCCAGGACGAGAAGGGAATCAGGCTGGGAAACAGTCTGGGCCGTGACGGCCGGGGACATGACAATCACGCCCTGGGCATCGCCAATTTGGGCTGCATCGATGGAATTGCGGTGCTCGGCGAAGGCGTGCAGCGCAATGTGAGGATATGCATCGAGAATGGAGAAAATCAGGCCAGGCGGAAATTTGGGAGCGCCAGATTCATCGTTAAAGTCCGCCGTGCGAGTGACGATGAACTTGCGCTCATTCATATCAGTATTACTCTCTTGGAGGCATCTCAGTTCCTAATCAGTTTTGACTCGCCCTCACCCTAACCTTCTCCCCCTGGGAGAAGGAAAAACCGCCGCCGCTTCTTGCCTTGCTGAAGTTGCATGGCCGATCCAGTTGCAACCGAGTTTCTCGATAACCTGCGCACTATTCCCCCCTTCTGCGGGGAAGGTGGAGATGAGGTCGAGCCCAACTACATTCGCCTTTCACCATCTACTGGCCAGGAGCATTGGTAATGACTTCAATTTTCGCGCCGTTCTTCAATTCTTCGGCCGATGGCACTTTGATAATCTGGCCACTAACGACCGGCGTTGAACTCGCCGACGGCGGCACCGGAGGCGGCGTGCCGGGGTGCGCGTTGATCGCGGATGGCGCAGGCTTAGCGGGAGCCGGGGCAGGGGAAGGGGCTGCTATCGAAATGAGCTCCATTTCAAAAATCAGAACCGAATTGGCCGGAATCTTGGGAGGCATGCCGCGAGTGCCGTAGCCCAGTTCAGCCGGGATGACGACTTCCCACTTGGACCCCGACTTCATCAAGGGTAAAATTTCGGACCAACCTTTGATCGTCCTTCCCGTCACCGGCGTGGCGAAGTTGGTGTTTGAATCGAACATCGTGCCGTCCGGCAAGGTCCCTTTGTAAGCGACGACCACGTTGTCGCTGGGCTTGGGCATCTCGCCGGTGCCTTCTTTGAGAACCTTATATTGCAGACCGTTGGGGAGGGTTTTGACAGCCGGATCCTTGCCGTTCTTGGCCAGGAATTCTTCATTTTTGGCCTTGGCTTCAGCGGCTTTCTTTTCGCGATCGGCGGCCGTTTTGGCCCGCATGGCGCCCTGGAATTGGGTCATGATTTCCTTCACTTCTTTCTCATCCATGCGCGTGGGTTTGCCGGCCAAAACTTCCTTCATGGCCGTGGCGATGGTATCCACGTCAATGTCCAATTCGTCGCGCTTGATGCTGCCGGCGATGTTGAAGCCAATGGCGTAACTGAGTTTGTCCTTGTCGGGCATGACCGGCGGCGGGCCCTTGGGTGCTCCGGGGGCTAGACCGGGGGGCATATTGGGCCTTCCACGAGGACCCGCAGGAAGTTGCTTGTTAAGAACCGGAGGCGGAGCGGTCTGTTGCGAGCCCGGCGCGGGCGCGGGCGTCGGTTGAGCCGAGGCGTTCAAAGCCAGCAGCGACGTGACAAAAAGTGCGCTTAATATCAATTTCATTTGTAGTCTCATTCTATAAATAACTCTTGCGTCTTCAGGTTAAACCCCGACGCAGCGAAACCGTTCTTCTTTAAACGGGTGGAGATGGTTATCACATCGCCCCGCCGATGTCCATCCCCTATTTTCATCGTGTCGCCTTGACGCTGGCCGCTGGCCGGACTTTAATTTCCCATGCGATTTGAGATTGGTTTGGCCATGCTTGGCATGGCTTGTGTGTTGGGCGGTTGTGCCAACCCAAAGCCTCCTGGAAACTACCTTCCTCCCCCAACCAGAGTGGCCGCCCCAAAACCCTACATAACACCTGATAAGAGAATCGTCGGACGAGTCGAGCTCGTGAACTCCGGGGGCCGCTTCGTGGTCCTGAGTTTTCCAGCGGGCCGTGTACCGCCGGCTGGACAACATTGGCGCATTACGCATCTCGGCTTGAAGGTCGGGTCGGTCACCATCTCCGGCCCTCAACGTGAAGTGGATACCGTGGCGGACATTATGGACGGAACGGCCAACGTTGGCGACGAAGCGACGGCGGAATAAAAGCGCGTTCCCACCACTCCCAAGAGCCTCGTAAAACTTGTGCGGACGACCCAACAAAGTGACCTGGCGAATTTGGAAAAGTCGCCGCGCGATTTGGAACGGTGGCGCTTGGCCCAGCAACAATTGCTCTCGGGACGCGGGGCGGCTGCTCTGCCGGTCTATCGCGATTTGACCGCGCTCCATCCCGGAATCGTCAATCTTTGGTTCGAGTTTGGGACGGCGGCGGCGGGCGGTTTGGAGTTTGCGCTGGCGGGCCAGGCTTTCGCGCGCGCGGAAGAATTGGCCGTGGCTTCAGCCAACCCGGACGTGCTCATTATGCTGGGCCAGCAGTATCATCGGCTCCGCCAGACCGACCGCGCCCGCGCCTGCTACCAGCGCGCGGTCGAGGCTGATCCTTCTTCCCAGCACGCCCGGTTAAGTTTGGCGGCCTGGCTGGAACGCCAACGGCAATTGGATGAAGCCGCGGCGCAAGTCGAAATCTGCCTCTCGCGCCGGCCGAACGAACCGTCCGCGCTGTATTATCGGGCTTTCCTTTTGCATCGCGCCGGGCGGAACGCCGAGGCCGAAAAGCTTTTGCGCGATTTGACGCGAGGGCCTTTAACTGATCCCAACGTTCAAAACTCCTGCTTTCACCTCCTTGGCGTCGTGTTGGACGAACTTGGCCAATACGCCGAGGCCATGACATGGTTGCTCAAAGCCAAGGCCATCCTCCGTCAAACCAACAAGGTTCAGCCGTTGGAACAAAATTACGACAAGGCGGATCGCCAACGGCGCGCGTTGCTGGCGCGGCTGACGCCGGCCATGCTGCAACGTTGGCGGCACGAATCTCCCGCCGGGCCGTTGCGATTCAAATTGGCGTTGCTTGGCGGCCATCCTCGCAGCGGCACCACTCTGATCGAGCAAATCCTGGGTGCGCATCCTGCCATCCGCGCGTTTGACGAATCGGAAGCTTTTGTTGGAGAAGTCGGCGACAAGCTGGCACCGCTGCCGCCCGGCGCGCCGTTGAGCATTGAAACTTTAAATGGGCTGTCGGCCAATCAGCGCAACGAACTTCGCCGCCGTTATATGAAGAGCCTGTTCCGTGAAGTGGAAGGGGAGCCCTCCGCTGAACTTCTTCTCGACAAAAACCCATCGCCCACATCTTCGCTGCACGTGTGGTTGCGCGTCCTTCCGGAATCCAAAATCTTGATTGCCTTACGCGACCCGCGCGACGTCATCATCAGTTGCTTCTTTCAAAACCTCGCGCTGACGCCGCTCAATGTGAACTTCCTCAGCCTTGAACGCACTGTCAAGCATTACGTCGATATGATGGACACCTGGCTGCGGCTGCGTGAGATCGGCGGCTTTGACTGGCTGGAAACCCGCTACGAGGACGTTGTCGGCGGCCTTGAGGCGGAAGGGCGGCGCGTGACGGAATTTCTAGGTTTGAGCTGGCACCCGAATCAAGCCGCATCCCACGAAGCGGCGCGGCGCAAATTGATTTACTCGCCGACTTATGGCGAAGTCGCCAAGCCTGTACATAGCCGCGCCGTGGGCCGCTGGCGTAATTATACCTCCGCTTTGGAACCGCTCATGGAAAAGCTTGAGCCGTATGTTCGGGCTTTCGGCTATCTATCGGGGCGAGACTCCGTCGAGACCTAATATTGTCTTCGGAAATCGAGTCAGGGACTCAGCGGAGCTTCGCCCTCCCGGAAGAGGTTTTGCCCGGTTCCGCCGTCCAATCTCCATCCACCAGCAAGGAGACGGCGTTACGGGCCAGATCGTCGGCCAGGATTGGGATGGCTTGGCGCTCGGCGCTGCTTTGATCGTTGCCAATGCGGATATACGTGCGCCCGGATACGACTCGATCCACGTTGGTCTCGCCCGTAGTGACATTGATGGCCAACACGTGCGCGGCCAGGGCCAAAGTGTATTCCTGCGGCGTCAGCACGTCGTTGGTTTGGTAAGATAATCCGCTGCGGTTGAATTTGATGATTTCGCCCGAGATGACAATGTCTCCCCGGCCTCCTGTTTCCAATTGATAGGAGCCGTCTTGCTGAATTTGTTTGCGCATGGAATTGGCCAAATACTCGGTGATTCTCGGTTCGCGCGTTTTATTGACAAACGATTTCACTTCCACGGTGCGGCTCCCGGCGGGAAGACCATTGGTCGGGCCCAGCTTGTAGCCCATGCAGCCTGCCATCGCTAGTGTCAATACTAATAAGATGACGCTTTGCCGCATAGTCCTCCTATTTCGCCGGCGACGGCAATGTCTCGGGCTTGCGCTTGCTGAGGATTTCAATGCGTTGCCGCGATTCGCCGGCCAGGGGAGAACTGGGATTTTTGATTAAAACCTCGTTATAATACACCATGGCGCCGGCCCACTGTTTTTCCTTCTCGTAATACTTGGCGGTGCGGAAATTGCCGGTCGCCTCCACCTGTTTTAATTGCGCGATGATGCGCTGGCAATCGGCCACACGCGGATCGCCGGGATAAAGCGCCATGAAATCGGTAAAGGCAGAGATGGCCTGGCCGGCCACGCTTTGATCGTAATCAGCCTTGCGCGCCTGCTTGTTGTAGGCCAGCGCGGCCTTATAGAGCGCTTCCGCCGAAACCGCAGGCTGCTCACTGTAACGGTCCGAGGCCAGTTCGTAAGCCCGGACCGCCAGGGGAAAATCCTTCTCCTTCTCTCTCGCCGCGCCGATGTTCATCTGCGAGGGAGGGCCGAATTCGCCGTAAGGACCAAAGCGGACAATCTTCTCAAACATATCGGCTGTCTTGTCCATGGAGGGAAAGAACGGGATATGCCCCCACAATTTGAACCATTGGCCGTGAAGAAAGCGCAGCGCAATGACGAATTGGCGGTGCTGGACATCCTGAACGTCCGCCGCTTTGGAATATCTTTCCAGCATGATTTGATAAGCGTTGAAGGCGTATTCATCCATTTTGCGCTCTTCATAACAGCGGGCGACGAGGTATTGGGCCTTGGGCGTGTAATCCGAAAGGGGCCAAAGCTGAATGACCCGCTTGGCCGCCTTGAGGGCCAGCCGGTATTTCTTTTGGTCGAAAGCCTGTTGGGCGATTTCCAATTGATCCTTGGCCCGCAACTTGCGCCAATCCCCCTTGGCGCCAGGAATTTCGTAACTCCAACCCTCGCCGGGCCGGTAAATCAGTGGCGCTGGCGCCCGATACGGCAGCGCCAGCAAGAGCAACAGAACCAGGCCAATGCTCACTGAGGAACGATTCATCGCCGCGAAGATATGCCAAAGAACCGGGCGAAGGCAACAGCGGGCAATGGTTTTTTCAACCGGCCTTTCTGCCAGCGCTATTTTTCCTGCGGACTTTGCCGGCATAATGCGCTTGTTAGGTCGGAATGCTATTTCGTAATGAAACAAGACTCGATCCCGGGCGCACATCAGCTTTTGGCAGGGTCGCCTCGCCGAGCCGTCCCTACCTCCGAGTTGGGGATCAACGTCAAAACCTGATTTGCGCCTCTCAATCCCTGTATGAAAAAAGCCATGTTTTCTGCGGCCGCCGTTTTGTGCGGGCTATTCAATGCCATGAACCCCGCCTTTGCCCAGGGCACGGCCTTTACTTATCAGGGCCAATTGATGGAGTCCAACGCTCCAGCCACCGGCCTCTATGATTTGCAATTTGCTGTTTACGATGCTGAATCTGGCGGCGCGACCGTCGGGACCGCTATCACTAACAGTGCGACGCCCGTCACCAACGGCCTGTTCACGGTGACGCTGGATTTCGGCACGGGCGTTTTTACGGGCTCCAATCTCTGGCTCGACATTGCCGCGCGCACCAACGGCGAAAGTGCCTTTACTGAGTTGACCCCACGCCAGGCGATTCTGCCGACGCCCTATGCCATTTTTGCAGCGGGGGCGGACGCATCCGGATTGACCGGTTCGCTTTCGTTGGCGCAATTGCCATCGGCGGTAATAACGAACAACGATAAAAGCGTTACTTTGTCTGGAAATATTTTCGGAAACTTCACGGGCAACGGCATTGGCTTGACCAATCTGAACGCCGGGCAATTGGCCTACGGCTTGGTGCCCGCGAATGTGTTATCCGGCTTTCAACCGCCGAATTACAACACCATTAGCGGCGGGCTTAGCAACTCCGTCGTGGGGCCTTTCGCGACCGTCGGCGGCGGCGAATACAACCTGGCTGGTGGAGTTCAAGGCACCATTGCTGGTGGTACTAGCAACGTGGCGAGCGGTTTGCAGTCCGCAGTTGGGGGCGGCAACACGAATGTCGCCAGCGCACAAAACACGTTCGTTGGCGGGGGCTTTTTCAATACCGCCAGCGGCACGATAGCGATCGTTGGCGGTGGCGGATTTAATATCGCGAGCGGAAGCTACTCGGCCATTC
>Ga0302324_100025669_pt1 | contig 11295 bp, 12 predicted proteins | sample Palsa_T0_1_FD_201949 | JGI IMG/M metagenome (GOLD analysis project Ga0302324, IMG submission 201949) | Peat permafrost microbial communities from Stordalen Mire near Abisko, Sweden - Palsa_T0_1 | ecosystem: Environmental > Terrestrial > Soil > Palsa > Peat permafrost | place: Sweden: Abisko... | reverse complement strand
TGTCTGACACGCCCAGCAACGCGCGCCTGATCGCGACCTTATCATTGCTCATTATATCTGGCTCCGAATCACGCGGGGCACCCGTTTGCCGACCGTGCACAGCATCTCGTACGAAATGGTTTGCGCTAGTCGCGCGACGTCGTTCACGCTGATGACCTCACCACCGGATTCGCCCCACAAGATTACCTCATCGCCGACCGACGCGCCCGCAATGTCGGTCACGTCGATGGTCGTCAGATCCATCGAGACCGCGCCGACGACCGGGGCGCGCGCGCCGCGCACAATCACTTCGCCGCCGTGTTGCAGGCCGCGGCGATAGCCATCAGCGTAGCCCACCGGCAGCACGCCGATCAGGCTTTCGCGCGGCGTGATGAAGGTATGGCCGTAGCCGACGCCACTGCCGGCCGGCGCGCGCTTGATCTGCATCAACCGCGTCTTGAACGTCATCACCGGGCGCAGCTCGACGCGCTCGCGCACAGCGGCAACGGGGGGCAGCCCGTAGATTGCCAGCCCCGGCCGCGCGAGGTTGAAGTGCGAGTCGTAACGCAGCACCAGCGCGGCGGAATTGGCGACGTGGATGACGGACGGGCGCATCCCGGCGGCGTTCAGAGTATCGATCGCCTTGTGAAATACCCCGAGCTGCGCGTCGGTGATGGGGCTCTTCGGATCGCCGGCATTGGCGAGCAGCGTGCACACGCCTTCCAGACGCACCGCCGACGCGCGGCGGACTGACTCAATGAGCTCCGGGATGTCGGACGGCATCACGCCCAGCCGCGTTGCGCCGCTGTCGATCTTTACGTGAATTGGAAAGTCGGTCCGGCCAGCCGAAGCGGCGGCGCGGTCGAGCGGTGCGACTTTCGCGGTGTCGAAAACGAACGGGGTCAAGTCGAGCGCGACGATCTCGGCCGCTTGTTCGGCAAAGAAGCCGGCCTGCAGATACACCCGCGTACGAACGCCAGCCTCGCGCAGTTCGCGCGCCTCATCGAGCGTGGCGACGCCGAAATGACGACAGCCTTCGTCGATCAACGCACGCGCGACCGCGACCGCGCCATGCCCGTAGGCGTCCGCCTTGACTACCACCATTAAAGCGCCGTGTGCGGCGACTCCGCGGAGCGCGCGGAAATTCGACCGCAACGCGTCAAGATCGATCTCGGCGACGGTGGGGCGTTGCGTTTCAATTCTCATCGAACGCTGAATTTCCAACTTCGCGCGCGCCGACGCAAGCTGCTGGTTTTGAGGCCTGTGGATGAGGGGCGCGGCGGCACTCCCCACAACTTTGCGAGAATGCCATCATCCGCGCACATGAACACCGCCATCGTGACGGGCGCTAACACGGGACTCGGCTTTGAGTGCGCACGAGCGCTCGCCGAGACCCATGACTGGCACGTGGTCATCGCTTGTCGCAGCGCCGAAAAGGGCCGCGAAGCGGTCAAGCGCGTGGTCGCACAGACCCGGCATGCCGAAATCGAAGCTGTGCCAATCGACCTTGCCTCCCTCGAGTCTGTCAGGAATTTTGCGCGCGACTACGCGGCCACGCGCAGGCCGCCGCTGCGGGCTCTCGTGTGCAACGCGGCGACGCAGATCGTGAGCGGCAGAACCTACACGGCGGATGGCTTCGAGACGACATTCGCGGTCAATCACCTCGCGCATTTCCTGCTGGTGAACCTGATGCTCGCGCAGATGGCGCCGCCAGCGCGGATCGTCGTCGTAAGCAGCGGCACGCATGATCCGAAGCAGGCGACCGGAATGCCATCGCCGCTTTACAAATCCGCGCGACTCCTTGCGCGGCCGGATGAAGATTCCAGGCCGCTCAACGATCCCCCCGGTACGGCGGGACGGCGCGCGTACACCACCTCGAAACTCTGCAACCTGCTGTTTGCTTACGAGCTCGAGCGGCAACTTCGAACCGACAGACGCGCGACCGGAACGAGCGGACGGCCAGTCACGGTGAACGCGTTCGATCCCGGCTTGATGCCTGGAACCGGGCTGGCGCGCGACTACGGCATGCTCGCGAGATTCGCGTGGCGCTTCGTCCTTCCCGCACTGCGCCCGTTCGTGCCCAACGTGAACAGCGCCGCGCGATCGGGCCGAGCTCTCGCCGGCATGGTGAGTGAGCCGCGATTCGAGCGCATCTCGGGAAAATACTTCCAGGGCACGCGCGACGTTCCGTCGTCGATTGACTCATACGATCCCGCGATGGCGGCGGACCTGTGGGAATCAAGCGCTGCGATGGTCAGGTTGATGCCATCCGAGACGATGCTCGGGCTCAAATCGGCCCCTTCGGCGGCGTAAGGGTTCCGTGGAATACATATCTACTAGTATTTCCAACATTCTCAGTTGATTGTATTTTGCGCAGCTTGACACTAGTAAATTACCGGTCCAGACTAAGAAAGTCGGAATCGATATAAGAGTCGAGTCCCGACCTGATCCAGCCTGACAGTGGTTTCGCTCGCCTTTAACCACGTTCCGCTAGACCAACCCCATTAGTACATTCGCAAGGCTTGAGGAGGTCCTCATGGCACCACCTCGTCGCGACCTTGTCGGCGCCAATCTGTCGGCCGGCGCAAATAAACTATGCCTGCTCGCGGGACTGACCGCCGGCCTCGCGTACTCGACCTTCGCGAGCTTTGTCGCCAATGGCCTGACTCCGGTTACGGGACGGCTGGTCGAGGCCGATTCCTTTCGCCGCCTGGTCTCCGGCCACTACCTGGAGGTCTTCAGCCTCGACGGAGCAATTCCGATCCTGATCGCTGCGTTGATCGTTTTCGTCCTGGTCTGGTGGTCGATGCGCGTGATTCTCGATCACTGGCAGCGCGAGGATTGGGGGCGCGTCAACGGTATCGACCCCGGTCTGCCTCACAGTCCGTTACTCACACCGGTGGCAATAACTGCCGTTCGCGTCCGGAGTAAGTAAGTAAATTCGTATCATTTCGAAATCTCAGTACAACATTAAGGAGTAGCAACTGATGAATGGAACAACTGACAAAGTTAAGGGACGCGTCGAAGAAGCGGCGGGCGTACTGACTAATGACCAGAAACTGAAAAATCGCGGAAAGATGGACCAGGCTGCCGGCAATGTCAAGGATGCGATCGGCAAGACCATCGACAAGGCGGTTGCCGCCGTCAAACACGACCCCAAGCGCTAGCAGGTTCGCGCCCGCCGCCCGCCGTCGAGTCAGCACTCGCGCGAGCGGTGGGCCTTTCGCATATCTTACCTCGCCTCAAGGTGGTTGCCCGACATCCGCCTGAATCCACCAAAATCCCGCGCTACCCAGGCATCCATACGGAGAATTCCTCCTATCGCGAAGTCTGATGACAAGTGATAAAAGTTCGCCGTTGATATCGTGAACGGGGCAACATCAGGGGTGAATCGAAGAGGGATTGTGATTTAGCCGGGAGGAGAATTATGCAGCGAAAGGAACGCAGTACTCTTTTTATCTCAGCCGCGTCAGGACTGTTGCTCGTGGCCGCAGGACTTTCCGGGTGCTCGATGTTTTCCCCGACGAATGTACCGGTCGATTGCGACATCGTGAAACAGCAGGTCGCGGCCGGACAGACGGACGCACAGATCGCGACTAACCTGAATGCGAAGGAAGACGAGGTTGCGGCATGCCATGGTCCCGAGACCGGCGGCAACAAAAATACGATAGTCCCCGAGAAGGGGTACTAAGCGGAAACGCCGCATTCGGACTGCGGCTGTTGCAAGCCGTGCGTAGGATCAGTTGGAAGCTCGCCGTCTCGATCGCGATGGCGGGCTTCCTTTTAATCGGCGCGGCATTCGCTGCGCCGTCGCCGGTCTCGCCGGACGAAACCACGCTCGAACGCAATTTCGATGCGCTGATACACCCGTCCGATCTGCGCGACTGGATGAAGTTGCTGGCCGCGCAGCCGAACCACGTCAGCTCGCCGCATGACAAGTCGAACGCCGAGCAAATTCTCGCGTGGTTCAAGGAATGGGGCTGGGACGCGCATATCGAAACGTTCTGGGTGCTCTATCCCAAGCCGATCAGCGAGACGCTCGAGCTGGTGCGTCCCGGGAAATTCAGTGCGACGCTCCAGGAGCCGCCGATCCCCGGCGATTCCAGCGCGACCGCGACCGACCCCGCGCTGCCTGACTACGTCGCTTACCAAAGTGACGGCGACGTCACCGCCGGCCTGGTCTACGTCAACTACGGGATGCTCGACGATTACAAAATGCTCGAGCGGCTCGGCGTCAGCGTCAAGGGCAAGATTGTCATCGCGCGCTACGGCGGCGGCTGGCGCGGGCTGAAGCCCAAGCTCGCCTACGATCACGGCGCGATCGGCTGCATCATCTACTCCGACCCGGCGCAGGACGGCTACTCGGTCGACGAGACTTACCCCAAGGGCCCGATGCGCCCGCCGCTGGGCGTGCAGCGCGGTTCGGTGCTCGACATGGGCCTCTATCCCGGCGACCCGCTGACCCCTGGCGTCGGTGCGACCAGGGACGCCAAGCGCCTCAAGCGCGCCGACGCGCCGACCATTATGAAGATTCCCGTGATACCGATCTCGTACGCCGACGCCCAGGTTTTTCTCGCGGCGCTGACGGGACCAGTGGTGCCCCAACCATGGCGCGGCGCGCTGCCGATTACGTATCACGTCGGACCGGGCCCGGCGGTCGTTCATCTCGCGGTGAAATCTGATTGGGAGCTTCAGCCGATCTACGACGTCATCGCGACGATGAAGGGATCGACGTATCCCGATCAGTGGGTCGTTCGCGGCAATCACCACGACGGCTGGGTATTCGGCGCCACCGACCCGCTCTCGGGCCAGGTCGCCTTGCTGGCAGAGGCCAAGGCATTCGGCGCTCTCGCCAGGCAGGGATGGCGCCCCAAGCGAACGATCGTTTACACCAGCTGGGACGCCGAGGAGCCCATGCTACTGGGCTCGACCGAATGGGCCGAGCAGCACGCCGACGAACTGAAGAAGAAGGTTGTGATCTACATAAACTCTGACTCGAACGAGCGTGGTTTTCTCGAGGTGGGCGGCAGCCAGGACTTCCAGCATCTCGCAAACCAGGTCGCCGCCGAAGTGATCGATCCCGAGACTGGCGTTTCGATCGGCGAGCGCCTGCGCGCAAAGATGCGAATAGCTGCGCTCGCGCCAACTGCCAACGAGCACGCAAAGGCTGAAGCGAAGATCGCGGCCGATCCGACGAAGGATTTCCCCATCGAGGCGCTCGGCTCCGGCTCCGACTTCTCCGCCTTCCTCGATCACCTGGGTCTGCCCACTCTGGATCTCGGTTTCGCCGAGGAGGGTCACGGGAGCGGCGTTTACCATTCGCGCTACGACACCTTCGAGCATCACAGCCGCTTCGTCGATCCCGGCTTCGTCTACGACGCGATGCTCGCGAAGACCGTCGGCCGGATCGTGTTGCGAGCCGCCGACGCCGACGTTCCGCTCCAGACTGCGAGCGGCTTCGCCAACGCGGTCTCCGACTATTTCGATCAGGTGAAGAAGCTCGCGGACGAAAAGCGCCAAGAGGCTGCGTCACAAGCCAGCCTGCTGCACGACCGCGCCTTCCAGCTCGCCGCCGATCCGACCAAACCCAGCGGCCTGCCGACCGCGCTCGAGCCAGTCCCGCAGATCAACTTCGCGCCGCTGAAGGACGCCATCGATCGTCTGAAGCGCAGCGCCAGGGCCTACGACGATGCGCTCGCGAAAAACGCCTCGCACTTGTCAGCGGCGCAACTCGCACAGTTGCAGGCGCTTATGATGAACATCGATCAGACGCTCGCGCCCGACGAAGGCTTGCCCGGCAGGAGTTGGTACAAGAATCTCATCTACGCGCCCGGCCGCTACACCGGCTACGAAGCCAAGACCCTGCCCGGCGTCCGCGAGGCGATCGAAGACCAGCGATGGTCCGACGCCAACCGCTACGCCCGCCTGACCGCGGCCGCGCTGAACGCTTACAGCGCTCGCCTTGATCAGGCAACAGCGGTACTCATTGGCAAGTGAATCCTGTCATGGAAAAGCACACTAACCCCGAAGTCGCGATCGTCGGCGCTGGAATCGGCGGAAGCGCGCTCGCGATTGTCCTTGCGCGCGCCGGAATCGCAGTAACGGTTATCGAGAAGTCGCTGGTGCATGTCGATCATGTTCGCGGCGAGTGGCTCGCGCCGTGGGGAGTTGCAGAGACGCAGCGGCTCGGCTTGTACGATACGTTAATCGCGGCCGGCGGCCATCATCTCGGGCGCCATATCGGGTACGGCGACGATATCGACGCCGCCACTGCCGAGGCTCAACTGCTCGATCTGACGGCCTTCGAGAACGCCGGCTTCAAGCGGCCGCTGTGCATGCGCCATCCTGATATGTGCAACCTGCTCAACGCCGAAGCGATCAAGGCGGGCGCCGAACTGATTCGCGGTGTGTCGGACGTGCAGGTCGTTGCGGGAGTCGCGCCCGAAGTGCACTTCAGGCATGACGGCCGCGATCGCAAGTTCAATCCGCGCATCGTCATCGGCGCCGACGGCCGCAACTCGGTCGTGCGTGCGCAGGTCGGCATCGAACAGCATCGCGATCCGACGCATCACCTGATGGCCGGGATGCTGGTGGATGACACCACCGGCTGGCCTGCGGATTTGCAGGTGTTCGGCACCGAGGAGCGCATCAACTTCCTTGCATTTCCGCAATCGCCCGAGCGCGTCCGCCTCTACATCTGTTACGGCATGGACGAAAAGCGGCGCTTTGCCGGCGCCGATAACCAGGCGCGCTTTCTCGACGCGTTCCGCCTGACCACCGTGCCCGGCAGCGAGCATCTGGCCAACGGCACTCCGTCGGGACCCTGCAATTCCTACGGCAACGAAGATACGTGGACCGACGTGCCGTACGTTCCGGGCGTCGTGCTGATCGGAGACGCGGCGGGCCATAACGATCCGATCATCGGGCAGGGATTGTCGATCTCATATCGCGACGTGCGCATCGTACGCGATCTGATGCTCGAGAATCGCGACTGGGCGGCCGATATTTTCCGCCCCTACGCGGAGGAGCGGCGCGAGCGGATGCGCCGGCTCAGACTGACGGCGTCGACGTTTTCGATCTTGAGCGTCGAATTCGGTGACCGCGCACGCAACCGCCGCACGCGGGTGCGCGAAGAACGATTGCGCGGCAGTTTTCCCGACGTCGCCCCCGCGGCCTTCGTCGGTCCCGAAGTCCTGCCCGCCGAACTGTTTGACGAGACGATACTCGACCGGCTACGCGCCATGTGACGTGAGGTTGCCATGATCAAACTTGTCTACGTAATCCGAAAGCGCGCCGACGTTTCCGAAAAAGACTTCCACGAGTACTGGCTGAAACAGCACGGACCGCTGGTGCGCAGTTTCGCCAACGCGATGCGCGCGAAGAAGTACGTGCAGAGCCATACCGTGCACGAAGATGCGGGCAAAGGGATTCGCGACACGCGCCCGAAGATGAAAGAGACCTACGACGGAATCACCGAAGTATGGTGGGACACGGTCGAGGACTTCAGCTCAGGCGGCGACACCAAAGCGCGCGCCGAAGCAGCCCGCGCGCTGCTCGAAGACGAATCGAAGTTCATAGACTTCGAGCGCTCGTCGATCTTCATGACCGAGGAGCACGAAATCTTCAACTACCCGAAGTAGTCAGCTCAAGCCGCGTTGCTTTTGGCTTCGGCCAGAGCGACGAAATCGCCGACCCGCTTGAGCAGCACGGGCAGGAGCGCATTCGGCATGCTATGCGACATGCCCGGCACGATCGTCAGCTCGCATCCCGGAATCGACGCGGCGGTGTCCTTCCCGCCTTCCACCAGCACCAGCGGATCGTCGGCGCCGTGAATTACAAGCGCGGGGCAGCGCACGTTTTTCAGCACTTCGTTGCGCGGCGGTGAAGCGAAAATCGCCGCCATCTGCCGCGCGCTGCCCGAAGGATCGTAAGGTATGCGATCGACCTGCTCCTGCGTCAGGACGCGAAGCTCACCATCGGCCCACGGGTAGCCGGGACTCGCCAGAAAGGTCCACAGCCTGGTCTCCGCCGCGATTCGATCTTCGCGCGCTGCACTCGCGGGAGGCTGCGTGAGCGCCATCAATGCTTCCGGCTTGGGCTGCGGCAAATCGCGGCGCCCGGTCGTCGACATGATCGAAACGACGCTCCTGGTGTGCCGAGGATGCTCCGCCGCGACGAGCTGTGCGATCATGCCGCCCATCGAAGCCCCAACAATATGCGCGCGCTGAATCCCAAGTGCATCGATCAGCCCGACAGCATCGGCCGCCATGTCCGACAAAAGGTACGGCGCCACCACCGCTTCGCCCGCCATCATCTTGCCCAACAGCTGACCGACATCAGGCACGCCCTTCTCAGTAAGACGCGAGGACTTGCCCGCGTCGCGATTATCAAACCGAATGACGCGAAATCCTCTGCTGGCAAGACCCTCGCAAAAAGCGCGCGGCCAAAGCGTCAGCTGAGCACCGAATCCCATAATGAGCAGGAGGCAAGGATCACTCTCGCGCCCAAAACTCTCATACTCGATCTCAATCCCGTTCGCATGAACTCGTGGCATAAGCTGTCTCCATCAAACATGTTGCCGTCAACGCGCAGCCTAGTCGGATCACCCTCCCGCCGTCGACAGTATGCGCATGCTCGATTTTTGACACTTCGCGACCGTCGTCGTATAGTCAAATCGGGCTGGGGGCGTGCGTTCGCGCACTGAGAGCTCCTGCGGGAGAACCCCTTGAACCTGATCCGGGTCATGCCGGCGTAGGGAAGCCATCGGCGCAACGTTCGCGGTTGCGCATGGGCCGCTTCCCCACACCAGGGAAGCGGCTCAATAATGCCGGGCTCCATCGCAACTTCAATCATACTCAACGGCGACCCGTACCCGCTCGGCTCCGACACGCCGCTGACCGCGCTGCTCGAGCGCCTTAACATGCGCCGCGGCCGCGTGGCAGTCGAAATCAACCGCGAGATAGTGCCCAAGGCCAACTACGATGCGACGGTTGTGCGGGTGGGCGATCACGTCGAGATAATCAACTTCGTCGGTGGCGGATAGCTCCGGCGCACAAGGCAGTATCAATTATATGCAGGACACACCATTTGAACTGGGCGGCTTGAAATTCAAGTCGCGTCTGATCGTCGGCACCGGCAAGTATCGCGACTTCGCCGAGACCAAAGCCGCCGTCGAAGAAAGCGGCGCCGAGATAGTCACGGTCGCCGTACGGCGCGTGAATATCACGGATCGCGGCAAGGAAAATCTGCTCGACTATGTCGATCCCAGGCGCTACCAGATTCTGCCGAACACCGCCGGATGCTTCACCGCCGAGGAGGCGATTCGCACCTGCCGCCTCGCACGCGAGGTTGGCGTCGGCGATTTAGTAAAGCTCGAGGTCATCGGCGACAAGCAGACCCTGTTTCCCGACGTCGCCGCGACCCTCGAGGCCGCCCGCGTGCTGGTCAAGGAAGGGTTCAAGGTGATGCCGTATGTCACCGATGATCCGGTGACGTGCCTGCGCCTGCAGGAGCTCGGTTGCGTCGCCGTGATGCCCCTGGCGGCGCCGATTGGCTCCGGCCTTGGCATCCGCAATCCGTTCAATCTCGCCATCATCATCGAACAGGCGAAGGTACCGGTGATTGTCGACGCCGGCGTGGGCACCGCGTCAGACGCGGCCGAGGCGATGGAACTCGGATGCGACGGCGTGCTGATGAACACTGCCATCGCAGGCGCCAGGGATCCGATCGCGATGGCGCGTGCGATGAAGCTGGCCGTCGAAGCAGGGCGCCTCGCGTACCGCGCCGGCCGAATCGAGCGCCGCCTCTATGCGACCGCGTCCAGCCCGCTCACCGGACTGATAGGCTAGGCCGCCTTGTCGTCGAGGCCGCGCGTCGGATTTCGCCTCTATCTGATCACCGATCGCCACGTCGTAAGGAACGGTGATCTCATCGGCGCATGTGAAGCCGCGTTGTCCGTCGCGCCGCCCGGCTCAGTCGCGCTGCAACTCCGCGAAAAAGATCTGCCCGCGCGTGATCTGTACCAACTGGCGTTGCGCCTGCGGGAGATTTGCACGCGCGCCGATGCGCCGCTGATTGTCAATGATCGCATAGACGTGGCAATCGCGGCGGGCGCTGACGGGGTTCATCTGCCGTTCGATTCGATTGGCGTCAGCATGGCGCGCAAACTGCTCGGTTTCGATCGCGTCATCGGCGTCTCGAGTCACTCACCGCCCGACGTTGCCGGCGCTACGCGCGAGGGCGCCGACTTCGTCGTGTTCGGACCCGTTTTCGATCCGCTATCCAAACCCGCCCGCAAACCGCCATGGGGTCCGAGCGGCCTTCGCTCGGCATGCGCCGCCGGCGTCATCCCGGTCTTCGCCCTCGGCGGCATCACGGTCGATCGCACGCGCGAATTGTTCGCATCTCCCCAACCGGCCGCGCGTCCCGCAGGAGTAGCGTCGATTGGTGCGGTATTTTCAGCCGACTCTCCCGCCGTCAGTACTGCGGCCCTGCTGCAGGCGCTGGACGGTTCCCTTGCTGGCTCGCGATGACTGATTTTGCCGCGTCGAGCAGAGTCTCTGGCCGCGGCAGTTCGCGATAGTAGGGTGACGTAAAAATCCATCGCACAATCCCGTCCCGATCGACGATAAAGAAAGCGGGGATCGCGTTGTCGGGCTCGCCGTTGGGATGATGCTGCACTAAACCGAGCGGTGCGAGGATCGATTCGCTGTTGTCGCTCAGCAGTGGAATCCGCGTGTCGAGATATCCCGCCAGCATCTTCGATCGATCGACGGGATCGGCGCTGATGGCGATCGTATCGACGCCGGCGCGGCGAAATTTGTTCGCTTGCGCGGTAAGCTGCGCGAGCTCGAAGCGTGCGAACGGGCAGTAATCTCCCCGATAGACATAAATCAACGTAGCGTCCACGTATGACGGCACCGGTCCGCGATGGATCGTCCCCTTCTGATCGGCGAGCGCGAAGGTCGGGAATCGTTGTCCTGCCGCAAGCTTCAGCGTGTACGGCGGGTTGACGGTGCCGCGCATCACGTAGCTGACGAATCTGCCGCCGCCTGCGCCGACTACTATGCATGCCAGGAACGCGAGCAGGCCGAATCCCAGCTTGGCATGCGGCGAGTACAGGCCCAGCGCGAGCCGCAGTCCGCCAATCGAAATCACAATCGCCGCCAGCATCAACCCGAACGCCGGCCACGGGACTCGCGAGTAGATGCCCATCCACGGCACAGACCAGAACGACACCAGCACGTATTCGTAGAGCCCGAAGCCGCCCGCGATCAGGATTAGAGAGGCGATGGCCCGCACCGGCTGAAACGGCGG
>Ga0302324_100025666_pt1 | contig 11296 bp, 8 predicted proteins | sample Palsa_T0_1_FD_201949 | JGI IMG/M metagenome (GOLD analysis project Ga0302324, IMG submission 201949) | Peat permafrost microbial communities from Stordalen Mire near Abisko, Sweden - Palsa_T0_1 | ecosystem: Environmental > Terrestrial > Soil > Palsa > Peat permafrost | place: Sweden: Abisko... | reverse complement strand
CATACTTCTTAAGCAGCTCCTCAATCTTCGGATCCGATATTTGGTTCGTCAGGTAGTTATCCTGCTTCGCGAAATGCAACGCCGTGAAACCTCCCATCCTGTAGTTCACGTCCGCTCCGTTTGCCAGCAGTAGTTCCACCATCTCCGTGTGGGTTCCAACAACCGCGAAATACAGCGGCGAAACGCCCGCGACGACATTGACGTTTGCATCGTTCGTAAGCAGGATCTTTGCGTCCTCCAATTGACCCTGCTTCGCAGCATAGGCCAGGGCAGTCATCTTGAATTTATCTTCCAGATCAACCTCGGCGCCCCTTTGCAACAGCAGTCGCACCATTTGGTCGTGCTTGTAAACCCACAGGGCGAGAATCAGCGGCGTGCGCATCTGTGGGTCGCGTGCGTTCACATTAGCCCCATTGGCCAGCAGCAGCTCCGCAATCTCCGCTTGGTTGTGATTAACCGCTACAATCAGCGGCGTCTGCCCCAGATTGTTTTTCTTCTCGAGCAGTTCAGGGTGGTCCTTCAACAACGCAACAACCCGGTTGAAATTGCCTTTGAAAACAGCGTCGTGTATCTCGTCGCCCAGTGCGGGAACTACCATCCCCAGCGACAATACGAGGCCAAGGATGAGCCTGCCGGCGCGGGTTGCGCGCCTGGCGTTCGAATCGAATCTCTTGCACGAATGGAATTCTGCCCAATTCGACATCATTGGTGGTTCTCATCGGCCGGAGCAGGTGTGTCGACGCTGTTGCCAAGGATCCGTGCCGTCGAGCCGAGCCGATGATAGTCAGTAAAGCTGCTCTCATTCAGCATCAGGATCGGCTGGTCGAGTTTGGGGTTGCGGTGCCTCGCGGCGCAGGCGCCTACTTCTTCTACCGCTGTTGCAAGACTGCGCACCGGGCAAACGTAGCTGCGCTCGCCAATCACCATCGGACTGTATTCAATCACCGACGCGACGTGTGTAATTGGATCGCCGGGCCGGCTTTCCGTCTCCAGCGTTATGCGCATCACCGCGCCCGTTGCGGGATCGATGGAGAACGATCCGTGGTAGGCCGGATTGTCGTGGAACGGCTCCGTCGTCGGGCACTTGTAATGGACCTCGTAGTGGGAGCCGATCCGGGGGACAGAGAAGTGAAACACCGCAACCACACCGGTTGGCGCGTTTTCCCAGTGGTTGAAGTCGATGGTGTTCCGCGCTGCGTCCATCAGAATCACCAATGGTTCGGGCCCGAACTCGCCCCAGGTCTCAAAGCCCACTTCCATCACTTCGTCCGTGGCCCTGGGCTTCATGGGGTCAATCACTTCCTCGCCATCGCGGAACGTGATTTCGCGGCTGGCTTCTCCTTCTTTGTACATTCCCACCCGCATCCCCAGTGGATTCCGGTTCATGTCCGCGGGAACACCGGAGTAATGCGTGGTGGTGCGGGTGGCAAAGAAATTGGGCAGGCGTTTCAGGTTTTTGAGCACATTCGACCCCGCAGACGCAATCAGCCGCTTCTGTGTTTCTGCGTCGGGTAGAGGGAGCGCTGGCACTTCGTTGGCCGGAGGATCGAGAAACGCTGACCGGTCAGCCAGCAGTTGCAAAGCCACCTTGCCTTGAACTCCCGCCTGCAATTTTTGCTCGATGCGATCCAGCCGCGCATCGCTCAATCGCTCGGTGAGTTCCAGACTCCTCACCATTTCGGCAATTCGGCTGTCCCGCAGCGCCTGCAGCGGTCCGTCGCCACTGGGCTGCAAGGTCGCCAGCTTTTGCTCCAGCTGCGCCACCGTCAACTGCTCCAAGGCGCAGGCAGGCATGGTCACGGCAACAAACAGCGCCAATAAAATCGCGATTCGCATAGCTCGACAGGAATTGTAGTTCGTTCCACGAACTCTGGGCGTGCGTGCAGTCACGCGCGTCGCTGCTGGTGAGGAGACTACCACTCCGCTGCGCCCCAAAGCCTCGCCTCTAAAAGCCCTTCAGCTCGATGCATTATCCTTCTCACGATGCGCCAGACACTCTCCGTCGCCATGATCGCCATGAACGAGGAGGCGAACCTGCCTCGCACCATCGAGAGTGTCCGCTGGGCCGACGAAATCGTCCTCGTCGACTCCGGCTCCCGCGACCGCACCATCGAGATCGCCCACTCATTCGGCGCTAAAGCCAGCTACCACGCCTTCGCCGGTCACGGCGAACAGAAGAACATCGCCCTCGACCTATGCGCTTCCGACTGGATTCTGCTCCTCGATGCCGACGAAGTCCTCACCCCCGAACTCCAGACCGAAATCCGCGCCCTGCTCGACTGCCCCGACGGTCGCCCACCACGTTTCAACGCCTATTGGATTCCCCGCCTCAACCTCTACTTCGGCCGCTGGATCCGCCACGGCGGCTTCTACCCCGACCTGAAGCTCCGCCTATTTCGTCGCGGCGCAGCCCGCCTCAGCGAAGGCGTAGGCCCCCATTCCACGCCGCAGTTTTCTGGCCCGCGCGGCCGACTCCACGCCCACATGCTCCACTACGCCTACCCCACGCTCGCCGTCTACCTCGAGCACATGAGCCGCTACAGCTCAGAAATCGCCCAACTTCTCGCTGTCCGCGGCCGCACCAGCCAATCCTGGCCGGCCTTCCTCTGGAATGCAGTCGCCAATCCCGCAGCCACCTTCCTCTATAACTACTTTTTTCGGCTGGGCTTTCTCGATGGCCGCGAGGGCCTCATCCTCCACATCAATCACTCGGTCTACATCCACTGGAAATTCGTAAAGGCGTGGAAACTTGCCAGGGGCAGGGAAGAGTAATCGCTCCCCCGGCACAGCACCATCGCTCCCATTGCAGGCTAGAGCGTTTTCGAATTTGGTGTAGACCTAAGTGCCCCATCCTTTTTGCGGCTCTTCTGCGAAAAGGGGGGGAGGCAAATAAATCTTTGGTCTACGGAATTTCCGAAAATGCTCTAGCATGCGCTTGTCGACCCTCATAGACTCCCTCGTAAAATGTTCCACCGGTAAACGCCCATGAAGTTCGGATTCGAGGCCAGCGGCCGCCGCTCCGCCTCCGGGTCCGCCAACAGCTCAGTCAACTCCACCCGCCGCAACTCGCCCCCCGCACCGAGGTTGGGGTCCCCGCGGACAGGTCCACGTCCGTGGGGTGATTGGCTGGGGTCCCCAGGGACAGGTCCAGTTCCGTGTGATGATTGATCTTCGCCCGCATAATAGACGACCGCCGCGCCACTCCCAACCCGCGTCACAATCATTGATTGCCACAACGACGACTCGCCGAATTGCCGATAGAACAGCAAATCCCCCGGCTCCGCCTGCCACACATTCCTGCCCACCAGATAGGCATTGCGCTCCACCAAGGTCTTCGCATCCGCAAATTGCGCAAACGCCCCGTCGCTCTCATCCCCTTGCACAAACGGTCCCGGCGTTATCCTGAAGAGCCCCGCCCCCAGCGGCGTATCCGAGTAGTGCCACGCTTGTATCTCCCCCGGCAGCGACCCTCCTCCCATCCCCGTATCCTTGAACCACCCCGCATCGTGCTTTTTCAGCGCCTCGCGATACGCATATCTCAGCAGGCTCGCGCAGTCCGTAATCTCCTTGGGAGCCTGCGCTGCGGGACGCATAGCCTGGTACTCTGCAATCTGCGCAAACCACTGTCGGAACGCCTCCTGATCCGCCGAGTCCGTCAACCGCAGAAAGTCCGGCGTCCCATCCCCGAAGCTATCCGTCCAGGTTGCCGGGTTCTTCCACGCTGGCTCGTGCCCTTGGGTCTCACTCGATCCAACACCAGCACCATCCCCCGTGTGTGCTCCGCCCGTGTGTCCGGTGCCGGCCCCACTCGCCGTTCCCGGCTCAATGCGATAAAACGACTCCTTGCTTCGCCACGAGCCGTTCAGCCCATGCGTCAGAATTCCGGCCGCAGCCCATGCGGTCAACCCGACCACCGGGACCATCAGCCCCCATCGCACCCAGCCCAAATCCGCTCCCGCCCGCCTGCCCGGCAGCCCACCCGGAACTCTACCCGCGACCCGAATTGGATACCTGCTTGGCTGCCATCCCCCACGCCCGCTCAAATCCGCTCGCGATCGCGCCGCAACGGGCTCACGGGGGCCGTGGTGAATCGCAGCCGGCCCCTCAGGTCTCGGCTGATCCGTTATGCGCTCGCCGGCCTCACCTTGAGGGCGCGGGCGTCCCTGCGCGTCCGCTTGCTCGTCTAGATGCACGCCGCCTTGCGCGCCCACGCCGCCGTCAGGCACCGCGCCGCTTTGCGTGGGATGCTTGTCCGGCGGCACTCCGCCTTGCGCGGCACGCTCGTCCGAATGTGCGCCGCCTTCCGCGGCATGCCCGTCCGGCTTTGCGCCGCCCTTCGCACCAGGCTGCTTGCCGGGCTTTTTTCGGCTCTCGCTGTCAGATTGTGATTGGGGTGGTTTCAAGGTCCAGGGTCCGCGCCAATCTTACCGCGAATTGCCCTCGCGCGTGTGCAATCGCAGCAAGGGCTTTCCCTCCCTGTCCACCGCAGACTGGCCAACCCTAAACCCCAAACCCTGCACCTTGGAATTACGCCGTAACCGTTCGGCTCGGCTTCGAGCCCCACATCCCGTAGTAGGCAATGTAGAGGTAGCAGACAACCGGAATCACAAACGAGGTCTGAATGCTCGTCCGGTCGGCCAGCGCACCAATCAGGTACGGAACCACCGCGCCGCCCACGACCGCCGTCATGATCAAACCAGAACCCTTGCTGGTCATTGGTCCCAGCCCGGCAATGCCCAGTGTAAAGATGTTGGGGAACATGACCGAGTTGAAGAACCCGCAGAGAACCAGCGTTCCGATGGCCACCCAGCCAGAAGTGAACATCGAGATCGCGATCAGAGCGGCCGCGGTAAAGCCAAAGATGCCCAGCAGCTTTCCTGCCTTGACCTTGGTCATAATCCCCGCGCCCAGCAGGCGCCCAACGAGCGCGCCGAACCAGTAGAGCGAGACGAGGAAGGAAGCGGTTTTCGCAGTGCTCATGCCCTGGGAGTTGAAGTAGTTGACGGCGATTGATGCCAGGCCCACCTCAACACCCACATAGAAGAAGATTCCAATCGCGCCTCGCACGGTGTGCCCGTAGCTCCAGATGCTGCGGCTCAAAATCGGATCGCCTTCCTTGCCCGGCCTGAACTCCTGCGTCGACTCAATGTGGGGCAGGTGCATAAAAGCCAGCGCAAGTCCCAGCAGGAAAAGCGCCGCGGCAATCAGGATGTAGGGCACCCGCACCGTGTTTGCCACCGCCGCCTGCGTGGCCATCTTCGCTGGATCGGTCAGAATGAACGCGCCTGCAACGATCGGAGCTAATGTGCCGCCAATCGAGTTGAACGCCTGCGCCAGGTTCAGACGAATCGAGGAGCTGCCCTCCGGGCCCAGGATCGATACGTATGGGTTCGCGGAGGTCTGCAACGCCGTTACGCCAGCACCCACAATGAAAACGGCGGTCAGGAACAGCGGGAAGCTCACCATCTTGGCCGCGGGAACGAACAACAAGCAACCGACCACCTGAATAAACAGGCTCACCACCATGGTCCGCTTGTAGCCGATGGTCTCAATCAGCTTTGAGGTCGGCGATGAGAACACAAGGTACGCCAGAAAAAACGCCGACTCGGCCAGCATTGCCCATGCATAGGGCAACGTAAAAATAGCCTTCAGATGCGGCACAAGCGCCATGTTCAGGTTGGTGATAAATCCGAAGATGAAAAACAGCGCCGTCACCGTAATAAACGGGATCAGGTACCCAGGCGACGTTAACGCCGCCGATTTTTTCGATTCTGCTGCCATAGTTGTTACTCCCCGCTTCCTCAATTAAATTGCCCCGGTAAGGGCTTTCCTGCTCTGTCCCAGCTAAACCTCGAGCCGGGCCCCGGGCCCGAACCTGCAGCCCGAATGTGCAGGGTTTCGCCGGTTGGTAATCCGCTCTGCCGAAACTCCGCTTTTTGCTGCACACAACCTTATACGGGTTCCCCCACCATGGGGAAGCCCACCCCGCGAATTGGCTGCGCGGCCACCATTTCCTCGTTAAAGATTCTTGACCACGGCTGCATCGCCCAATCCGCCCTCAGCCGCAGCCGAACATGCCTTATCCTCTTAGTAGCACCCCTCAAGCATATCCAGGAGCGCACCCGTGGCCACCACCGTCCTCAATCCCGCGAAGCTCAAAAAGGTCCTCGAAGCTCTGGAAGAAAACTGGCAGGCCGAGGTCGAGGCCTACCACACCTATCTCGCCCTGGCCGAGCGCGACACGGACCCCGTTCGCGCCCAGGTCCTCCGCCATCTGGCTGCAGCCGAGTGGGAGCACGCGGCACTCTGGCATGGCCGCATCGTCGAACTCGGCGGCCGGGAGCCCGTCTACCACGGCAAACCTGGCGGCGAGGCCGACTCGCTCGCCAGCCGCGCCGGTGGCGTACGCATGGCCCTGCGACGCCTCGAAATCGAGGAAAGCCGCCACGTCGCCACCTACGGTGAACAGCTCAAGGCTCTCGGCGACGAAGGCTCCATCGCCATCCTCGACCACGTCATTGAAGACGAGAAGGACCACTACCGCGAGCTTGGCTCGCTTCTCCGCGGCCACTACACCGCCCCGGCCGGAGCCCACAAAATCGACGCGAAGGCTGTCCTCGAAGAGATGCTCGCCAAGCGCAGCCTGGGCCGCAGGCAACCCGGCGCCTGGATCGGCGACGCCATCTACGGCATCAACGACGGACTCGGCGCCATCTTCGGCATCGTCTCCGGCGTCTCCGGGGCTACCGCCGGCGATAGCAAATACGTGCTCCTCGCCGGCCTCTCCGGCATGATCGCCTCCGCCCTTTCCATGGGCTCTGGCGCTTACCTGGCCGCCAAGAGTGAGCGCGAAATCTACCAGGCTGAAGTTGCCCGCGAGCGCGAAGCCATCAAGATGAACGGCCCTGAAGCTCGCGAGCTGCTCTCGCTCTACTACCAAGTCAAGGGCCTGCCCGAAGAAGACGCGCACCACATGGTCAATCACATTGCCAGCGATCCCGAACAACTGCTCCGCGCCCTCACCTCCGAGCGCCTCGGCTCCTCTGAAGAAGCGCTGTCGAACCCCCTCGTCTCCGCCAGCTCCGGCGCGCTCTCCACCGCCGTCGGAGCCATCATCCCCGTCATCCCCTTCTTCTTCATGCAGGGTCTTCCAGCAGTCATCGCCGCAGCCATCGTCTCGCTCATCGCTCATTTCGCCGTCGGTGCAGCCAAAAGCCTCATCACCGTCCGCTCCTGGTGGTCCTCGGGCTTCGAAATGACCGTCGTGGGCGCGGTCGAAGGCGCCGTCACCTACGGCATCGGCATCCTGCTCGGCAAGGGCGGCATGTAATGCCCAGCCCGCTCGTCCAACGCTCATCCCGTGCCCCATCCATTCCGCGTTCTGTGCGGAATGGGTGGGAGACCAACACTCTCGGAGCACCCACTACATGGGCGGCCTGATCCCCCTCGGCGATGCTTCGCGCCGCCCTTCGCGCGCGGCCGTCATCACCCTGCTCATCATCCTTGTCAACGCCTTCGTCTTCCTTCAGGAACTCTCGGGCGGCAACCGTTTCGTCTACACCTGGTCCGTTGTCCCCCTCCGCCTCATACACGGCCACCACGCCATCACCCTGCTCACCTCCATGTTCATGCATGGCGGCTGGCTCCACATCATCGGCAACATGATCTATCTCTGGGCCTTCGGACCAGCAATTGAAGACGCGATGGGCTCGTTCCGCTTTCTCTTCTTCTATCTTGCCGGCGGCCTCGTCGCCATGTTTGCTCAGGTCCTTGGCGACCCCTGGTCCACCATCCCCGTCCTCGGCGCGAGCGGAGCCATCGCCGCCGTGATGGGCGCCTTCGTCGTCACCTTTCCCCGCGACCGCATTCGTACCGTCCTCTGGATCCTCATCTTTATCCGCGTCACCTACATCCCCGCCGTTTTTCTCATCGGCTTCTGGTTCCTCATGCAGGTGGTCAACGTCGGCTCCGTTGCAGATGTCCGCACCGGCGGCGTAGCCTACCTCGCCCACATCGCAGGATTCCTCTTCGGCGTCATCACCGGCCGCTTTCTCCGCAACCCCCGCCGCATCGCCTATCCCATGCCTCGCTACTAGTCGCCGGGTGCCGCTGTGCCCCATTCGTCGCGGCTTCATCGCGATGAATGATATGGAATGACGGGTGCCCCACCCTCGCCGCGTCTTTGTTTTTGCGGCTAGGGTGGGACCCACGCCTCTGTTCCCCATACAATTAGCGCTTTTTGCGAAATGGGCAGGACACGGAGGAAGCTATTTAGTTTGAGATATTGCGAAGGGTGAGGCGTTAATATATCGGCGTGCTCTTTTCTTTCCCCGCCCTCGCCATCATCCTCTTCATCCTGTACGCTATTGGCTGCGCGGGAATTGGCGCGGGAATTGGTGCGGTCGTCGGGTTGATCGTTTCGTTGATAACGAGGCGTGGTCCGCGTGCCATCGGGTGGGATGCGCTTCTCGGAGCAGTCGGGGTTGTGGTTGGCTTAATCGGAACCCCTTTGATGCCATGGCATCAGAACACCATCACAGAGCGACTCCCAGGTGGAGGTACCTCTATCAGTACGGAAAACACATATCAGTACACCGAACGAGTCGCCTTTGTACTCGTAATTCTGCTGCCGCTCTTATTTGAACTTTTCCGGCTCTGGCGATCGCGCACCACGTCGCGGCGATCTCGCCCTGCGTCTCCGCTGGCTCGCTAACCTGTCGCTTCACAGCCCCATAAGCAACTGACAACGGATAACCGTGAATTGCGAGCGGACAACTGTGAACTTCGAACTGTGAACCGTTTCAGTGTGGCTTTCCCGGCAACACAAAATGCTCCCCGCACCGCGGCTCGTAGTTGTCTCCCGCCATAATGATCGGGCTGTCATACGGCGCGGGCTTCCCACCAATCAGCCGTTGCGGATAGAGTGCCTTTGCCCCGCAGCTGCAATACGCCACCAGCTCGGTAATATTTCCCGCGTACATCCGCACCAGCCAGTTCAGATCCAGCATCTCCCCAAACGGCATCCCGCGAAAATCCAGCTCCAGCCCCGAAACCATCACGTCGTGCCCGCTTTCGAGCAGCCGCTTCGTAAACAGAAAAAGGTCCGCAACGAACTGCCCCTCGTCCATCGCTACGCACTCAATGCGCTTGCCTGTCCGCCTCTCCCGCTCCTCAAGAATCGGCATAGCTGACCAAACATCCGCGTAGGGAAACTCCACCGCCTCCATCTTGCCGCAGCCGTTAGCGTTTCGGCTCTCCACCAGTCCCGCCGCTGCCTTGGTGTCAGCGCTCGGCTTCAGCAGCAGTACGTCTTGTTTCGCATATTGCCGCCGAATCTCAATCCGCCGCAGCAACTCCGCGGTCTTGTTGCTCCGCATCGGCCCCACGATTAATTCCAACCTGCCCAACTCCAGCCTTCCCACCACGGCGCGTCTCCAATCTCCAATTGTCGCCCAATCGCCAACCCCACCGCCCTCCGGAAAACCCCATCCCCACTGTGGATTATCCCGCCGTCTCCCACTTGTTCACCGTTTCACTGTCATTCTCCTCCCTGGTCCCGGATTTCTATTGCCTACTGCCGAATGCCAATTGCCTGGACCCCAACCTTTATACTGTTCCCGGTTTCAAGCCTCCCGGAGTTCCCATGCTCAAAAAGCTCGTCTGCCTCACCGCCATTTGCACCGCATCCCTGGTCGGCGCAGCCCAGCCCGCCTCCGCCATAGTCCCCTCCGGCGTCATCACTGAGAAAAACGTTCCCATGAAGACCCGCGACGGCGTCACCCTCTTCGCCGACGTCTATCGCCCCGCTGGCGAAGGCCCCTTCTACGTCCTGCTCGTGCGCACCCCTTATAACAAAGACAACTTCGCCACCTTCGGCCCAAAAGCCGTCAAACACGGCTTCATGGTCGTCGCGCAGGATGTCCGCGGCCGCTATCAGTCCGAGGGCGAGTGGTACCCCTTCAAGCACGAGACCGACGACGGCTACGACGCAGTCGAATGGGCCGCCGCTCTGCCGCATTCCAACGGCAAAGTCGGCATGTTCTCCGGTTCCTACGTCGGCGCAACGCAGATGCTCGCTGCCATCGGCCACCCGCCCCACCTCGCCGGCATCTGCCCCATCGTTACCGCCTCAAACTACCACGAGAACTGGACCTACCAGGGCGGTGCATTTGAGCAGTGGTTCAACGAGTCCTGGACCAGCGGCCTCGCAGAGAACACCGCCTCTCGCCAGCACGACACGCGCGATTTCCATGCCGCCAACAACGCCCTCATTGGCGATTCCGTCCTGCCCCTCCGCCAATACCCGCTCTACAATCTCGGCGACGCAAAGCAGGACGCCGCCCTCACCGCCCAGCTCGCGCCCTACTTCCTCGACTGGCTAGCCCACCCCGCCTACGACGGATACTGGCGCCAGTGGTCCATCGAAGAAAACTATCAGAACATTCAGGTCCCCTCCCTCACCATCGCTGCCTGGTACGACATCTTCCTTGAGGGCTCGCTGCGCAACTACGTGGGCCTCCGCGACCATGCCGGCAACCCCCCCGCCCGCGCCAATCAGCGCCTCGTCGTAGCCATTGGCGGCCACTCCGGCTGGGCCCGCAAGGTTGGTGAGGTCGACTTCGGACCCGACGCCCCCTTCGACGAGAACGAATATGTCCTCGAGTGGTACGACTACCTCTTCCTTGGCAAGCAGAACCGGTTCGCCGACGCCGCCCATCCCGTCAAAGTTTTCACCATGGGCAAGAACGAGTGGCGCAATCTCTCCGCATGGCCCCCACCCGAAGCCAAGCCAAAGTCGTATTACATTCACGCGTCGGGCAACGCCAACGGGCCATCCGGAAATGGCCTCCTTTACACGGAACGGCTGACCATGTTCCGCTCCGAAAGCCCCGACCACTTCACCTACGACCCCGCCAACCCCGTCCCCACCGTTGGCGGTCCCCTCTGCTGCGATGCCGACCACCTCGCCCCCGGCCCGCGCGACCAGAGGTCCGTCGAAGCCCGCCCCGATGTCCTCGTTTATTCGACCGAACCCCTTGAGAAAGATGTGGACGTCACCGGCCCCGTCACACTTGAGCTTTTTGCCTCGTCCACGGCCGTCGACACCGACTTCACCGCCAAGCTCGTCGACGTCTCACCCGACGGATTCGCCCGCAACGTCACGGAAGGCATTTTCCGCGCCAGCTTCCGCGACTCCCTGAACAGCCGGGCAGAAGTCTGACATTTTAGACCGGGCGCAACTCCGACGCTTTTTCCTTATTAGGAAGTTTTTTGTTTTTGTCTTTCGGCCATCCCG
>Ga0302324_100025665_pt1 | contig 11296 bp, 8 predicted proteins | sample Palsa_T0_1_FD_201949 | JGI IMG/M metagenome (GOLD analysis project Ga0302324, IMG submission 201949) | Peat permafrost microbial communities from Stordalen Mire near Abisko, Sweden - Palsa_T0_1 | ecosystem: Environmental > Terrestrial > Soil > Palsa > Peat permafrost | place: Sweden: Abisko... | reverse complement strand
CAGGTTGTACGCGATCACGCTCAGCGACAGGCGCACCTCATTGGACTGGAACGATGGGCAGCTCACCCGCGTCGTCTTCACCGCGTGCTTGCCTTCCTTGATACCGCGAATCCGGCTACGTCTGTAGCGTCCTTGGCGCCCCGCCAGATCGGCGCGGCGTGTCGGGAACAACAACCAGCAAGTACTCGGCCAGCTTATGAGTGATCGACCGTTCGTTTACATCATCCTGTAACAAGAACAAATCCTGCTTCAAAAGCAGTTGGATCGCAGCGCCAAGTGCTCGTTGAGCATCGTCTTCCAACATCATGTCACCACCTACACTCTATTAGCTATTTCAACGGTCTTATCGAACAGTTCGTCGTAATGCCTCTGATGGAGACCGGCGAAGTCAGCCCCATCTCTTTCAATTTGAATATCTCTCTGCGTTGGAATGCACGCATCAGCCGACCCCAACGCTGGTCCTGAAATTCACAAGTAGTTCTTTCCTTAGTTTGACGGTCTGCCATGCCTTAATTACACTCCACCACCGAAAAGTGCAGTACCGGGCATCTGCCTGCTATGGATACTCTGGGGAGCTATTGTAGACTGGCGGTATAAAAGGCGGGTGGACCGAAATCGTTGGACGAAACAACGGCAAAGGGCTTAACGAAGCGGGTGAACTCAGAAGGTTCCATTCTGCGGTGGCTGAAGTGGAGTAAGTAGGTCTTCTTGCCAGACAAAGTGTACCCGTGCGCATACACTATGGCATTTGCTTGGAAGGCGATACGTAACCTTGACCCTCGATGAATCGCTCGCTAGAACGTTGCTCTGCTCAAGCTGCACGTCCTCGACCTTCCAACCTTTTGGCGGCCTTTTGAGTGCTTCGTCAAGAAATTCCTGCTTAGCTTCGGAGTCCATCCGACCGTCTATCCCAAACCCCAACCGAGTACTTCTTGCCGGAAGTCTCGACGATGAAGGCAGTGGCCTTGTCTCCCCGTACGTCGGGCAGAGCCATGTAAGACCAATGTGCATCAGGGTTTGGAAACGACACAGAGAAGCTAAAGTCTGGGACAACAAGGCGTCCGTCGCGCAACCGCTCCGCCCGCACCGGCTTACCCCTGTCCTGGCAGAACCCGCCGCATGGACTGGCCAGTAGGATCAGCGCCACGCTCAACGGAACCTGCATGCTCGCGCATTCTACCAGCACGCGTCGCTAAAGGGGGCATCCAGACGGATCGTAGCCCGAATCGAGAAACATTCGTCCCAATTCGATTGCGATTATGGACAAGTTTACGGCAGCGGGGTCGTCATGACCAGCGCGCCCTTCCCGTCTTAGCTACAATCGAAGTAGTGCCCCCCGAGGTTTCCAGCGTTCCCACCGCCCCCGAAATGCCACCCGTCCCCCCGCCCCCCGACCGCATCGAGCAGTTGTTCCAGGAACTCGAAGAAAAGATCCGCGAGTACCGCCCGCGCGACGATCTCGCCCCCGTCGAAAAAGCCTTCCGCACCGCCGTCGAGCTCCACAAAGGTCAGTTGCGCCAGTCCGGCGAGCCCTACATGGTGCATCCCCTCATGGTGGCCCACATCCTGGCCGGCATGCGCATGGACCTGGTGACCATCGAAACCGGATTGCTCCACGACCTGGTCGAAGACACCCGCATGACGCCCGACGAAATCCGCAAGGGCTTCGGCGACGAAGTCGCCCGCTGCGTGGATGGCGTCACCAAGCTCAGCAAACTCGACATCTTCAACGCCGAGGAACGCCAGGCCGAGAGCTTTCGCAAAATGCTGTTGGCCATGGTGGACGATATCCGTGTCATCATCGTGAAGCTGGCCGACCGCCTGCACAACATGCGCACCCTCGGCTACCTCAGCCCCGAACGCCGCGCGCACGTGGCCACCGAGACCATCGAAATCTACGCCCCCATCGCCCACCGCCTCGGCATGGGCAAAGTCCGCGGCGAGTTGGAAGACCTGGCCTTCCGCCATCTGGACCCGGAAGCCTTCGCGGATATCGTCCAGACCATCGAATCCAAGCGCCACTCCAACGAGGAATTCCTGAACGAGATCCGCACGACTGTCGAAAGCGAGTTGCGCCGCGAAGGCATTCCCGCCCGCGTGGAAGGCCGCCTCAAACGGCCCTATTCCGTCTATCAGAAGATCAAGCGCCAGAAAATCGCCATCGAGCAGGTCTACGACCTGATGGCGCTGCGCATCGTCACCGACTCGGTGAAGAACTGCTACGCCGCGCTGGGCGTCATCCACAACGAGTGGCGGCCCATCCCCGGCCGCATCAAGGACTTCATCGCCATCCCCCGCCCCAATCTGTACCAATCGCTGCATACCTCCGTCGTGGGGCCGCACGGCCAGCACTTCGAAGTGCAGATCCGCACCGAGGAAATGCACCGCATCGCGGAGGAGGGCATTGCCGCGCACTGGAAATACAAGGAAGGCAAGAAAGGTCCCGCGCCCGACGACCAGCGCATCGCCTGGCTGCGCCACCTGGTCGAGTGGCAGCGCGACATGCAGGACCCCGCCGAGTTCATGTCCACGCTCAAGGTGGACCTTTACCCGGAGGAGGTCTACACCTTCACGCCCCGCGGCAAGGTGATCGTATTGCCGCGCGACGCCACCCCCATCGATTTCGCCTACGCCATTCACTCCGACGTCGGCCAGACCTGCGTGGGCGCCAAAGTCAACGGTCGCATCGTGCCGCTGCGTTATGCCTTGCGCAATGGCGACATCGTCGAAATCATGACCCAGACCGGCCACCTGCCCAGCAAGGATTGGCTGACGCTGGTCAAGACCGCCAAGGCCCGCAACAAGATCAAGCACGTCATCAACGCCAGCGAGCGGCTGAAGGCTATCGAGATCGGCGAGAAGTACCTCGAAAAGGAAGCCCGTCGACTCGGAGTGCAACTGGGAAAGGTCTCCAAGGGCAGCCTCGAGAGCGTGGCGGGCGACTACGGCTACGGCAAGATCGAGGATCTGCATGCCGCCTTGGGCTACGGCAAGTATTCCGCGCGCCAGGTGCTGCAAAAACTGGCGCCCGGACAGGTGCTGCCTGAGCCCGTTGAAGCGCCCAAGGCGCCCTCGCCGCAGCCCGAAACCGTGCCTTCCCCCGCCGGGGCGCCGCGTGGTCCGGATGGCGACGCCGTCATCCGCGTCAAAGGCATGGACGATCTGCTGGTCTATCGCGCCAAGTGCTGCAATCCCATTCGCGGCGAAACCATCGTTGGCTACGTCACCCGCGGCAAGGGCGTGGCGGTGCATTCCAAGCTGTGCAGCAATGTGCAAAATCTGATGTACGATGTGGAGCGCAAGATCGAAGTGGAATGGGCCCGTAGCGCTTCCGATGCCTTCCCGGTGAAGATCGTGGTCCAAACCGACGACCGTCCCGGCATGTTGAACCAGCTCACCTCCGTGCTGAACGATGAGAACACCAACATCCGCAGCCTGGAAGCCAAAACGGAGACCGAAGCGGACGGCGCGCTGGTGGAGATGACCGTGGACGTGCGCGACAAGAAGCAGTTGGAGAAGCTGGTGGCCGCCATGCGCCGCATCTCCGGCGTGCGCGACGTGGAGCGGCAGCAGAACTGACATGACCACCGTCACCGACCCCGAACACATTGCCATTTCGAAATCGAAAGGCATCAAGATCGATTGGAAAGACCGGCACACGAGCGATTACGGCATCGGCTATCTGCGCGACAAGTGTCCCTGCGCCACCTGCACCGGCGCGCACGGCACCCCGCCGCGCCAGCCGGAAGCCGAGTCGCCATTCCAGATGTATAAGCCCACGTTGAAGATGTTGAGCGTGGAGCCCGTGGGCAACTACGCCATCCGCATCCACTGGAGCGACGGCCACTCGACCGGCCTGTACTCCTGGGAGCACTTGCGGAATATCTGCCCCTGCGCCGACTGCCGGAAATGACCTCGCAGGCCGGCAGGTCCGGAAAAGTGCCAGCCCATCAATCGATGTGAACGATGCCGCGCTGCAAAGCCGTTACGACTGCCTGCGTCCGATCTTCCACACCCAGACGGCTCAGAATCACGCTCACGTGGCTTTTTACGGTGGCCTCGGCGATCCCCAGCAGGCCGGCGATCTCCTTGTTGCTCCTTCCGCGGACCAGCAGCGTAAGGACCTCGCGTTCCCGGGCGCTCAGATCGGAATTTGGCGTTCGCGCCGCCAGGCTTTGCGCGACCGGAGGCGGCAGGAACCGCATGCCGGCGTGCACCTTGCGCACGGCGTCCACCAGATCCCCGTGCGACATGCCTTTCAGCAGGTAGCCCTGCGCGCCGGCGGCCAACGCCTGGTGAATGTCCTCGTCGCCTTCGTAGGTTGTCAGCACTACGAATCGCGCGTGCGGCTCCCGGCTGCGAATCGTACGTATCGCCTCCACCCCGCTCATCCCCGGCAGCCGAAGATCCATCAGGGTGACGTGCGGTAGATGTTGCCGGAACAGCTCCGTGGCCTCCTGGCCCGTGCCGGCCTGCGCTACCACCAGCATGTCGCGCTGCGCGTTGATCATGGCCGTCACTCCCAAGCGCGTCACGGGATGATCGTCCACCACCATCACCCGGATCTTTTCCTCCGCGCTCATGCGCCCGCTCCGTTCGCAGTCCGGGTTGACGAACCCTTCGTCAGCGGAACGTCCACGTCCACGTCGGTTCCCTCTCCGGGACCACTGCGCAGAACGAACGTTCCACCCAGGTGCTCAATGCGCTCCCGCATGCCGATGATGCCGTAGTGCCCGTTGGCGGGCGAAGAGGCCGGATCGAAACCGCGGCCGTCGTCGTGCACTTGCATCTTCAATTCCAGCGCCCCAAACCATAGCCGCAGCCGCACGCTGGTGGGCGCTGCATGCCGGACAGCGTTCGACAGAGCCTCGCGCGCCACCATCACCAGGTCGTGCTCGATGGCGTGATCCACCGCGCGCTGCTTGCCGGTGGCGCCGAATTCGATCGGTATATGCGACTCCCGGCTAAGCTGCTCGGCCAGTCTGGAGACGGTAGCGCACAGCTCGCCCTCGGTGGCGGGCGACTGCCGAAGGTCCCAGACTACGCGCCGCGCCTCATCAATGGTGCTGCGTATCTGGGTCCGCGCGCCCTCCAGCAACCCCTGCTTCATGCCCGGGTCCGTATCGCCCAGGGTGGCGGATGCTTCGAGCAGCGCCGATACGCCTCCGCAGCCCTGAATGATCGTATCGTGGAGCTCGCGCGCCACGCGATTGCGTTCTTCCAGAATGCCTTCGAACCGGGCGTGAATCTGGCGCAGGCGGAACTCATGTACACCCAGCGCCGCCGCGGCCGCCGCGGCCACGCACAAAGTCAGGAACCACGGCATGGCGTAGAAATGGGGTTTCCAGTCCAACTCGACTGCAGCCTCGGCCACGTTGGCAGGAGCATTCATCTCGTATGCCGCCACGCGGAAGCGGTAGTGTCCGTGCGGCAGGTTGGTATAAAACGCCAGCCGCCTGCCGAACGCCTCGGTCCATTCGGTGTCGAAACCCTCGAGCTTGTACCGGAATCGCATGCGCTCTTGCGATCGCAGCCGGATGGCGCTGTACTGGATCTCCAGCTTGCCGCCGCCCGGCGGCAGTTCCAGCCTCCCACTCGTGGGCAGCGCACGGCCGTCCGCCACGATGCGCTCGATTACCGCCGCGGGCGGGGTGCTGGCGGTCCCGTGGCCGGGTGTGATGCGGACCGGTCCTTTGTTGCTCGGAAACCATACCTCGCCGCTGGCCGCCAGACATCCGGCCGGCTCGGTTCCACCGTGCATTTGGGTGGTTTCCAATCCGTCGGAAATGCCGTACAGCGTGACGGCCGGGCGGGCGCCAGGACTTTCCGCCACGCGCTCCAAATCGCGCCGCGTCACGGAGGATATGCCGTTAGGCCCACTCATCCAGAACGTACCGGCGGGATCTTCGAGGATGTGATAGATGCTGTTGTTCGCCAGCCCCTGCGCCCTGGTGTACGCCGTGAGCTTGCCGTCTTTCCAGCGGAACAGGCCCGCGCCCAGCGTTCCCAGCCACAACCCGCCCGTCGGATCCTCATGAATGGCCCACACTCTTTCACCTTGCAGCTGTTCGACCACCGCATCCTGCACGAATCGGTTGTTATGTAAACGGCTCACGCCACGTTCCGTGCCGATCCACAAATCGCCGTTCCGATCTTCGGTGAGAGTGCGAATGCTGAAATAGCAGAGCCCCTGCTCGGTCCCGTAGTTGGTGAAGCGCCCCTGCCGCCAACGGCTCACGCCTTCGTCGGTGCCGATCCAGATGCTGCCGTCGCGCCCCTGGTAGATGGCCCGAATAAAATCGTTGATCAATCCGTCCCGCTTCGTGAACTGGACGCTGCGCGAACCATCGATGCGCCACAAACCATGCCCGTCCGTTCCTACCCACAATGTACCCGTACGGTCTCGGAACAGGTTGCGAATGCGGATTCCAGCCAGCGGGCCCGCGAATCGATACGGTCTGGCGGTCTGACCGGAAAAGCGATAGAGGCGCGTGCTTGCGATCCACAGGCTCTTGTCGACATCCTGATAGATCGTGCTGAAGTCCGATCCCGCGGCGCCGGGCAGGGGAAAGGTGCTCACCGGCGTCGTGCTCAATCGCATCAGCCCGGTCTGCGTGCCCACCCAGAGATTTCCTTCATGATCCTCAAGCAACGACAGGACCGTGTCGCTAGGGAGATAGCCGGGCGCTCTGAGCCGCGTAAAACGGCCCGCCTGATATATAAAGATACCCTCGCCGATGGTGCCGATCCACAGCGCTCCATCCCGGTCTTCGCGCAGCACGCGCACAGTGCCCGACACTTCCGGCACGGGGTTGAAGCTACCCGTCCCGTCGGGATTCAGCCGCTCCAGACCGGAAACGGTTCCCACCCACAACACGCCGTCGCGGGTCTGCAGAATGGATTTGACGCGGGCGCTCGATCCACCTTCCAGGCGGTACTCCACGGTGCGGCCGCCGGCCAGCATCAGCAGCGAAGAACCGCCCACCCACAGCCTGCCGCGGCGATCCTCGCGGATGTCATGGACGGCCACCACCGGTATGCCCGCACGTCCATCCACCCGCGCCAGGCGGTCTCCCTGCAACTGAAACAGGCCGTCGTCGGTTCCCACCCAGAACTGCCCGCTGTGGTCTTCTAGGACGCTGCGCACGAAGCCATTGGACAAACCTTCTTCGGTGGCAAACCGCCGGAACGTCCCGCTGCGGTAGCGTACTACGCCGCCGCCCTCCGTGCCGATCCAGAGATCGCCGCTCTTCGAAACGAGCAGGCAAAAGATGCTGTTCTCGCGCAGGGCGGGGGTATTCTCGCGATTGAAGACCACCATTTCGGCGCCGTCGAAACGCACCAGCCCGCCGCTAGTGCCGATCCAAAGGTAGCCGTCCGGCGTCTGGGCGAAGGCCTGCACCGGTTCCTCGGGCAGCCCGTCTTGCGTCTGCCAGATACGGCGCGAATAGCCTTCCAGGCGCCGCTGGGAAACCGTCGCCGGCAATCCGAGGGAGAGGCATAGCAAGAGCGCGCAGGCGAGGCGGGCTGTCATTCCATGAGCAGCGTAACAAAAGGCAAGGATGAGCGCACGCCGCGCAGCCTGTCCTACTCGCCGCCGGCTTGCGCGACTTCAAAGTGACTCAGGCTCTGCGCGTAGCGGGACAGGCCGCGATACAGCGCTTCGGCCAACTTTTGGCGGTGCTCGGCCTTCTTGAGCAGGGTTTCTTCGCGGGCATTGCTCAGGAAGCCGATCTCGGCCAGCACGGAGGGCATGGACGCGCCGATCAGGACTATAAAAGGAGCTTTCTTGATACCGCGATTCTTGATGCCCGGATCATAGCGCGCCGCAAAGGGAAACAGCGCGGCTTGGATGCTGCCGGCGAACTCCTTGGATTCCTCAGCCTTGTCCTGTAGGGTGATCTGCTGAATCAGGTCGCGCAGCTCAAAGACAGACTTATCGGACGAGGCATTTTCGCGGCTGGCTACGGCGAGCGAATCCTTCGCATTCGTGAAGTTCAGGTAATAGCTTTCCACTCCTCCGATGCGCGGATAGGACGATGAATTGGCGTGTATGGAAAGGAACAGATCGGCCTTCTTCTCGTTCGCGATGGCAGTGCGGCGTTCGAGCGGGATGAATGTATCGTCGGAGCGGGTGAAGATCACCTCGCTGCCCATGCGGGACTCGATGATCTTGCCCAGCCGCAGAGCGACATCCAAAACCAGATCCTTTTCCAGAAGCCCGCTGGGACCCGAGGTGCCCTCGTCGCGGCCGCCATGGCCAGGATCGAGGACCACGCGCCGGATCTTCAATCCCAGCGCGCGCGTCAGAGAGCCGGACCCATCGCCGGCCAGCTTGGCGGCGCGCCCGGATTCGAAGCGCTCCGTGGTGCGGCTGGTTTTCGCGGGCGGCTCGATCTCCGACAGGGTTTGCGGTTGCGGGCGCATTGCCGGGCCGGCCACCGCGGCCACCGCGGCCACCGGATTAGCGCCGGGGAGCGGCCCCGTCCGCGACATCGGCGCGGGCGCCAGGACCGGGGGCGCCGGTAAAGCCTGTGCGACAACTTGCGGCCGGAGCGGCGGGGCCGGTAAAGCTTGGGTTACCACGGGCAACGGGAGCGGAGGCGGCGGAGGGGCGCCTCCCTTGGGCCGTAGCTCCACCACCAGACGGTCCGGGTTGGAGAGTTCGGTCGCCGAGTAATCCGCGTTATCCTGCAAGTCGAGCACGACACGCGTGACGCCGATCTGCGTCTCGGCCACCCTCACCTTTTTTAACAGCTTGTCGGTCACATTCGCCGAATAGAAGCGATGGCCATCGATGCGTGGCCGCGAGTGTTCGACATCGAAGAAAATACGCTCGGGATCGTGGGCGCGCTCGGCGCGGAATTCGAATTCGCCGCTCACCTCGACGATCACGCGGGTGACCTCGCTCAGCGACCAGCAGCGCACGGCGGTCACCTGCCGCAGATCCTCCCCGCGAAGCTGCGCCGGCGGGCTGGCCGCGAGCAGCGCGAGAAGCGGGATAAGCGTGCGTTTCATCTAGCGTTCAATGTGAAATATAGTAAATCCTGCCGTTCGCGTCCATCACTTCGCGAATCGGGTTATGCACCTCGGCCGGTACGGTTTCCTCAGGCTGGGCATCGTCTGATTGGACAGCGGAAGGCGCCGCTCCGGTTTCCTTGGCCGCGGGGTTGCCGGCCAGACGTCGGCGCACCTTGGCTACATAGCCCTGTGTCTCCGGAAAAGGAGGCACGCCGCCGTACCGGGAAACCGCGCCTTCGCCGGCATTGTAAGCCGCCAAGGCCAGGGACTCGTCGCCCTTATACAGCGCCAGAAGATATTTCAGATAGCGCGCGCCGCCCTGGATGTTGTCGGCGGGATCGAAGACATTGGATACGCCGAATCGGCGGGCGGTGGAAGGGATCAACTGCATCAGGCCCTGGGCGCCTTTCGGGGAGACTGCGTACGGATCGTAGTTGCTCTCCGCCTGAATGACGGAATGGATCAGACGCGGCGAAAGCTGGTTCTGCTGGGCGATGCGGTCGACGGCCTCCGCTATTCCCCAATCGCCGGCCAGGCCAGAGGGGGTAGCCGAGGGCAGGCCGGCCGCGTCGGGTTCAGAGCTGGGACGCGGCCGGATCACGGTGCGCACCAGGCGACCCGTGCGCGGATCGGTCCGGACCACCGATACAACCGGCGATACAACCGGCGAAACCGCCGGCGCACCTGCGCCTTCTAAGACCGCTGCGACGCCGCACATGCCAACCATTATAAAACATTTTCGCACGGTATTGTTTTAGTCCTTTACAGAGAATAGACCGCTGCGCGCCAGAGTCGCCCTTACTGTCAATGTTATCATTTCTCTGTGAGCAAGGCCGGGTTCGTACTGGCGGGCGGGAAAAGCTCCCGCATGGGCAGGGACAAAGCCCTGCTGCCGTTTCGCGACGGCGCTCTGGCAGGGCATGTGGCAGCCGCGGTGGAGGCGGCCGCCGGATCGGTCACTTTGATTGGAAATCCACAAAAATACGGGCATTTGGGCTATGCAGTGCTGCCGGACCGCAGCCCTGGAGCGGGGCCGGTGGGCGGTATCGAAACCGCATTGGGCAACACCGCCGCCGATTGGAACCTGGTGGTGGCCTGCGACATGCCCGCTATTTCGGCCGAATTCCTGCGCGGCCTGCTGGACGCCGCGGAACGCGTGAACGCCGACGCCTTGGTGCCTGCGGGCCCTTCCGGACGTCTGGAACCGCTGAGCGCGGTCTATCACCGGCGCTGCCTGACGGCCCTGCGCGCCGCGCTGGAAGCGGGCGTGCGAAAGGTCACAGATGCGCTGGCCGGTCTGGAAGTGGCGCGCTGGCCGGTTGACGATGCAGCCTGGTTCGAGAATGTCAATACCCCCGAGGAATGGGCTGGCTACCATGCCCGCTAGCCCGCCCGTTAGCGTGCCTGTCGGCGCAGCTGCCAGCATGACACCCACGGACCAATATCCGCATTACATTGAATTCCGTCACGTTCATAAGACGTTCGACAAGCCTGTTTTAGTCGATTCCAACTTTCACGTGGACGCCGGGCAGACGGTGGCGATCATCGGCCGCAGCGGCGTGGGCAAGTCCGTAACTCTTTCTCACATCATGGGTTTCCTGAAACCCGATAGCGGCCGGGTGATCGTGGCGCACGAAGATATCACGGATTTCACGGAGCCGGAATTGCGCCGCATTCGCAAGAAAGTGACCATGGTATTCCAGTCGGGCGCCCTGTTCGACTCGCTGACGGTGGGCCAAAACGTCCTGTTCTCGCTTGAGTTGCGCGAGGATTACAACGAGCGTAATAAAGAGGACGTGGTGAATGGGCTGCTGTCGATGGTGGACATTCTGGAAGCGAAGAATGCCTATCCGGCCGATCTTTCGATGGGCTATAAGCGGGCCGTGGCGATCGCCCGGGCGCTGGCGGCGCAGCCCCAATGCGTGCTGTACGACGAGCCCACCACGATGGTGGACCCGATTATGTCGGACCACCTCAGCGACCTGATGCTGCGCCTTAAGAAGCAACTGGGGCTGACGTCGATCGTGGTGACGCACGACCTGGACCTGATGTACAAGGTGGCCGACCAGGTGGTGTTTCTGTTTGAAGGCCGGGTGATATTTTTCGGTCCGCCGGCGGATTTGGCGAAGTCCGATCATCCGCACGTGCGGGAATTTCTGGAGATGGACCGGGTGGCATAGGGCTCCGTCGAAAACACCGAGTGGGGCAGGAACTCCAGTCCTGCGCGGGTCCTCCAGGACCCGGAGGCCGACATGGACGTCGGCCGCAGGACTGG
>Ga0302324_100025663_pt1 | contig 11297 bp, 11 predicted proteins | sample Palsa_T0_1_FD_201949 | JGI IMG/M metagenome (GOLD analysis project Ga0302324, IMG submission 201949) | Peat permafrost microbial communities from Stordalen Mire near Abisko, Sweden - Palsa_T0_1 | ecosystem: Environmental > Terrestrial > Soil > Palsa > Peat permafrost | place: Sweden: Abisko... | reverse complement strand
GGTGTATGTTTTTTGTTTTTGGGGTTTTTTGGGTTTTGTGGGTTGGGGGGGGTGGGGGGGTCACCCCGGGGGGGGCGGGCCTCCGCCCCCGCCCACGGCGATTCGATTTTTCTTTGATTTGGCCCAGATGCCGGGGATGAATCCCCGGCCTACCTTTTTGATGGCTTTTGGGTGTCGGTCTCTGTTGGCTGTTCTCGGGATGTGGGCGGATGGGATCAAAGCAGATCCTTCGCTGTGCTCAGGATGACAAAATTAGGCTTGGTTAGGATTGTGCTTTCCCACCTTAGACACGATGAAACTGTGTCGAAGATGGGGCACCCTTTTCGTGCTGGGTTGAGGGTTGGGAGACGTGGGTCCTTTGGCTGCGCTTGGGATTGCAAGAGCTGGGCTTGGTTAGGATTGTGCTCTCCCACCTTAGACACGATGAAACTGTGTCGAAGATGGGGCACCCATTTTCGTGCCTGGTTGAGGAACGACAAGCCTTGCTCTATCTGGAGCCGAACCCCCTCAGCAGTTTTGGTATTTCCAGTTGCGCTGTTTGCCTTCTGCTATCCATTCGATGGCTTGGTGGATGCGCTTGTCTCTGGTTTCTGGGCGCTTGGCTTCGGCGATCCATTCTATGTATTCGCGCTGGCAGCTGGGGCTGAAGTTGGCGAAGACTTTGCCGGCGGCTTTGTTGGACTTGAGGGCCTGAGTTAGCTCGGCGGAGGCTTCTGGAGCGGGCTTAGGGGCTTTGACTACTTTGTTTCTGGCGGCTATGGGGCTGGTGTAGTTGCCGGTTTCGATGAAGGCCGCGGCTTGCTTGAGGAAGCCTAGCATTTGCTTGTCGGAGGGCATGTCTTTGAGGGTGGCGATGCGGCCCAGGGAGCCCATGCCTCCGTCCTGGATGACGTTGGCTTCGCGGAGGACGGCGCCGATTTCTTCGCCCCAGAAGCCGAAGCTGCAGTGCTCCTTGAAGGCGGACATGTTGCCGAGGATGACGCCTTTGAGCTCGAAGAAGGGCCGGGACCATTTGATGGTTTCTTCGATGTTGGGGACGGCTTTGTGGACGAGTTCGCGGATGTGGATGAGGATGGGCTGGGCAAAGGGCTGGGACTGGGCGATGTAGGCGTCGATGCGGGGGTTGAAGCTGTCGGCTTTGGCTGGGGTCATGGCGTGGCTCCCGGATTTGGAGACAGTGTAAGGCTAGAGCGGGGTGAGTGATCCGAAAATTTTTGTGCTGGATTGGCGAGAAGCAGATTCCCTTCGGGAATGACAGGCAAGAAAAACGAGAACGATGGGTCAGGCGTCTTCGCAGGACGAGGCATGGACGCATGATTCGGTAACGGGATTTTGTCTTGTTTTTTTGCCTTGGCTTTTAGAGAAGTTAGCGCTCAATTGCACAGATATCAGAAAAATCTCCGTGGTAGCATAAATTTTCGTGTCTGGTCTGCGACACGGTCAAAAATCGATATGTCTTTTGCACCTACACAGGAGTTACCGATTTCAGCCGAAGAGATATCGCCATCCCGGATTGTCCGGGTCGCGTTGCGTATCTTGGGAAACCTTACCCATCAGATTGAAATCTTGCGCTTTATGAAGCCTCCGATATTTGCGCGAGTTCTGGTGTCTAACCCCAGGTTCGCCATCAAGTTCGCGGCCGACCATTATCTTGCCCGGGATCTTTCAGTTGCCGAACGCAAGGCCAGCTTTATCCATCACCACTCCCGGCTGCATTGCGCATTGCGCGATAAGGTGTTGCGCCTGATTCTCCATCGCAGTGTTTGTATTTTTGAAATTCGCGAGGGCGAAAGCGTGTATCGGGTCATGACTCATCTTTCGAGACCTTGGGACAAAGAGGGCGAACTCTCCTTCGATCTCGAACTCGACGGGGTAGGCATCTATGTCGTTTCCTTCTCCATAGTTCCCGGATCGATTGTGAAATCCGAGGCCCCCGAAGTTCTTCTGATTTCGCGGCTTCAGGGCATGAAAGGCAAGTACCAACTGATCCAAAGGGCTACGAAGGCAATGAAAGACGTCGCTCCGGTCTCGCTTCTGCTCGCCGCGCTGCAGGGCTTCGCCGAGGCTTTTGGCATTACAGAAATCGTCGGTGTCTCAGCCCAGCGCCAGTCCGGTTACAGTGAAGAATGCGCGGATATACTTCGCAAGGCCTACGACAACTTCTTCCACAGCCTGGGCGCCGTCCTGGGCCCCGAGAACCTGTTCAGTTGCCCAGTACCTATCCCTGAAAAGCCACTTCAGGATGTCAAGCGCGGCCACAAGCTACGAACCAAGGAAAAACGGGCCTTCAAGCGTGACGTTACGGATACCGTTCACCGTTTCTTTCTAGTGAATCGGCGGATGGAAAATGAGCATTTGTGCAAGGAGCGATCCGGCCTTCTTGCTCAGTCACGGCCTTGAACGGGAGCGATGCACCTCTCAATCCTTCTCCGCAAAAGGGGTACGCTTCGAAGCTCTCGATGAGCGCGTCTATTTGCGGTTGGGAAAGAGATCCAGTCTTCGCTCATCCGCTTGCCATAGGGGCAGACCTTGAGCTGGCGACACTACCCGGCGAGGACGGACTCTTCGATTCTTCTTGGGGTCCAGGATTCACACGCTTGGACGAAGGCGTGGAAGATGGCCCGGGAGAGCGCGCTCTGGTCGTAGGTGCGCTCGGGGTGCCATTGGACGGCGATTACGAAGTGAGCATTTGGGCCTGAGGACACTAGCTCTACGGCTTCGATTACGTTGTCTTGCGGGCTGCGGGCGGAGATTACCAGGTTGTCGCCTGGGGTTTGGATGGATTGGTGGTGGCTGGAGTTGACGTACTGCTGGACGGAGGTCGCAAAAGCAGGTCCTTCGCTGCGCTCAGGATGACAACTCTTTGCTTCCAGACGACAACTCTTTTCTTCCAGATGACAACTCTTTTCTTCCAGACGACAACTTTTTGCTAGAGAGGCTAGGCGGGTGTTGGGGGTGATGGAGATGGGGTGGGCTTCTGTGACGGCGCGGCTGGGGCTGTGGTTTACGGCTGTGCCGATTTGGGTGGGGATGTCCTGGATCAATGTGCCGCCGCACCAGACGTTGAGGGCTTGCGTGCCCTGGCAGATGGCGAGGATGGGCTTGTGGAGGTTGAAGGCGTCCTGGATGAGGAGCTCGTCTACGGCGGCGCGGTCGGCGTCGGGGCGTTCGCATTGGGGGATGGCGGATTCGCCGTACTTCTGGGGGTCGATGTCGGCTGGCGAGCCGGGCAGGAGGATGCCGTGGCAGGTGGAGAGGATTTTGGCTACGCGCTGGGGGGTCTCATGGAGCGGGATGGGGATGGGCGTGGCTCCGGCGGAGTAGAGGGAGTGGAGGTATTGGGGCAGGCTGCGCTGGTTGTATGCGGTGGATTCGGAGACGTAGCGCGGGCTGGTGGGTTCGGGTATGGCGATGTGGACGGGCATGGTTTTCACCTCTGGGGATTATAGGGGCAGGAAGCGGGGATAGTGTGAGTGTGGAGTGTGAGTGTGAAAAGCGGTGGGTGGCCGTTGAGCCGACCTTGGGCTCATTACGCGCTTGAAATGCGATTAATTCTTTGGCCGCTATCTATCAGATAGTTGACGTTGCCTCTTGTTCAATAGTGCTCTTAAATGGGCTGGTTCCGGGAGTCAGGGCAGTCGTTGGGGACAACTCGCGTGGTGGCCAAGGCATCCATTCAGACTGCGACGTGTGGCTTAAAAAAGCTACCGGTGCGTTCAACGAGTTGGATTTTTGAGCCTATGTGTGGACCTGTGTTCCTAGGACTTACGGTTCCAGGGGCTACGGAGGAGATAGACATGATCAAGAAAAATAGCAATCCAAAGTATGTTTTTGCGGTGTTGTGTTTGAGCGCTTCGGCGGTGTTGAGCGCGCAGGAAGCAAATCCGACGGCGGCGCCAAGACCACAGAGCGTCGAACAAGGGCCCTCCGAGATGCGGGATGGTGTGCCGATTTACAAGGTGCAGGTGGTGGGCCGGGATATTCCGGCGATCAACTACTTTCACCGCAAGGACTCGACCAAGGTCGGGTTTATGGGAACGGACCTTATGCCTGGCGCGAAGGGCAGCGCGAAGGTGAATTCGCGGCTGGGACGGACCTCGATCGACGCGAGCTTCGAGAGGCTTTCGCCGGCGAATGGATTTGGGCCGGAGTATCTGACCTATGTGCTGTGGGGCATTACTCCTGAAGGACGCCCGGTGAATCTGGGCGAGGTGCTGCCCTCGGGCGGCAAGGACAAGGTCGACATCAATGTGACGACCAACCTTCAAACCTTCGGACTGATCGTAACGGCTGAGCCCTACTTCGCTGTCACCATGCCGAGCGATGTGGTGGTGATGCAGAACTTTGTCGAGGACAAGACGCAGGGCGTGATCGAGCAGGTGAATGCGCACTATTCGCTGCTGCCGCGCGGAGCGTATACGGAGACGGCGGGACGGCATACGGTGATCGACCCGGTGCGTCCGGACGACAGGATGCCGCTGGAAGTGTATGAGGCGGACAATGCGGTGCGGATTGCCACTGCGGCGGGCGCGGATAAGTATGCAGGGGATACGATGGCCAAGGCCCATACGGCTCTCAAGAATGCCGAGGATATGGACACGCACAAGCGCGACCGCAAGGAGTCGATTACCTTTGCTCGCGAGGCGGTGCAAGCGTCGGAAGATGCGCGCATCATAACCATCCGCAAGATCAAGGCGGAGGATGAAGCGGCGCTGAAACAGACAACGGAGAATGCTGTGCAGGTGGCGCAGGAGCAGGCGCAGCAACGCGAGGCGGCTGAAAATGCCAAGAGGCAGGCGGATGCCGCCGCGGCTGAGGCTGAGGCGCGTGCACGCGCGGCGCGGGATGCTCAGAAGGCCGCCGAGGCAGGCGCGCAGCAGGCTTCGCAACAGACGGAGCAGATGCGCGAGCGGCTGAAGGAGCAGTTGAACCAGGTGCTGGCTACGAAGGAAACGGCGCGCGGCTTGATCGTGAATATGTCGGATGTGTTGTTCGACTTCAACAAGTACACGCTGAAGCCGGAGGCGCGCGAGAAGCTGGCCAAGGTATCGGGCATTTTGCTGGCTTATCCGGGATTGAAGCTGCAGGTCGAGGGGTACACGGATAACATCGGGTCGGATGAGTACAACCAGAAGTTATCCGAGCAGCGTGCGGGCGGCGTTCGCGACTATCTTGTGTCGCAGAGCGTGAAGGATAACAATGTGACGGCGGCGGGCTTTGGGAAGAGCGATCCGATTGCGGATAACTCGACCTCGTCGGGACGCGCGGAAAACCGTCGCGTGCAATTGGTGGTTTCGGGAGATGCGATCGGCGTGCAGGAGAGCGCGCCGGGAGCACGGTCTGAAATGGTGGCTCCGAGACCGCCGCAGAATGCTCCTGCGGGTACGACAGGAGTAGCAAACCCTCAGCAGTAAATTGGGGGACGAACAGCAGGGACGATTGCGGGCCGCTCCGGAGGGGGCGGCCCATTTTTTTCGCCGGTGATGGCTGGTTGAACGTGTGGGTGAAGCAGATTCCCTTCGGGAACGACAAACAAAAAAGCAAAAACAACGACAAGAAAAGCAACGGCAAAGGCAAAAAACTGTTATTGGCGTTTGCGGCGGAGGCGGTAGTAGATTGTCAGGCCGGTGACGGAGCCGCAGGCGATGAAGCTGGCGGACATGCCGAGGATGAGCGATAGGTCGCCTTGCAGGATGCCGTGGAGGATGCCGATGGCTTGCAGGACGTTGAAGCCGCCGAAGGTCAGGAGGGAGACGCCTTCGTCGCTCTTCTTGCGCCAGAGCGCAATGGCCTGGGGGACGAAGAGCAGGCCGTTGACTACCAGGCCTAGGCCGAAGAGGATGGCTACGATTTGCTTCATGGAAGCAAGGGTAGCAAGTTGGCGCGCTCTGCGCATTGGCGAGTTAGCGAGTTGGCGGGTGCGTGCCGGACTCTCAACTTCGCGTGGCGGTGAGGATGTAGTAGGCCATCGGGCCGATGGGGAAGCCGACGAATGGGAGCAGGATTGGCGCGAGGAGATTGTTCCAGCGGGCGCGGGTCATCTTGCGGTTGCCGAAGAGGAGATCGGTGAGCAGGAATTTCAGGGTAACCCAGGGGACGTGGAAGACAGATGGGGTGACGCGGGCTTGCATGGGTTCGGCGACGATGTCGCGAAAGCCGAGGCGCTCCATTTCGCGGGTGACGAGGGCTACTTCGCCTAAGTTGTCGATGACCCAGCAGCCGCAGAGTTTGCGGTAGATGCCTGGCTGTGGGCCGCGCAGGGCGGTGGTTAGCTCGGGCATCAGTCCAACCTCCGTCTTTGCGTCTTGGGCAAGATGCGGGTGATGCCGTTGCCGATGCGCAGGAGCGAACGCAGGCTGGATGGCGGCAGCTTTTTGATCTGCAAATACCACGCGTGGAGATCTTCGAGAAAGGTCTGCATGGCGGCGATGCGGGTGGCGGTGGCAGGTTGGGAGGGGCGCTCGGCCTTGGCTTCGGCGGCGCAACGGCGCAGCATGGCGAGCGTGGGAAGGATTTCGCGCTCGACGCGCTGATCGACGACGGTGAGGAAGAGCGTCCAGACGTCGGCGGAGGTGCGGAAGAAGTCGCGGCGGTCGCCGATGCGGCTGTCGATTTGGACGAGGTTCCAGTTCTGCAGCTCCTTGAGGCTGGTGCTGACGTTGGAGCGGGCGACGGAGAGGGTGTCGGCGATGTCTTCGGCGGTGAGCGGCTCGGGCGACAGGTAGAGGAGGGCGTGGACCTGGGCTACGGTGCGGTTGACGCCCCAGCGGGCGCCCATTTCTCCCCAATGGAGTATGAATTGTCGGGCTGAATCGGTGAGGGGCATGTGTCTATGGTATCAGATATTTCTGTTGTGACAGAAATATCTGATACGCGAAAAGCAGATCCTTCACTTCGTTCAGGATGACAAGCTTTATTGGAGAGGGATTTGGGTCTGTGCTTTCCCACCTTTGGCGCTCTACCACCCCAGCGACGGAGACCTGTCGCTGGGGACCCCGGTGCTGCGCCAAAGATTGATGGGCACCCATTTTCTTGGGTGATATAGATCGCGAAAAGCGATTTGGTTGCGGCTACTGCTTGAGGCTGGCCATGTCGATTACGAAGCGGTATTTTACGTCGCTCTTGAGGAGGCGGTCGTAGGCTTCGTTGATCTTTTGGATGGGGATGATTTCGATGTCGCTGGCGATGTTGTGCCGGCCGCAGAAGTCGAGCATCTCCTGGGTTTCTTCGATGCCGCCGATGGCGGAGCCGGAGAGGCTCTTGCGGCCGAAGAGGAGGTTAAAGGCGGCTACTTGCAGCGGCTTTTCCGGGGCTCCTACCAGGACCATGTGGCCGTCGACCTTGACGAGGTTGAGATAGGCGTTGACGTCGTGGTCGGCCGAGACGCAATCGAGGATGAAGTCGAAGCTGCCGATGTGCTTCTGCATCTCTTCGGGATTTTTGGAGAGGACGACTTCGTCGGCGCCGAGGCGCTTGCCGTCTTCGATCTTGCTGGCGGAAGTGGTGAAGAGGACGGTATGCGCGCCGAGGGCGTGGGCGAATTTGACGCCCATGTGACCGAGGCCGCCGAGGCCTACGATGCCGACCTTCTGGCCGGGGCCGACCTTCCAGTGATGGAGGGGCGAATAGGTAGTGATACCGGCGCAGAGCAGGGGCGCGACGGCTGCGAGGTCGAGGTTGGCGGGGACGCTGAGGACCATCTTTTCGTCGACGACGATGGAGTCGGAGTAGCCGCCGTAGGTGACGCCGCCCAAGTGCTTGTCGGGGGCGTTGTAGGTGAGGGTTACGCCTTTTTCGCAGAAGACTTCGAGGCCGCGATTGCACTTGGTGCAGTTGTGGCAGGAATCGACCATGCAGCCTACGGCGACGAGGTCTCCGGCTTTGAACCTGGTGACGGCGGAGCCGACGGAGGTTACGCGGCCTACGATTTCGTGGCCGGGAACGCAGGGGTAGACGGTGGGCATGGCCTCTTTCCACTCATTGCGGGCCTGGTGGAGGTCGGAGTGGCAGACGCCGCAGAAGAGGATTTCGAAGGCTACGTCGGTGGCGGTGGGAGTGCGGCGTTCGATGGTATGGGGTGCGAGCGGGGCGGTTGCGGAGGGGGCTGCGTAGGATTTTGTTGCGGTAGGCATGGATTCTCCTTGAGTGGCGTGACTCCTGGTTAGATGTGGAGGGCGCGGAGAATGATTCTTCCAAGTACCGGTGCATGCCGCACGATTTCGGATCGCTGAGTTGAACAGACTATAAACGGCTGAAAATGCAAAGCAGGGCTAGTGTCTCGAGTCAGAAGTTCATCGCTGAAATTGAGCGTTGCCTCGACGGCATAAATCGCTGAACAGCAGATCCTTCACTTCGTTCAGGATGACAACAGTTTGTTAAAACAACTTCAGACTTGGGACACTAGAGGGCGTTGGGGTCGACGAGCGTTACCTGGTTGTAGGCGCCGGCCAGGGCTCCGTCGGCGATGGTGAGGTTGCCGGGCTGGTAGGTCAGGGCGTACTGGATGCGCAGGGCTACGCTGTTGGAGACGTTGGAGCCGGCGGGGATGGGGCGGAGATGGACGGGGCCGTCCTGCGGGGCCCAGGACTCGCGGATGATGTCCAGGGCGTCTTCGTTGGTGAGGGTGCTGTATGGGGCGATGGCGGCGGGATCGAACTGGATGCCGTTGGCCTGGGCTTTGGAGACCATGTAGGCCATGGAGATGTCGCAGAGGCGGGTGTTGTTGTCGACTGGGCCACCTATCTCGGTGCCTCCTCCGACGTCGCCGTGGCAGCCGGTGAACCAGACCTGTTCGAGGGTCTGGGTGGGCGTTTGGCCGGGCGGGGTTGGCGGGAGCGGGTTCCAGAGCGTGGCGGGAAATTGGGCGCGGTGTTCGTCGATGGCCAGGGAGTGGTAGGCGTGCTTGACGTCAGGGTGGAGGGTGAGGTCGAGGAAGCCGTATTCTTTTTCGTCGATGCCGCCGAAGAGGGCGGGGATGCCGAGGGAGCCTACGGTGTCCCAGACGCCGATCATGGTGATGGTGGCGTCGGCGAGGCCGCAACTGCCGAGCGCGCCGAGGATGCTGGCGCGGTTGACGGGGTCGCGGTAGGCGGCGAAGGCCTGGGTGACGCAGTCGTCGGTGAAGGAGCCGCTGGGCAGGCCGCAGTTGGCGATCATGCCGCCGAGGGAGCGGACGGTGTAGGCTCCGCGGCTGAAGCCGAAGAGGTAGATCTGGTCGCCGGGCTCGTAGACGTGGGCGATGGAGGTGTAGGCGTCCATGATTTTCTGGTTGAGGCCGGCGCCGATGGCTCCGCCGAGGATCTTGTCGAGGCCAGTGAGGCCGGCGCCTACTCCGTCGTCGTAGAAGGTGACCTGGTCGGAGGTGACAAGCATGGCTTTGTAGAGGCGGTAGACGTTGGTGTTGCTCATGGCGGTCTGCCAGGTGCCGTCGGAACAGTAGGCGATTCGCTTGGACATGGTCTCGGCTCCAGTCGATTGGATTGTAAGTACCATACGCCAGAGGTGTGGGGATGGTGAATAACATTCGGCGAAAGGTTGGGATCGGTTTGAAATTGCGTTATCTTTAATCACCGAGAGATTCCGATCAAGAACCGACGGGTGGGAATGGAGAACGGTCATCATTCCGTGTGTTGCACTGATGATGTTTCTGCCTCGGACTAATCATGCGCATCGTGCGATCGAAATCGCCGATGTTCTTGTATTGGTTGCTGTGGTGTTAGCTGATCGGTCCATTTACTGGGAACTGAATCCCCAATGTCTTATCCTCCACAAGCTGTGGAAGAGAAAACAGATTCCGTGGAATGAGGTCACGGACGTCGGATGGCTGGGGAACATGTCCGGTACTTTCAGAATTAATATTGGCCATCAAATCGAAGACTACGACCGGCTGTACATTGAACCGAGCGATGAGGCCGGGTTCATCGCTGCGCTTAGGGAGTTCGCCCCGCACGCGGATTTCGAACTTGAATAACCCACTACTCAAGGAATGGCAGGTCGCTAAGTTCGCTACAGGCATTCCCTCGGCGGCTAAAGCCGCATCCAAAGGTGGCATTTACGGCACGGCTGAAGCCGTGCCCTTTCAAAGCAAAGGCGAACCGGTTAAAGCAAGGCAAACCAGGGCACGACGCGGAGAAGAAGTATCTTGACAAGGGCGGCGATTGGGTTTCCCATGCGGGGATGCGATGCAATTGGGTTTCCTTTGCTGCCGGGATCGATAGGCCGCTGAGCAATGATCGAGATGCTCGAAATTCACGCAGGGGCGGAATAGGCTTGCAGGGCCTGAGATTGCTGGCAGGGGCGACGGTATTGTGCCTTTGCGCCAGCGGTTGCATGAAGCCGGTGCAGGAGCATACCGCGGCGCTGGCGACGGCTACTGCTCCGGTGGTGGACCAGGCTGCGGCTGCTTATGCAGCGGCAATTGCGATTCACGACCAGGCTGAGAATTACGATGCTGTGACGCAGTTCGAGAAGGTTTCACCTCCGGCTCCGGTTTACAATCCACGGACGGTTGAGCCGCTGCTGTCGCAGGAGCAGTTGGAGCTTCGGCTGGCGGTGTTGAAGGGCTTGCAGGCGTATACCAAGGCGCTGGTGGCGGTGAGCGATCCGGATTCGAAGGATGTGGATGCTGCCGCGAAGTCGCTGGGGGGGAGCCTGGCGGGGTTGGGAGACGCGTTTTTGCCGGCGGGGATGAGTGCGCCTTCGGCGGAGACGATTGTCGTTGCCGGCGGGAGTACCACGAACGAGACGATCAGCAAACAGACGGATGCGATTTCTGCCGGCGAGCAGAAGGGGATGAGCCTGGCGATCGATGCGCTGGGACGGTACCTGGAGAGCAAGAAAGTGAAGTCGGAGCTGCCGGGGATTGTGGAGAAGATGGACCCGGAGATCAAGGATCTTTGCGAGCTGCTGGCCAAGGAGATCGATATTCTTTCGAGCCAGGAGACGATCGACTTCAACCTGGCGATCGACCGGCAGACGCTGTTTCTGCGTACGGTCAGCGGCCTCGACCCGGAGGTGCGGCGGGAGCAGATCATGAAGCTGCCGGAGCTGGCGCGGCAGCAGAAGCAGGCTGCGCAGCAACTGAAGGCGCTGAGGGCGGCGCTGGTGAAGCTGGAGCTGACCCATCATGCTCTGGCGGCGGAGCTGCAGGGGAACAATCCGGAGTCGATCAGGCAGAAGCTTTCGGATTTGGGAGCGGCGGGCGGCAATCTGGGCAAATTCTATTCTTCGCTGGCGTCGCCGGCGGGTATGTAACCGGAACTGTTCCATCGGAACTATCGGAACTATCGGAACGAGGA
>Ga0302324_100025659_pt1 | contig 11297 bp, 10 predicted proteins | sample Palsa_T0_1_FD_201949 | JGI IMG/M metagenome (GOLD analysis project Ga0302324, IMG submission 201949) | Peat permafrost microbial communities from Stordalen Mire near Abisko, Sweden - Palsa_T0_1 | ecosystem: Environmental > Terrestrial > Soil > Palsa > Peat permafrost | place: Sweden: Abisko... | reverse complement strand
CGATCAGAAAATACGGCTCGGCCAGCTTGGGGTTCAGCTTGGTGGCACGCTCCAGGGCGGCCAAGGCCTTGGCATTGTCAGGCTCCAGCCGCGCATACTCCATGTAGCACGCGGGGCTCTTGGCGCCGGCTTCCATGGCGGCCGCGAAATCCGTACGCGCTTCCTCGCTCTGTTTATCGCGCAGCGCCAGCATGCCGAGACCTTCCCAGGCTTCGGGTACGCGCTCCTTTTGCGCGATCAGCGCCCGGTAGAGCGTGCGCGAAGAATCGCCCAGCAGCAGGTCCGCGATGGCCAATTGAGCGGTGGCCGGCTCCACGGACCGCTCCGGGAAATCCTGCGGGCTCATGGGCAGCGGCGATATCGAGGTAGCCTGGAAGCGGCCCGCCGCCAGGTGCGATTGCGCCTGCATTTCGATCTGCTCCGGCGACTTGCCGAAGGCGTTGCGAAACGCGGCGTCCTCGTCCACGCCTTTGCGCAGATTGTAAGTGAGCACGCGCAGATTGCCATAATATTCCGGGTCGACGGCCAGCAAGTGTACGCGCGCCCAATCGATGTCGGGATGCAAGGGCGGCTCGCCCAGGGTGATGCGGATACCGCTCACCTGGATGGTGGAGAACAACGCCACCAGGCCGCGCTCGATGCGCCCGGGCATGCGCGCCGTGTTGGCGTCGAGAAACAACTGGGTGAGCCGCGCGTACACTTCGTTGCCGATCGGCTGGCCGGCGGTGAGCACGATGTTGTATTGGTCGCGCCCGCGCACCACGGGCTCGGGAGTTTGCGGCGCGCCGGTCTTGAATAGCAGGATGCGGACCGGCACCGGCATCTGCAGATCGTTATCGCCGAGCACCTGGCCCAGCGCGTGGCGGAACTCCTCGAACTTGACCAGCGTGTCGCGCCCATCCTTGGTGCCGGCGGCGCTAAACACCTCGATGGGACCGGAAGTGAACCGGATCCAGTGCTCGCTCGCCAGGGCGGAGAGGGGCAGCAGGCCGCACAGCAGAAACAACCGCCGCATGTCTTCATCGTAACAGGCTACTCATACCGCAACACTTCCGCCGGCGCAATGCGCGTAGCGCTGCGCGCGGGGTAGAGAGTGGCCAGAAAGCTGACCAGGAGGGCGGCCGCGGCCACCCACACGCCATCCACCCAGCGCGGCTCAAAAGGCACGAAGCTCAGGGCGTAGACCTGCTCGTCGAGACGTATCCAGCGGTAACGGTCGGCGAAGTAACAGAGCGCATATCCAACTACCAGGCCGATCGATGTTCCGACTATGCCGATCAGGACGCCTTGCAGCATGAAGATGCGGCGGATCTGGGTGCGGCGCGCGCCCATGGACATCAGCACGGCGATGTCGCGGTACTTTTCCATCACCATCATGACCAGCGTGATGAGTATGTTCAGCGCCGCCACTAACTCGATCAATCCGATGGTCACCACGGTAACGGCCTTTTCCATTTTGAGGGCGTTGAGCAGTTGCCGGTTGCGCTCCATCCAGGTGGTGGTGGCGTACTTCGGCCCGGCGATTTTTTCGATGGTGCGGGCCGCCTCCGGCGCGCGGTTCAGGTCGTCGAGCTTCACTTCGATCTGGTTGACGACGTCCTGCAGCGACAACGCCTGCTGCGCGGCGGGCAGCGAAGCGTAGGCCCAATTATCGTCGATATCGTAGAAGCCGGATTCGAAAATGCCCACCACGCGGAAGCGGCGGATACTGGGGCGCGGGCCGAAGGGCGTCAGCTCACCCTGCGGACTGACTATGCTCACGGGGCTGTTCAGCAGCATGCCGATGTCTTCGGCGAGCCGCGCGCCCAGAATGATGCCGGGCACGCCGCCATCCGGCGCCGCGAGCAGGCGGTCCACCGAGCCGGATTTCAAGTGGCGCAGCGTGTCGCTGATCTTCAGCTCCTGAGCGAGGTCCACGCCCTTCAGGATGCCGCCTTTGGACATCATTGGGCCGGAGAGGAAGATGGGTGTGTAGAGCGCGGGTCCCGCGGCGGTGACGTGCGGCACCTGGCGGATTTTGGCCGCCAGCGCTTCCCAGTTTTCGATACCGTTGCGCGGCTCTTTTTCCTGCACATTGATATGCGCCATGGCGCCCAACAGGTTGCGCTGCAGCGTGTCTCGGAAGCCGTTGTTGATTGCCAGGGCCACGACGAGCGCCATCACTCCCGCGGCTACCCCGAGGATAGAGATGGCGGTGATGACGGAGATGACGGCTTCCTTGCGGCGGGCTTTCAGATAGCGGCGCGCGACGAAGAGTTCGAAGGAGGATGTCACGGCTTAGCTTCCTCGTGGCGCAGGCACTCGTGCCTGCCGCGACCGCACTCCTGCGGCCGCCGGCGGCCTGGGAGGCCGCCGCAGGCCACGGGCCTGCCCCACCAATATGCCGCTCATGACGTTGTATCCAGCTCCCGCAGGCGGCCGACCAGGTCGATGGGGCCTTCGGGGCGCAGCAGCGGAAACAGGATCACGTCGCGGATGGAGCGCGACCCGGTGAGGATCATAGTGAGCCGGTCGATGCCGATACCTTCGCCGCCCGCCGGAGGCATGCCGTAGCTCAACGCGCGCACGTAGTCCTCGTCCATCTGCTGGGCCTCTTCGTCGCCGCGCTCGCGCATGGAAAGCTGCATATCGAAACGGCGGCGCTGCTCCTGCGGATCGTTCAACTCGGTGTAGCCGTTGGCCACCTCCATACCGGCCACGTAGATTTCGAAGCGGTCCACGAAGGCCGGATCGTCGGGCTTCTTCTTGGAGAGCGGCGAGGTCTCCACCGGATAGTCGTAGATGATGGTGGGCTGGATGAGTTGCTCCTCCACCACGCGCTCGAAGATATCGGCGAGCGCCTCACCTGGCGTGGGCTTGCCGGACTGGCTCAGCAACCACTCGGCGTCGCGCACCTGCTCCGGGGAGGGACGTCCGTCACCCTGCCAGAATTCGACGATGGCGTCGCGCATGGTGTAGCGCTGCAGGCAGCCGAAGTTCAGCTTGTGGCCCAGGTACTCCACCTCGACCCCGCCCGTCGCATCGCGCGCCACCTGCGCGAACAACTCGGCCGAAAGATCGATCATGCCCTGGTAGTCCGTGTACGCCTGGTAGAACTCCAGCATGGTGAATTCGGGGTTGTGCTGCGTGGAGAGGCCTTCGTTGCGGAAATTACGATTGATCTCGTAGACCCGCTCCAGGCCGCCCACCAGCAGGCGCTTCAGGTACAATTCCGGCGCGATGCGCAGGTATAGGTCGATATCCAGCGTATTATGATGCGTGATGAAGGGCCGCGCCGATGCGCCGCCGTAAAGCGGCTGCATCATGGGCGTCTCCACTTCCACGAAGCCGTGGCTTTCCAGTTGCCGGCGCAGCGAAGAGATAATGCGGCTGCGGGTAAGGAATACGTTGCGCACCTCGGGGTTCGCGATCAGGTCCAGGTAGCGCTGGCGATAGCGCGTTTCCACATCTTCCAGGCCGTGCCATTTTTCGGGCATGGAGAGCAGCGTTTTAGCGAGGTATTCCAGGTGCTCCACGTGCACGCTCAATTCGCCGGTGCGGGTGCGAAAGAGGTAGCCTTCCACGCCGATGATGTCGCCAATGTCGATCAACTGGTAGATGGCGAAATCGCGTTCGGGGATGGCGTCCTTCTTGATGTAGATCTGCAGCCGCTCGCCATTCTGGGCCAGGTGCGCGAATCCGGCCTTGCCCATGCGGCGCAAGGTTTGCACGCGTCCGGCAATGCGGACGCGCACCGGCTCAGCCAGATCCTCCGCGGTCTTCGAACCATATTCGGCCAGGATGGCGGGGATGGTGTGGCTGAACTCGAAGCGTTGGCCGTAAGGCCGGAAACCCAGCGCTTCAATCTCGCGGATGCGCTCGAGGCGTTGCTGCAGCAGATCGTCTTCCAGTGACAAATCGTTCTCCTAAGGGAATTCGGATATTATGGGTCTTCGACAAAATCCATTGACCCGATCAATATCCATTATCATTCCAGCCTACAACGAAGAGAAGCGGCTGCCCGCGGCCCTGAAGCAGGTGATCGGGTATCTGCAGCGCGGCAATTGGCCATACGCCGAGATCGTGGTGGTGGACGACGGCTCCGCCGACGGCACCGCGCAGGTGGCCGAGCGCATGCAGCAGGAGTTCCCGGCGCTGCGCGTGCTGCGCAATCCGGGCAATCGCGGCAAAGGCTACGCGGTGCGGCACGGGGTGCTGGAGTGCCGCGGAGAATGGGCGCTGTTCAGCGATGCGGATCTATCCGCGCCCATCGAAGAGCTGGACAAGCTGTGGCAGGCCGCCGAACAGGCCGGCGCGCAGGTGGCTGTGGGATCGCGCGCGCTCGACCGCCGCTTGATCGGCGTGCATCAGTCGTGGTTCCGCGAGAATGCCGGGCGCGTGTTCAACCTGGTGATGCGGATCATCACGGGGTTGCCGTTCCGCGATACGCAATGTGGCTTCAAGCTGTTCGAGGCGGGCGCCGCGCGCGAGATCTTCCGGCGGCAGTTGCTGGACGGCTTCGGCTTCGATGTAGAAGTGCTGTTCATCGGCCGGCGCTTGGGGTACCGCGAGATCGAGGTGCCGGTGCGCTGGAACGACGTGGCGGGGACCAAGGTGAGCACGTGGCGCGGAGTAGCGGCGTTTGCGGATCCGCTGCTGGTGCGCTGGAACCAGATTCGCGGGCGGTACCGGTAACTGCATTGTTATGATTGACCGTCTGGATAAATAATGGGGCAGGCCCTCGGCCTGGATAGCGTCGGGATAAACCGGCGTGAAGTAGTGAATGAAAGAGTCATACAGGAGGAGGAATAGCGAACCATCCTGGCCCCAACCATGTGAGGGCGGCGGCAACGACGCGGGTATCCCTGAAGTCGATGAACTCCGAAATAGCAGCGATGGAAGTTATCCTTACGCAGGTCTCATTGCGGGCCCGGGAGGTTCATACTTCGGCACGACCACCGGCACTATGCCTTCTCGCAAGGCGTGCTCGCGGATGGTACGGTGTTTCGCCTGGATCCGCCGGCGTCGACGGACGGCACGTGGCTGGCACGAATCTGACGGGGACGGTCTTCGCGGCCGTTGCCCGCCTGCGATGGCATGAGTGCCATCGCGGCACGCACGAGTGCGTGCGCCACGCCGGCGCCGGGCGTTAACGGAACTTACACTGCCGGCCGGCACGGAACTTGATCCAGAGGCATCCGGCATAGGGCGAGAATATCGAGGCGGGGCCTTTTATCAGGGCCTGTGAGAAATAGGTGAAGCCGTCTTCGGCCCAGAACTGCGGATTGAGAAGCGAGTCGGGTCGACGGAGCGCCAACAACACAAGCATCGCCGCGGCTACGGCTAGAAACTTGGGAGGCTCTTTGGGCTGAGATGGCATCCGCGGGAATAGATATTGTACCCAGGGCGGCCGGCAGCCACGTGCGGTAGTCTGAAGAGATGCCCCTGGTCAAAGTCGCTGCCCTTTCACAACTGCCCGCCGATTCCATCACCGAGGTGACGGTCGGCAACGATAGCTATGCCCTTTGCAACGTGCGCGGACGCGTCACCGCTCTGAGCGGCACGTGCCTGCACCGCGGCGGTCCGCTGGGGCAGGGCGCGCTGCACGGGAACAATGTCGTGTGCCCGTGGCACGCCTGGGAATGGGACTGCCAGACCGGCGCTAACGATTTCGACCCTGCCCAGAAAGTCCCCACGTTTGCCGTGCAAGTCGCGGGCGACGATATTCTAATCGAAGTGCCCGAACGTGCCTGAGCTTCCCGAAGTCGAAACCGTAGCGCGATCCATTGCGCGCATCGTGGGGCGACGCATCGTCTCCGCGGAGTTCACCTGCCTGCGCATCTTGCGCGGCGATCCCGAACGCATGAGCGCGGACCTGGCCGGGCGGCGCATCCGCGGCGTGCGGCGGCGCGGCAAGTTCATCGTCATCGATCTGGATGGCGGCTACTGCCTGGTGGTGCATCTCGGCATGACCGGCAAACTGCTGCTGGGCGGCACGCCTGAACGCCACACGCATGCCATCGTGAACCTGGACCGCGGCGTGCTCCGTTACGAAGATCAGCGCCAGTTTGGCAAGATCGAAGTCAGCCGCGGATTGCCGGCGCGCGTGGAAAAGCTCGGGCCGGAGCCGCTGGAGGTGACCCTGACGGAATTCGCCGCCCGGCTGAAGCGCCGCAAAGCGCGCATCAAATCCGTGCTGCTCGATCAGCATTTCGTGCGTGGGGTGGGCAACATCTACGCCGATGAAGCGCTGTTCCGGGCGGGGATACATCCGCTGGCCGTCGGCGCGCGCTTGCGGCCGGAGCGCGTCAAACGCCTGCACGCAGCCATGGTGGAGGTGTTGACGCAAGCTATCGAGAAGGGCGGCTCCTCCATCTCGGACTATGTGGACGCGGAGGGCCGCAAGGGTTTCTTCCAGTTCGAGCACCGCGTGTACCAGCGCACCGGCGAACCGTGCGTCAACTGCGGCGCACCGATCCGGCGCAGGCTGGTGGCGCAGCGGGGGACGCATTACTGCGCGCGGTGCCAGCGGCGCTGAAGCCGCCGAAACCCGCGAGCTTCGCTCGCGGGAAGAGCCGGCTGAAAGCCGGCTGCGGGCATGATTGCCCGCCCCACGTATTTTGTGTTGCTCCACAGTAACTCGAAGCGGCTATAATCACAACGATAGGAGATCGACTCGACAATGGAACTGCGTCCTTTGCACGACCGCGTAGTCATCAAGCGCCTGGAAGAAGGCGAAACCCGACGCGGCGGCATCATTATCCCGGATACCGCCAAGGAGAAACCGCAGCAGGGAGAGGTGCAAGCCGTGGGCAGCGGCAAGCTGCTCGAAACCGGCGAGCGCATGCCGCCGGAGGTCAAGGCCGGCGACCGCATCCTGTTCGGCAAATATTCCGGCGCTGAAGTGAAGCTCGACGGCGAAGAGTATCTGATCCTCAAAGAGGACGAGATCCTGGGCGTCCTGGAATAGCATAGGCCAGGTCCCCAGCCTTAAGGTCCGGGGCCCGCCCGCCGAGCAGTTGCCGCGAACCCAGCGATCGCCAAAAAGCGAATGCCGCGATCACCAGCAACAGGGCCAGGGTCGCCACGCCGGCGGGCGCGTACCAGGCCGTCCAATCGGCGCCCAGGGTCATGTGGTCGATACCCTTGATGAAGAACACCGACGCGAAAGTGGCGACCAGTCCAAAGCGCAGCAGGATGAAGGCCAAGGCGGCATAGGCCACCACATACAAGCCCCACAGCACCAGCGAATTGGGAGCGTTTTGTATGTCCGTTTCCGTTAGCGTGAAAATCACCGACGCGGCCAGCGCCGCGAACACGTCCTTGCGCAGCAAGACTCGCATGCCGAAGATGGTCATAAAAGCCGTGAGGCCGACGATCATCGCGGTCACCATGCCTCCGGCATGTCCGGCCACCCAGTAGCGCGTACCCGCCGCCAGCGGGATCCCGTCCGCCGGCTGCAGCGTGTCGCCAGGGCCAAGGGCCGCCCAAATTAACTTGAATGCGATCCACGTGACACTGCCTATTGCCGCGCCAATCAAGATGTGCGCGCCCACCTGCGCATCCAGCCAGCGCCCCGCCAGCACGCGATTCCAGGTGACCATGGCATGCGGCCAGCGCGCCCGCACCTCGGGCTCCAGCGCCAGGTAGATGAGCCAGATAATCACGGCGGAGGCCAGGCAGTCGGCTCCAATGTCCAGCAGTACAAAAAACGCGCCTCTGTCGGCGGCGGGATGCACGGCGCCGCCCCACACCAAAACGGCCAGCACAAACCGGGCGATGCCGAGGCGCAGTGCGCCGCGCCGGTCGGTGCGGCCCAGCTTCCAGTTGCGCCACGCCAGAAAAGGAACGAAGATGGCGCCCCAAGCGATGAGGAACATGAGCAGGATGTACATGACGCCAGGACCGCCGCCGGATCGCTGTGGCGCCGGATGGCTGCCCGCGCGATTGCAGTCCAGCCGGGCCTGCGTGATGCGGCCTTTCCACGAGGCGATCTGTATCGTCATTTCGGTATTTGGGATCGCCGGGTGCGGGCCCTTCCAGGCGCGGATCAGGTCGGCGGCGGTTTTCGGCAACGCCACGGGAGCGGTCTCGTGGAAGTTGGCTATGTCCAGGCCCGCCGCACGGAAGACTGTTTCCGGGGCGACCGGCTCGGCCGGCGCCTGGTCCACGCTGTAGGGTACACCGGCGAAATCCAGCAGACGCCCGTAACCGTCGAGTGTGACGCTGGTCATGCCGGGCTGCGTGGCTGGGGGATTGTCGCGCGTCACCTGCGCATAAGGGAACGCCAGCAGGCGGGAGGGCGATTCGCGGTAGACCGATTCGAGCGGCGCCTCGCGCGCCAGCCAGTCGTCCCATTTGCGCGGCTCCGGCAACGATTGCAGATAGGCGATGAACCACCCGCGGTTGTCGATGGCCACGGCCGCATCCGCCGGCCGGTTGGGATAGCCGAACGAAACCGCCAGGTCGCGCGATTTCTGCGCCAGCACATCGGGTGGAAAGTCCAGGCGCGCATGCATCAGCGCGGAAGTCCGCTGGCGCACCGCCATGGAGCCGAACAGGCATGCGGCGATCAGCAGCAGGCATGCCAGGGAAGAGCGCGGCGCCATGCCTTCCGTTTTTCCGGCGGCTGCCACCATTTCCGGCGACGGAGTCTCGCCCGCGGCCAGCGCCATGGCCAGCGGGTCTCCGCCCGGCAGCGCCGCGGAAACAGCCTGTGGACTGGCCGGCCGGTCGGCTGGATCGGGCGCCAGGCACCTGCGCACGACCTTCTCCACTAGCGGATCGATATCCGTCGCCACCGAGTTCATGCCCGCCAATTGCGCCGCTTCCTGCCGGTCGATCATCTGCTGCAACGTCTTGGCTTCGAACGGCCGCTTGCCAGTGAAGATCTCGTAGAGCACCAGGCCCAGCGCGTAGATATCGCTTTTGGCGGTGACGCCCGCGCCCTTGAGCTGTTCCGGCGACATGTAGGCGGGCGTGCCATGGCGCGCTTCCGCGCCTGTGAGCTGCGCGGCGATGGCGGCCAGTCCGAAATCCATGATCACCACTTCGCCCCGCTTATCGATCATGATGTTCTGCGGCTTGAGGTCGCGATGAATCACGCCCCGCTCGTGCGCCGCGGCCAGTCCGGCGCAGAGCTTGCGCGCGGTCTCCAGAGCTTTGTCCGAGGGCAAACGCCCGATGCGCAGCAGCAGCGACGCCAGGTCTTCGCCATCCACGTACTCCATGGAGATGAAGGGCACGCCGTCCGCCTGCCCGATGTCGTACACGCGGCACACGTTGCGGTGCGAGACCAGGCGCGCCACACGCACCTCGCTGTGAAACCGCTCGAGCAATTGCGGATCGTGGGCGGCCTCTTCGGGCAGGAACTTGAGAGCCACGGGCTGGCCCAGCATCAGATCGGTGGCGCGATAGACTTCGCCCATGCCGCCGCGGCCCAGGAGGCCGAGCACGCGATAGCGTCCGCCCACCAGAGTACCCGCCGGGAAGCGCCCTTCCTCAGCGGCAATCGGTTGGCCATTGGTGGTATTGATCCCGCTGGGACCAACCGCCGCCACGGTTTCGACCATCGACGGTTCGGATTTGCCGTCCATAGCCTCCGATTCTAGCGCGTGCCGTGGTGGTCGGTCACAGTGGGGTAGATTATTGGCCGGGGGACATCGAGCCGCGGTTTCCCCTGATTTCGGTCACTGGCTTTCCGAAGCACCATAGTCACACGGGCGATGTGCTCTGCGCCGCGGAACTCATCTGCGTCTGGTAGGCTCCTAACACCTGCTGTAACATATTGTTGACCATAGTAGTCATGGCCGTGCCGCTGTCTACTCCGTTGGCGGGCTGCAAAAGCGAAGCCGCTACCGAGTCGTTCAAAAAGGACTGAAAGTTACCATGCTGCTGGAGGGCCTGTAATTCCGCCTTAGGATCGACGCCGGTGCTTTGTGTAGTGCTGCTTGGGGACGCCGTACCCAACATCGCGGATAGCAGGGCTGAACTTTGGTATGCCGAAGGATCGAGATAACTCAAAGCACTAACCGAACTGGCCATTTGTGGGCCTCCATTAACCCTTATCGGATAATTAGGAGGATTCCGGCTACAATTATGTTCTGGAAATACTCGAACATCTTGGCGCTCGCCAAGCCGTTCAACCCGGAACGGGGAGCTCCGGCTTTTACCAGGCCACCCAGCGCCTAGTGAACTGGCTGTTGTCGAGTGAGGTGCCACGCAAGCCGATCTCTACCGCGCGTTGATTTGACTAATGCGCCGAGTATTGTTCCTGCGGCGCGTTCAGCTTAATGGGGATGGTCTTCTCTGCTTCGTCCACATCGAAGGTCTGCCCGAACGTCTGATAACCTTTCGCAATCACCTGGATGAGAATGGTCCCCTGCGGAATCTCGGGCACCTTGGCGATGCCCTCCTGATTCGTGCGCATCTCCCAGCTTACGCGGATCTTCTTGCCGAGCTTGATGGTGGAGCGGCCCTTCACGAACTTCACCACGATGTCGGCACGCTCGATGGGCTTGCCGCCCTGCGACGTCACCTGCACATTGAGCTTGGTCATGGGGACGGCGGCCCAAGCCGCCAGCGCGCAGAAGCAGACGACGATGGGCAGAAGCGCGAAACGGGAACGCATGCTTCGATTATGACACCGACAAGGCCCCAGCCGGATTGCCGATGTGGCGCAGGCACTCTGCCCACTGCCACTTCGTTTAGAGTTGTCGATGGGTCTGCATAAATAGTGGGGCAGGCCCGTGGCCTGCGCGGGTCCCCTGGACCCGCTTGCCCGGAAATTGAGCTCTGCAAGAAAGAAGATGGCGGCCTGGGATGCCGCCGCAGGCCGAGGGCCTGCCCCACTATTTATGCAGAATGTCATCTTTGCGAAAACAAATGACATTGGGCAAGAGTGCCTGCGCCACGTCACGCGATATCCCGCAGCAGAAATCGCGCCGGCCGGCCCGCGGCGCGCGTCACCGCCTCGGCAGCGATATACCCGCTGCGCACCGCGCTCTCCATGGTGGCCGGCCACCCCGAACGCGTCCAATCGCCCGCAAGGAACAGGTCCGGACGGCTGGTTTCCGCCGGTGGACGCAACGCATCGGTCCCCGGCGCAGCCGAGTAGGTGGCGCGCAGTTCCTTGATCACGTGCGCCCTTTCGAGCCGCGCCTCGCGCACGCGCGGTAGGAACTCGCCCAATTCGGCCAGCGCCAACGCCACAATCTCCTGCCGGCCCTTGGCGGACAATTCCCGCGACGCGCTCACCACAAGCTGCAGATAGCGGCCGTCCTTCTTGTTGAACATCCACTGCACGGTGCGGTCGAGCA
>Ga0302324_100025655_pt1 | contig 11300 bp, 11 predicted proteins | sample Palsa_T0_1_FD_201949 | JGI IMG/M metagenome (GOLD analysis project Ga0302324, IMG submission 201949) | Peat permafrost microbial communities from Stordalen Mire near Abisko, Sweden - Palsa_T0_1 | ecosystem: Environmental > Terrestrial > Soil > Palsa > Peat permafrost | place: Sweden: Abisko... | reverse complement strand
GCGGATCCTCAACCCGTGCCATCAACAGGAACATCATGGAATTGAATGCTACCGAGGTCAGCGCGATCATAATCAAGAGGCCCAGCATCGTCGCGGGATTGAATATTGTTCCGACGCCGGCAAGCAATGATCCGACCACCGTTATCACGATTCCGGTCATCACCGCCTTGATCGCTCCCGCACCGTTCAGCCCAAAAACCAACTGCGCCTTGGTGATAGGAGTTACCAGGTATCCTTCATGCACGCCGCGCGCCTTATCGTCGATATACAGCATTCCCCCACCGATCATCACCGACACGAACATCGCCAGCGAGATCGATCCCGGGAGAAGAAACTTCATGTACTCGATATACGGATAGAGTTCTACCACCTCCAACGCGGTTTGCTGCAACAGCCGGGGCGAGACTTCGGGCTGATTCAAAGCGTCCGTTAACTGCGTCATTTCGTCTTCAAACGTCGAACTCATGAAGTTATCGCTGTTATCGACGATCAACGCGATTCGCGGATGATTCTTCTCGTACACCATCTTCGAATATTGCGGCGGAATGATGACCGCTCCCTGAATCTTGCCGTTGCGCACGTCTTCCCGGGCCTGTACTTCGTTGTCATATGGTATCGGCACAAATGTCCGCATGTTTGCCCGCACGGCGTCAAAGGCTTCCTTGATCCGGACGGCCTGCGTTCCATGATCCTCATCCACGACGCCCATCTTCGCGTCGCGGATTTTTCCGCCGAATGCATTTCCCAGCACGATCAACTGCACCAGGGGCATCACCATCGACACCATCATCAGCGCCGGCGAACGGAAAAACTTGCGCATCTCGCGCTCGATGATCGCCATGGTCCGGTTCATGGCTGCAACCCCGGCCTCTGCGGCATCTGGTATCCATACGCCTTGACCAGTTCATCGCGTAACTGCCGGCCGGTGTAGTGGACAAACACGTCATCCAAAGTCGTGTTCTGCACTGTCAGCGTTTTCAGACCCACCCCGACCACCACAGCCATCTCGACCAGGTCTGTCGTCGTGCCCGATCCGTTGTCCGTCAGTACACGAAACATTCCCGAGCTCTCGTTCTGCACAGACGTCACACCCGGCAGTTTCTTGAGCCGCTCTTCCCAATCGTTCGGAGCGTTCTCGAACTGCGCCTCAATTACGTTCGACCCCGGCACACTTGCCTTGAGCGCCTCCGGAGTATCCAAGGCCACCAGCTTGCCGTGATCAACAATCGCAATCCGGTTACAGAGCCGGTCGGCCTCGTCCATGTAGTGCGTTGTAATCAGAATCGTCAACTGGCGCTTCGCTTTGATGTTCACCAGCATCTCCCACACAGCCACGCGCGACACGGGATCGAGGCCGGTGGTGGGCTCGTCCAGGAAAAAAATCTTCGGACTATGCACCAGCCCACGGGCTATTTCCAGCCGACGGCGCATGCCGCCCGATAAAGTCTTGGTCTGAGCTCCGCGCCACTTCGTAAGATCTACCGTCTCCAATAATTCCTCGATCGCTTCCTTGCGCCGCTTGGTTGGAACGTCATAGAGCTTGGAGTAGATGTTCATGTTCTCTTCGACGGTCAAATCCAGATCGCTGGTGAGCGCCTGCGGAATCACTCCAATTGTGTGCCTCACTTCATCCGGATTGGAGGCCACATTGTGTCCGGCTACCCGAGCTGTACCCCCGGAAATCGGAATCAGCGTGGTCATCATGCGGATCAGTGTGGATTTCCCCGCTCCGTTCGGCCCCAACAGGCCAAAGATTTCTCCGTCTTTCACGGTGAACGAAATATCGTCGACCGCCACAAACTCGCCGTATCTTTTCACGATGTGATCGACTTCTATCGCATTGGGAGCGTCGGCCGCGATCTGCGGGCGCAAGTTCAGCTCCAAGGCCGCAACACTCATCCCAGTCGCGGTGTTTCCGTTCGACTTTTTGACGCCTTCGGCCATAGCTGTATCTCTGATCCTTACTCTGACCCTGGAAAACGAAACTTCAATTTTCCTGGTACTAACTCCCCTTCAACTGCGGTGGACTCACCAACACTTCTGCCGTCATCCCCGGGACGTAGGCACCCTTCGGATTGTCCAGCCGAACTTTCAAAGCGATGGTTCGGATATCCCGCTTCCTGCGCCCCACATCGCGCTGCGTGGCAAAATCCGCCTCCGCCGCCTTATAGAAAACTTTCCCCGGAATCACAGTTCCCCCCGGTAGCCGCACCCGCATGGAGTCGCCGATACCGATATGATCGGCTTCCGTTTCCGGAATCGCCGCGAACACCCAGGTGTCGCTGAAATCCACAACGGTCACAATAGCCTGCCCCGCACTTACCACTTCACCTTCGCGGGCGGCGCGGACGAGCACCGTGCCGCTCACCGGCGAATAAATCTTGGTGTACCCTAGCCGGACTTCCGCTTCTTTTAACTGCGCAGTGGCGTTGTCCACCTGCGCCTGTGTCGATGCCACAGTACTCTGGGCTGCAGTTGCCTGGTTGGTGCGCGCGACCGCGGAATCGAAATCGGCCTGCGCCGCCGACACCTGTTCTTTCAGCGACTGCACGCTCGCTTCCTGCGCCTTCAGGTTCATCTCCGCCTGCACACGGTCCTGATCCGAGGCCACTCCCGCTTGCGCTAATCCGATGGTTCGCCGGCTGTCACTTTCCACTCGCGTCAACATTGCTTCGGCCTGCGCGAGCTGCGCCCGCGCCGATTGCAGTTTCGCCCGCGAATTCTCTACGTCGCTCGAGGTGGATCCCTTCGTCGACTTCCGCGTGTACTCGTTCGCGCTTACTTGCGATCGGAAGCTCGTAATCATGGCCGACGCCGCGCGTTCCTCGGCCTCCAGCTCCGACGAGTCGAGCAATGCAATCAGATCGCCCTGTTTGACCTGTGTGCCTTCCTCAACCAGGAGCCTATGGATCCGCCCCTGCATCTGCGCACTCACCACGATCTGGTTCGCATCCACCGTTCCCACCAGGACCAGATCACTGCCGCGAGGAGTGGATAAGAAGTAATACCCCGAAGCGATCGCGAGAATGATCGCCAAGACAATCAGAAATTTATTTCGAGCACTCATAGCGAATCTCCCAGCGTGCCGGCTAAAGCGGCTAAGCTTTTCTCCGCATTCTCTGCGGCTCGGCGATCGACGGACGGAACAGCGCCGCCGAAATAAAATTTAGGACGAACGCTCGCCGCTCGCGAATCCGCTGCGGCGACAGCGGATCGACTTTCGTCAGCGTCTTCATGAGGGGCGCCGTGCTGAAGTAAAAGACAATCACTCCGACCACCGAGGGCAGGAAGTCCATAGGATTCATGGGCTGGAATTCTCCTGCCGCAACTCCCAACCGCAACACTTCCGTCACCTTTTCGGAGATCGGCCGGAAATATTCCTTAGCCACGCGCTGCATGCGGGGAGATCCCTCGCCCGCTCTCATCCACTCCGCCTGCACGACGCGGGGAAACCGCGGATTGGCCGCGATGTAATCGAAATAAGTACCCAGGTATTCCAGCATCTTCTGCCGCGGCGGCAGGTTGCTGTCGAGAACCGGTATCACGCGCGCCCGCAGCCCGCCGAACACATGGTCGAGCACTGCTTGATATAGCGCATCTTTATCTTTGAAGTAGTAATAGAGCAACGCCTTGTTGACGCGCGCCGCTCGCGCGATGGCGTCCGTGCGAGCGCCCGCAATCCCATAGTCGGCAAATTCCGCCACCGCCGCCTTGAGGATTGCGGCGCGACTCTCCTCAGGTCGGCCGCGAGTTCCGAGCCGGAGAGCCCGAATGTGGAGGCGGGCGACTCGCCCGCCGGATGCCACTGTTTCCTTCATGTAATTAACCAGTTAGTTAGATTGTAACATACCGGCGCCGGGCCCACCGGAAAGGCAAGGGGGCTGATCCTCACGGAACCAGGGCTTGCCCGGGCCTCCGCCGCAGCCGCGTTTCTTAGCCTCTTGGCTCGGCCGCTGGCGCTGATGCTGATGGAAATGGCCCACATCGTCCGCGCATCGACTGCCGGAAGTTGTCACGCTCTTCGGGAGTCATCCGCTCCCAGCGTTCGCGCATGCGGCCGCGCCAGCGCATAGAACGACCCGGCCGGCCGCCGCGGAATCCGCCGAAGAGAATTTTGCTGAGTACCAAAATTCCCAACGCTTGCCAGAATGTGATCAGGTGCCAGCCAAAGAGAGCCGGCATCAGCCAATTCCACAGGCGCATGACCACGTAGCCAAACACGGTCAAGAACAGCACGGCAAACACTGCGAACATCAATCCCTTTGCAATCCCTCTTGCAACCCGATTCGCTTTCATACCTCTTGTCCTCATGTTTTCACAAACTCATCGCGGATGGCCTGGAGCCGCTTGCGCAGATGAAGAACCGCATAGTGTTTGCGCGAGATCAACGTGTTCACTCCCAGGCCAGTTTCTGCCGCAATCTCTTTGAAGCTGTATCCCATCAACTCATGGGCGATGAATACCTCGCGCTGCTCGTCAGGCAATTCATCCAGAGCAGCGTCCAGTTCTTCCAACAGTACACCTCGGGCGTAAGCCGCATCCGGACCGGCGTCGGGCGATGGCAGCCACTCTTCGAGTGGCAAGGACTCGCCTTCCTCGCTGATCGCCACCGGCTCGTTCCGCAACGCCTCCCGATTTTTCCTGCGAAAGAGGTCGATGATTCGATTACGAGCCACGGTGAACAACCATGCGGTAACCTGCTCGACCGGCTTCATCAGGCGATAGGCCTCCACGAGTTCATAGAAGACATCCTGCAAGACGTCTTCCGCGTCTTCGCGGTCGGCCACGCGTCTCCTAATGAAGTTGCGCAGCCGGGGTTGCTCCCGGTCAATAGCTTCAGAGACCCGCTGATCCTGTTCGGCCATTGCCCACTGTTTTCTCAGCGCCGCATCCATCTATGTCTCTTTCATCTAGGGTGTAGACGAATGAGCGCGACAAATATTGTACGATTGCCTATAAGCTTCCATCGCGCGTTCTGAGGCGGCTTCGAGAGCTGATCCTCGAGGGCTGATGCTCCAGGGCTGATGCTTATGATGAACCACATCATCAATAACCTGTGGCTCGGCGGCCAGCAAGACGCGGATGAGCTCGTCCGCAAGAATCCAGACAAGATCTCGGCAATCCTCAACGTTCGCGGGGTCGACGCTTACCATCCACCGGGTCGAGACCAGTCTGGCGAGCATCCCGGCAAAGCTTACAAATGGATTCAGGCTCCCGACATAGGGGTCCTCTATCCGAAGCACGTGCAGGAAGCCGTGAGTTGGCTGCAGGAACATACAGAAAAAAACGAGAGGATCCTGATTCACTGCAAGCACGGCATCTCTCGCTCGGCCGGCTTCCTCGCGGCCTTCATGGTGGCGAGCGGAATCTCTTCCAGCCTGGAAGAGGCCAAGTCTACGATCTCGGCGCATCGACCCGTCCTGCCGGCGGCGCTGGTTGTGGACTCTGCCAAGCGCGTCTCGTTAATCTCGGAGCTTACTGGATTGCCGAACCGCCAGGCCTTTGATGATGGGAAGGCCAGTGCGTTTGTAGGCGTCGCCGATGTTGACCTCATGAAGATGTTTAATGACTCCTACGGTCAAATCGCTGGGGATGCGGTCTTGCGCAGACTTGCCAAGATACTGATCAGCGTGGGGTTGGACGCATATCATCACCGCGGAGATGAATTTCTATGCAAGGGAGAGTCGCGCGAGGAATTGCAGGCGAAACTTTCTCAAGCACGTCAGATTTTCAGGGAACCTTTTGAAGTCTATGGAGAAGGTCGCATTCAAACCATCGAGGGGACTGATTTCTCATTCGGTATTGGCGCCACGCCGGACGAGGAACGAACCACCTTGGCGGAAGCGAAAAGGGCGATCTTGAGCAAAGAACCACCTGAGTGGCTGCGACGAATTATTGGGGCGGGCGGGCGCGGACAGGATTGGTAAGCCGCCAGTCGCCGACTTTTCCTGGGAAGGCGCTCCGTGTCAGTTCATCCCATCTGGCGATAACCCTCAGAAGCCGATTGGTGAGTGTACTATCGTTTCCGGATTTGCGTCGCCGACGGCCGACGCGTGCCAGTGCGTACTCAGGGCTTCCCGTATTTGTTCGTCTTCGAAGGACATCGACGGCTTCAGCATCTGCTGCTCCAGTAGTTGTGAGGCTCCCTTCTTCATCTACCTTGTGCGATGAACCCAGGGACACCTGTTTTCACCACCTCATTGAGCCTCTGCCTGATCGGAATGCGATTGATTTCGCTCAACGCATCTTCCGGAAGGGCAGAGATGTCAAAATTTTCCCTCGCGCGAACCGCGCTTTTGGGTGTGGTCAGCAAAGCCGCGCCGCGCTGCACCGCCCATGCCAGCAGCACCTGCGCCGGCGTCTTTCGAACTCGTGCGGCGATTGCCGAAATCACTGGATCTCCGAGCAGTCCCGGGCTGATTCCGTGACCCAATGGCGCGAAAGCCAAAAACACAATGCCCTTTTCTTTGCAGAATTCCAGAAGCTCCGTTTCCGGCAGATACGGATGGGACTCGACCTGGACCACGGCCGGCTTGATGCTTGCAGACTCGTAGATGGGCAACAATTCATTCAAGCTGATGTCCGACAGTCCGATGGCCCGGCACCGGCCGTGGTCCACGAGACTTTCCATTGCTCTCCAGGTGTCGAGCAGAGTCACTCCGTTGTCATAGAGGACATTGCCGTTTTGATCCCGCGGATCCTGCTCATCGCCCGGTTGAAATGCATAGGGAGTATGAATGAGGTAAAGATCCAGATACTCGAGCCTGAGTCTGTCAAGACTCGCCTCGAAAGCCGGTTCGACGCGCTCGGGCCGATGATTGGAGTTCCACAACTTCGTGGTAACAAAAATGTTTTCGCGCGCGATCCCATTAGCGGCAAGTCCTGCCTGTAACGCCTCGCCTACCTCGCGCTCGTTTCGGTATCGTTCCGCGCAATCGAAGTGTCGGAAGCCGGCGTCCAGTGCGTCGCTGGTCGCAGTTCTCGTCAGGGCAGCGTCGGGAATCAGAGTGCCAAAACCGAGGGCGGGCATATGGCCGCCTCCTCGGTTGAGTGGAAGTCTCGCCATCCGCAGATCAAAAGATTCCATCATGGTTAGATCTCCAACCTGCTTTGAGTCCGGCATCACCGGCCCCGATTCAAAAATCAGAATTAAGGGCAAACCGGGAAGTTAACTGTTGTTCAAGGCAATTCCACGTGGGTGAGATCTTACGAGAATCGGGCGAGGGCGCTCCGCCCGCGATCGAACGCGCGAGCAGCACCTCGTCGCCGTCCTGGAATGAATAGGAAGCGACGCCGAGGAAGCGAACATCTTCCTCATTCCCATAAATTTGAGGAAGCGCGGCGTTTCTCCCGCTTCATCCTGCGGGTGTGGTTTCAGGTCCGGGAACCAACGACCGCTGCCAATGTCTCCACCTCCGGCAAACTCGCCGCCTTCGAGGCCAGGTACGCCTCGAACTCGACCAGCTTCGGGGCGATCGGCGCTTCGGCTTGATATTTGTCCGCGAGCACGTCGGTGGTTTTAAGTCCGTTGCCTGTAATGCAGAGAACTGTTGTTTCGTCGGGCAGAATGCGGTCCTGCTGGATGAGCTTGCGCGCGGTGGCTACGGTTACGCCGCCTGCGGTTTCGGTGAAGATGCCTTCGGTTTCGGCCAGCCATTGAATGCCGCTGACTACTTCGGGATCGGAAACGTCTTCGGCCCAGCCTCCACTTTTGTTGATGGCTTGCAATGCGTAGTGTCCATCGGCCGGATTGCCGATGGCGAGAGACCGCGCAATCGTTTTCGGACGCTGCGGTTCGATCTCGTTGCTGTACTGCTTGACCGCCGTGGTAATTGGCGAGCATCCGGTGGCTTGCGCGCCAAAGAATTTCACCGGCTTCGGATCGACCAGCTTCAGGAGAATCAGTTCATCAAACGCCTTCTTGATCTTGGTAATCAAAGACCCGCCCGCCATGGGCACGACGATGTTGTCGGGCAAACGCCAGCCCAGTTGCTCGGCAATTTCATAGCCCACCGTCTTCGAGCCTTCGGAGTAATACGGGCGAAGATTGACGTTGACGAATCCCCAGCGGTGTTCGTCGGCAATCTGCGAGCAGAGACGATTGACATGGTCGTAGCTGCCGTTGATGCGCACCAACTCGGCACCAAAGACCTGTGTGCCGAGAATCTTCGCGGGCTCCAGATCGGAAGGAATAAAAATCCAGGCTTTCAGACCTTCGCGAGCTGCCTGTGCCGCAACGGAATTTGCCAGGTTGCCGGTGGAGGAGCAAGCGACGGTATCGAAACCGAAGCTGCGGGCATTCGCCAAAGCAACAGCTACCACGCGGTCCTTGAAGCTCAGGGTGGGCAGGCAAACCGCGTCATTCTTAACCAGCAGGCGCGTCGATCCAATCTTGGCGCCCAGCCGCGGGACGTTCACGAGCGGAGTAAAGCCGACGGGAAGCGAAGGCTGATAGCCGGCCGGCAGTGGAAGCAGTTCGCGATAGCGCCACATATTCGTCGCGCGCGAAGCGAACAGGTCGCGCGAAAGGGTGGAGCGCAGCGAATCGTAATCGTAGGTGAGTTCCAGCGGCGAGAAACAGTCTTCGCAGATGCTGCGCGGCTGGTTACCACAGGTCTTGCCGCATTCGCGGCAGCGGAGTTCGTAGGTGGGAGTGCTGGCGCTCGTCGTCGTAGTCGGCATTGCGACTTCTTTCCGTGACTGCGGGACGAGCCGGGAAAAAATACCCAGTTAACACAAAACCCCTTTTCCGAATGGGAAAAGAGGCTCGGGAAACGCGAATCAAATTTCGCTTACCCGAATCTCATGGTCCCCGTTACCGGGCGAGAGTTGGCACCTGACAGTCGGGATATATGATCCCGATCCGGTTGCCGTGGCGTCCTAGGGCTCGTCCCTCAGCCACTCTGCATGAAATTCCAGCCTGCCCAATGAAGAGCAAACTTGAAAAAAAGACTACAACCGAGCGAGCGGACTGTCAAGAGGGAAGTTGACAGAGGGAAGTTGACAGAGGGAAGTTGACAGAGGGAAGTTGACAGAGGGGAGTTGACAGAGGGGAGTTGACCGCGCGACAGGAGGGAAGTTGACCGCGTGGGGCTGGACCGCGGCGGGATAAGATTCCTGGACACGCCGCTGCTCAGCGGACACACTGCTTACTTTTTCGCAACCGCCTCAAGTTTTCGCAGTGCCGCCATGGTGGCCGCGGACGAGTCTTTACGCTTGCTGTTCTTGGGGCGTCGTTTGGTTTTGGTGGTGTAATGGTTTTGCGCCATGGTGTAGGTTCCTTCTTTATATTGGCGGTTGGGGACGCCGGCCCTGATTCGTGCTCAAACGAGCCGAGGTTCAGATGTACTAACTCACTATCATAGTACAGGGAAAGCGGCGTCTCGCCCGTCGAGCGCCGATGGGGCCGGGCGAGGACGCCCGGCGCTCCAAATGCAACTACCAGAGACCTCAGCGGCTGTACTGATTTCGCTTCTTGTCTTCGTGGCGCTCGATTCCCAACTGAATAAGGCGATCGATCAATTCGGAGTAGGGTAATCCCGATGCCGTCCACATCTTCGGATACATGCTGATCGCGGTGAAGCCCGGCATAGTGTTGATTTCGTTAACGAAAATCCTCCGCGATTTTGGTTCCATCAGAAAGTCGACGCGCGCCAGCCCCATGCAATCAACCGCTTGAAAGGCCGCAATCGCCAGCCTCTGCACGGTCTTCATTTCCGCTTTCGTCAGCTTCGCGGGGATGACCGCTTCGGAACCATCCACCAGATACTTCGCGTCGTAGTCGTAAAACTCCTTGCAGGGAACGATCTCTCCTGCGATCGACGCCTTGGGGTCGTCGTTGCCTAGAACGGCGCATTCGATCTCGCGCGCCTTGTATTTTTTCCCGCCGACTCCTTCTTCAATCACGACCTTGCGGTCGTATTTGGCCGCCTCCGCGATCGCAGGGGCGAGTTCCTTGCCATGGTGCGCCTTCGAGATTCCCACCGATGATCCCAGGTTCGCTGGCTTTACAAAGACCGGATACTTCAGCCTGCTTTCGACGAGCCTCTGCACCTTCTTTGGCTCGCGCTCGAACTGGCTGCGCAACACGGTTACGTGTTTCACGATGGGCAATCCTGCCGCGCGAAATAGGGACTTCATGATGTCCTTATCCATGCCGGCGGCGGAGCCGAGAACGCCAGCACCCACATAGGCGATGTCGGCGAGTTCGAGCAAACCCTGGATGGTGCCGTCTTCACCGAAGGTTCCATGCAGGACGGGGAAGATGACGTCGACGTTAATGGCGCGGTCGGACGCGCGCCGCAAACTCGCGTCCGCCTTCGAATCGGGATTGGGATCGGTTTGGAATGGCGCAAGTCCAGCACCGCGGCGTGTGGGTTCCGGTGGAACGACCACCGATTCGCCGGTCTTCAGCACCGCCGCGCCCGGCGTGGCGTCTGGATCGCCTGCCCGGAGTTGCGCCGGGTTTTCGTCTGCGCTCTTGCCCTTGAGCAAACGTTCGGCGTGCTCGGCCGTGAGCCAACGACCTTCTTTCGTTATGCCAATCGGGACCATTTCGTATTTCGTCTTATCAATCGCGTTCAAAACGGACGCGGCTGACAGTAACGACACTTCGTGCTCGCCGCTGCGTCCGCCAAAGAGGATGCCAACCCGGAGTTTTGCCATGACATTTCAGTCTGGCGCTCAGCTTGCTATACGTCAATCGCAGCGATGGTTCGGATGTGGAAGCTAGGCCAGACCTGCTTGGACGGGGCCGAAACCCCGTCACCACACGTGACACGCCGGTTGATGCGTCGGGCTACTGAGTTCACGCTCGACCAGCCGCGCGTGAAGAAAAAGAAAGGCGAAGCCGGTGAGCGGCTCCGCTCTTCCGCGCTGATCGACTCCTCCCCCGTTCGAGTCGAGGGTCGAGTCAGTCCGCTTCTACTGGACCGTAAGGTTAATCGTGGTCATCTGTGTGAGTGCTCCCGACGTCGCCGTCACCACTATGGCGGCAGGCGCCGGATTCGTCGGGCTGCTGCTGGCGCTGTTGGAGCCGCCGCAGCCTGTCGAAGCGAGCAAAGTTCCCGCAATCAACAGGCTGGTGAATCCACCCAGCAGCAACGAGAACAATCGTCGCTTGTCGGCACCTGCTCCGGCAAAAACAAAGAAGCATCCGAATACGCCCAGTCCCGTGAAGGCCATCCCCATCACCTTGGACACGCTATAAGGGTTGCTGCCCGTGGAAGGGGTAGCGGTCGCGGTCAGAGTGGTGGTCGCGGCGCCGCCAGCAGGAGTAACCGAAGTTGGGTTGAACGTGC
>Ga0302324_100025654_pt1 | contig 11300 bp, 6 predicted proteins | sample Palsa_T0_1_FD_201949 | JGI IMG/M metagenome (GOLD analysis project Ga0302324, IMG submission 201949) | Peat permafrost microbial communities from Stordalen Mire near Abisko, Sweden - Palsa_T0_1 | ecosystem: Environmental > Terrestrial > Soil > Palsa > Peat permafrost | place: Sweden: Abisko... | reverse complement strand
GCTGGCGTCGGGGGCGCTGCCGTCGGGGGAGCGGTCACCAGTCGGCTGGCCGGAGGGGGCGCCGGTGCCGGACGATCCTGGCCCAGCATGAGTCAGCCGGACCGGCACGGGGGCGCCGGCCAGGGCGACGACAGCGTCGCAGCCGAACCGCAGCGCCAGCCGCCCGAGCGTGACTTCGAGGCCGGCGTCGTTGTCGTCGTTCCCGGCCAGCCGGTTGGCCCGCCGGAGGCTGGCCGCGTCGGCAGCGCCGCTGCGCGGCACTCCGAGGTGCGCGAGACCGGGACGTCCGAGGTCCTGAATCGTGGTCAGCGGCCCCGGCTGCAGCACCTCAATCCAGCGCTCGCCAGCCCGGATCTCGGACTCTTCACGGATCTCGTGCCTATCAGCGGGGGCTTTGTCAGGGTTTGCGCGCACGAGATCCGTGAAAAGCGGCGGCGCCGGCTCTGGCAGGCGGTCCACGGCGCGGAACCGGACGCGCTGACCGGGTGCCAGCAGGGCCGGCGGGTCCCGGCGGGTGTCCCAGAGCACCGCGCCGGTCCGGCCGATCAGCCGCCAGCCGCCGGGCGAGGCCGACGGGTACACCGCGGCCAGGCAGCCGGCGATGGCCACCGAGCCGGCCGGGACCAGCTGGCGCGGGCTGGCCAGCCGGGGCACGGCCAGAGCAGGGTCAAGCCCGGTGAGATAGCCGAAGCCGGGCGCGAAGCCCATCCAGCCGACCTGGTACTCCGCGGCCTCGTGCCTGGCGATGACCTCGGCGCCCGTCAGGCCGGTGAGCGCGGCGACGTCGGCCAGGTCCGGGCCGTCGTAGACCGTGTCGATCACGACCGGTTCTGGCGGCGGGACCGCGGCCAGCACCGCGGGATCGCCAGCGAGCTGCCGAAGCCGGCCGGCCAGCTCGGGCGCGGCCCAGCTGCCCGGCGCGAAAGTCACGAGCACCGTCTGCGCGCCCGGCACGATGTCGATCACACCCGGCAGGGCCGCGGCCCGGATGGCGGCGGCGATCGAGGCAGCCTCGTTGCCGCCCTGATGGTCGTCCGAACCGGCGGCCAGCAGGAGCGCCGCATCGCCGGCGCTCGCGATCGTCATCTCGCAAATGCAGCCAGCGTCACGCCGGCCCGCTCGAGCGCGGCGCGGACCGCGGCGGCGATTGCGACGGCGCCCGGCGTGTCACCGTGCACGCAGACCGAGCGCGGGCTCAGCTCCAGGGCCGTGCCCGACACGGTCGTTACCGTGCCGCGGACGACCATGCCCTCGACCCGGGCGGCGATCGTCTCCGGATCGGTGAGGACGGCGCCGGGCTCGGAACGCGGGACCAGAGTGCCGTCGTCGCGGTAGCCGCGGTCGGCGAACGCCTCGGTCACGACCGGCAGCCGCAGGTCGGCCGCGGCCGTTTCCAGCGCCGAGCCGGGCAGCGTCAGGACCGGCAGGCCCGCATCGAAGCTGCTCACCGCCAGCGCGACCGCGGTCGCCTGCTCCGGGTCGCGCGCGGCCCGGTTGTACAGGGCGCCGTGCGGCTTGACGTAGCTGACCCGGCCGCCCTCGGCCCTGGCGATGCCGTCGACAGCGGCGAGCTGATACAGCACCTCGGCAGTCAGCTCGTCCGCTGGCACCGTCATCTCCCGGCGGCCGAAGCCGGCCAGGTCGCGGTAGGACACCTGGGCGCCGATGCTGACACCGCGGGCGACCGCGCCCGCGCAGGCACGCCTGATGGTCAGCGGATCGCCGGCATGGAACCCGCAGGCGACATTCGCGCTTGTCACGATGGCAAGCAGGGACTGGTCATCGCCAAGCCGCCAGGCGCCGAAGCTCTCGCCGAGGTCGGCGTTGAGGTCGACCACCGCGGGCGATCCGGCGGGGGCCACTGCTAGCCGGGCTCCTCAGGCGGCAGGCAGGCCAGGGCGGTGGCGATGTCCGCCTCCCGCGGGCCGGCCGACCTGATGGTGTCGATCAGCAGGTGCAGCACCTCGTGCCGGTCCTCGCCGAGGTCGAGCAGCCGCTGAGCGGCCTCCCAGAGCTCGGGCGGGTCGCCGCGCCACAGGCGGTCCGCCAGGCCCGCGTGCCGGTCCAGGTGCTCGGCGCTGACCTGATACGCCGCGTCGGTGTGCTGGGAGACGGCATCCTCATGGTCGGCCGCGAGCAGTGTCCGCCGGTCGGCCAGCAGCGCCGGGCTCAGCGTGCCCAGGTTGACGCTGCGGAAGGTGCCGCGCAGCAACGGGAACGCGAAGACCCGGCGGGCGAGTGCCTCAAGGTCGCCGTCCGGCAGCAGCCGGGCGACCATGTCCGGCGCCAGGCCGAACGATGAGGGGTCCCTGTAGACCGTCGGGAACGTGCGCATCGCGTCGAAGACCGCGTCCAGGGTGGCCGCGATCGCGGCGTCGTCCAGGCCGGACCGGGCGCCGGCCCACCGCACCCAGGCCAGCAGGACGTGCGGCATGGCCTCCTGGTCGGCCCGCGACAGCACGACCTTGCGCGGCAGCCAGTCCAGCAGGAACGTCTCGGCCTTCGCCGGGCTGACTCGCAGCGGGCGGCCGAAGTCGCGGTCGCAGCCGTACTCGACGATGTGATCAGCGCACCTGCTGGCGGCCTGCCGGTCGGACAGGTCCTCGGCCTCGTCTGAGGCCAGGAACTCGGCAACCAGCATCGCCCGGCGGTCCTTGCGCCACTGCGCCCGCCGCGCGGCCGCGGTGATGGACGGCGCAGCCGGCGTCACGTCCTGGCTCACCGTTCCCGGTGGCAGCACCGGGGGCAGCGTCCGCACCCGGGCGCGGATGAACGCATGGTAGGAGGGGAACGAGGAGCTGACTGCCGGGTCGGTAGCCGCCTCGGTCGCGGCCAGTGCGGCGGCCAGGACCCGGCGGGCCTGCGGCGGGTCGATCTGCCGGAAGACCTGCTGGGCGGCGCTGTCGTCCCGGCAGTAATCGAGCAGCTTGGCCACCTGCGAGGTGACCCAGCCGTCGCGAGCCAGGCCGCCGGCGTTGTAGTCGACGACGACCACCAGGGCGTGCTGCTCCTGGCCGGCGTAGCTGAAGACGCAGACGACCTCGTCCCGGTCGCCGTAGGCATCGGAGTTGACGTAGCACTCGGCGGCCTCGACGGCGCCGACGTGCTCAGCCCAGGCCGGGCGGGCAACCCCGCGGTCCATGAGCGCCAGCGCGGCCTGCTCGGCCTGGACCGCCTGGCGGGAGGTACCCAGGCAGGCGATCCCCGACAGCAGCGCGAGCGCGGCCGGGCTGCCCTGCTCGGCCGCGTAGCCCACCAGTCCCTCGCCGACGATCTCCTCGACCTCGGCGCGCCTGCGGGCGTTGCGGGCCCCGCGGCTGCTCTGCTGCCCCCACCAGGTCCCCAGCAGCTCGCTGACCATGAGCTCAGCATCGAGCGGGCTGCGCACGGCCAGCAGTTCGCGGGCGGCGCGCAGCATCTCGGCAAACAGGGCGTTGGGCGGCGGACCGGCCAGCCCGGAGGCGGTCGTCCGGCGGCCTGTCGGTCCCTGATGCTGTCCCCTGTTGCCCGCTGGATCCTTGCGTCGGCTCTGGGGGGTCACGCGTCTAGCTTCGCAGATTTCCGGAGCAGGCACGTCACGCCTCGCCATCACAGTGCCGGTTTCTTAGTTTCCGGGATGGTTCGCCGGAATCTGGGTCAAGAACCGGGATGCTTCTGACCGTCTTTCCGGCGAAAGGTCCATTAGTCCGGTAGCGTCCTTCTGACGAATGCCTGCCGCCATCCCGCCCGTGCCGGTGTGCTGGTCCGTGCCTCCGGCCAGCGTTCCGTGGCTGGTCGCGGCGGCCGGCCTGGCTGGTCGTGACGGCCGGTCAGGACGGCGGCCCCCCGGAGCGACACGGTCCGGCCGGGTCCGGCGGTCTGGTACATAAGTCATAAGCAAGTATTCGAGTGGGCAAGACGTAAAATCTGGGACTCGTGGTGCGCGCCGGGCGGCGGCGCGTTCCCTGGCGCGACAAGGACGGCGGTTTTCCCGATGCGAGCAGGACTTGCGGCAGTGTGGCGGCGAGCCTGGAAGCGAAGCGGGGGCAGGCGCGGCCGGGCGGTCGCGGGCATCTGCGCCGTGGCCGGACTCGCCGTGCTCGCGGCCGCCTGCGGGCCGGTTTCCGGCGCCGCGACCGGGGGAGCCTCGGTCGCTGGCAACGGCAACGGCACGACCGTCACCTACGCGATGCAGCCGGGCGGCCAGGCGGGCTACGCCTTCCCGTTCCTGGCCGGGCAGACGGGCGAGGACTGGGACAGCGTCTTCAACATCAACGACTACCAGTACCTGCTCTACCGGCCCCTGTACTGGTTCGGCACCGGCGTCAATCCGTACCTGAACCCGCAGGTGAGCCTGGCCGAGCCGCCCGTCTATAAGGGCCACAGGGTCACGATCACGCTCAAGCCGAATTACAAGTGGTCGAACGGCGAGCCGGTGGACGCGCAGGACGTCGTCTTCTGGATGAACATGATGAAGGCGGAGGGACCGAACGGCGTCGACTACAGCTCGACCGGGCTGCCGGCCGACGTGACCAACATCCGCGTTGCCAGCAAGTACGTCATGACGATGGACATCACCACGGCGAAATTCTCGCAGTCCTGGTTCACCAATAACGAGCTGAGCGAGATCACGCCGATGCCGATGGCGTGGGACCGTACCGCCTCCGGTCCCGGCCACTGCGTGACCAGCGTGTCGGACTGCACGGCCGTCTATAACTACCTCAACGCGCAGTCCTCTAAGAATCCGTCGACCTACGCGACGTCCCCGCTGTGGAGCGTGGTCGACGGGCCGTGGAAGCTGCAGAGCCTGAACAGCCAGGGCAAGCTCGTCCTGACCTACAACAAGGCCTACGGCGGCCAGGTTACATCCGGTCACATCACCACGTTCATCGAGGTGCCGTTCACCTCGGAGCAGGCCGAGTACAACGTGCTGCAGGACCCGACTGGCAACCAGACAGTGGACGTCGGCTACCTGCCGACGGTGGACGCACCCGTGCCCCCGGCCGGGGCCAACGTCGGGGCTAATCCGCCGACACTGTCGAACTACCAGCTCAGCGCCCAGTACGCGTGGCAGCTCAGCTACATGCCGTACAACTTCAGGAATGACACCGGCCAGGGCGCGATCTTCGACCAGCTGTACTTCCGGCAGGCGTTCCAGTCCCTGGTCGACCAGGAAGGCGTCATCAGCGGTCCGCTGCACGGGTACGGCAAGCCCACCGTGGGCCCGGTCGCGTCCTACCCGCTGACCAAGTACCTGTCACCGCAGATCCAGGCCGCCGGCGACCCGTGGACGCTCAGCATCTCGCGGGCCGAGTCGCTGCTGAGCAGTCACGGCTGGACGGTGACGGCGAACGGCACCGACACGTGCTCGCGGCCCGGCACCGGGACGAACGAGTGCGGCGCGTCGATTCCGGCGGGCACCCCGCTGAAGCTCAGCCTCATCTACGCCAACGGCATCGACTGGATGGAATCGGCGATGCGAGAGCTGGCGTCGAACGCCGCGCTAGCTGGCATTCAGGTCTCGCTGACCGCGGAGTCGTTCAATGATGTCGTCGACGCCGCGTTCGATCCCAGCAACCGCAGCTGGCAGCTCGCGGCCTGGGGCGAGTGGACGTACTCGCCTGACTACCTGCCGACCGGTGACGAGCTCTTCCAGGGCAACGCCATCAACAACGCGGGCGACTACGACAGCGCGACGAACAACCAGCTGATCACCGACACGCTGCAGGCCAGGACGCCTGCCGAGTTCGACAAGGCGATGTACACCTGGGAGAACTACCTGGCCGGGCAGCTGCCGGTGGTGTACGAGCCGGACGAGGCGACCCTGGTCGAGACGATCAAGGGGCTGGACATCGGGCCGCAGAACAGCGCGGACACCATCACCCCGGAAGACTGGCACTACCTGAAGTGAACCCGCGCCGGCCAGTCAGGCCAGATTCGTGACGGCGTACCTGGGCCGCCGCGTGCTGCAGGCCATTGCGGTCGTGCTGCTGGTGACGCTGATCGTGTTCGGGCTGATCTGGCTGGCTCCGGGTGACCCGGCGCAGAAGGTACTCGGCGGGGCGCCCGGCAACCAGGAGTTCCTGGCTCAGTACCTGACCTGGCTGGGCCGGGTCGTCCGCGGCGACCTGGGCTTCTCAACCCGGCTCAACGAGAGCGTCGGCGCGCTGCTGGCCGCCAGCCTGCCGCGCACGCTTGTCCTTACCGGCGTCTCGACAGTGATCGCACTGGTGGTGGCCATACCGGTCGGGCTGATCCAGGCCGTCCGCCGCAACTCTGGCGTTGATCATCTGCTGCGAGGACTGACCTTCCTGTTCTACGGCACGCCGCCATTCGTGCTCGGATCGCTGCTGGTGCTGTTCTTCGCGGTGGACAAGCACTACTTCGGCGCCGAGGGCCCGCAGGCGCCCGGCATCGTCGGGGTGATCACCGACGTGCGCGACCTGGCGCTGCCGGTGCTGACACTGTCGCTGGTGACCATCGCGATCTTCGCCCGGTATATGCGCTCATCGGCGCTGGACAGCCTCGGGCAGGACTACGTCGAGGCGGCCAGGGCGCGCGGCGCGGGACAGCGGCGGGTGCTCGTCATGCACGTCCTGCGCAACTCCCTGGTGCCGGTCGTCACGCTGGTCGGGCTGAGCTTCCCGCAGATCATCGGCGGCGCGCTGGTGGTGGAGAGCCTGTTCAACATCCAGGGCATGGGCTGGCAGATCTGGCAGGCGGCGCAGAATCATGATTTCCCGGTGACGCTCGGGTTCACGCTGGTGATCGGAGTGGCCGCGGCGCTCGGGTCGCTTGCGGCCGATCTCGGCTACGCGGTGCTGGACCCGCGGGTCAGGCACGGGCGGTCATGACGGCGAATCGGGCCGTGCCCGATCAGGCGGGCTGGGGGGCGGCAGCGGGTCCGGAGGCTGCCGCTGGCGCGGCGGCGCTGGTTCCGGACCTCGCAGCGGGCCCGGAGGTGGCTGCGGGTCCGGAATTCGCGGGAGCGCCCGTCCGGGGCAGCCGCGGCCGCCATGCCGGCCCGGCGTCCGCGGGGCCGCCCGGCGGCCTGGCGCCCGGCGCCCTGCTGGCCGGCCACACGCGCCGCGGCCTGGCGGCATGCCGGGACTACCCGCTGGCAACCGGGGGCGGCCTGATCATCGTCGCGGTCGTCGTGTTCTGCTTCCTCGGGCCGCTGTTCTACCACAGCGACCTGACGCACGTGTTCCTGTCGCAGGCCAACCTCTCGCCCAGAGCCGGCCACCCGCTCGGGACGGACGCGGACGGCGCTGACGAGCTCGGCACGCTGATGAAGGGCGGCCAGGTCTCGCTGGAAGTGGCAGCGGCCGCCGGCGTGCTGGCGGCCGTCCTCGGCTCGCTGTGGGGGGCGGTGGCGGGCTATCTAGGCGGCGCGGCCGACGCGGTCATGATGCGGATCGCGGATGCCGCGATCGCTATCCCGGCCATCGTCCTGCTCCTGCTGCTGATGTCGATCTACCGGCCATCAACGGCCATGCTGGTCCTGGTCATCGCCGGCACCTCATGGCTCAGCACGGCGCGGCTGGTCCGGGCGGAGGCGCTGACGCTGCGGGTGCGGGAGTACGTGCAGGCGGCCAGGGTCATGGGCAGCAGCGGCCTGCGCGTGATCGTCCGGCACATCGCCCCGAACGCCATGGGCACGATCGTCGTCAACGTCAGCTTCCAGATCGCCAACTCGATCCTGATCCTGGCGACGCTGAGCTGGCTGGGCCTCGGCGTGCAGTTCCCGTCCGTGGACTGGGGCGACATGATCGGGGCGGCGACGCAGACCATCTCGGACGGCTACTGGTGGCAGATCGTGTGCCCGGGGGTCGCGATCATCGCCGTCATCGTGGCGTTCACCATGCTCGGTGACGGACTGCGGGACGCGTTCTCCGCGGCCGGGTACGACGCCCGGCCAGATGCCCCCGCTGACGCGGTCGGGCAGGCAGCCGGGCCGGCGGTGAGCCGGTGAGGCGTCAGCAGGAGGGCCCGGTGCTGGAGATCGCGGACCTCCGAACGGAGATCCGGCGCAAGGGCAGCACCGTCCGCGCCGTCGACGGCGTCAGCCTGAGCGTCGCGGCGGGCGAGTGCCTGGGCCTGGTCGGCGAGTCTGGCTGCGGCAAGACGATGACGGCCAGGTCGGTGCTGCGGCTGCTGCCGCCCGGCGGGGTGATCACCGGCGGATCGGTCACGCTGGCCGGGACGGAGCTGACCGCGCTGTCCGAGCGCGATATGCAGACCGTGCGGGGCAACGAGGTCGGCATGGTCTTCCAGGACCCGTCGGCCTGCCTGGACCCCACCATGACGATCGGCCGCCAGGTCAGCGAGTCCGTGGCCGTGCACAAGGGCGCTGACCGGCGCGTGGCCGCGGCGCGGGCGGCGGACCTGCTCCGGCTGGTCCGGATGCCTCACCCGGAGCGAGTCGCCACGGCCTACCCGCATCAGCTCTCCGGCGGCATGCGCCAGCGGGCGATGATCGCGGCGGCGCTCGCCTGCGAGCCCCGGCTGCTGATCGCCGACGAGCCGACGACGGCCCTGGACGTCACCATTCAGCGGGAGATCCTCGAGCTGATCGGCGAGCTGCGCGCTGAGCTCGGCATGGCGGTGATCCTGGTGACCCACGACCTCGGCGTGATCGCCGGGCGGGCCGAGCGGGTGGCTGTGATGTACGGCGGGCGGATCGTCGAGCAGGCGGCGACCGATGAGCTGTTCGCCGGCCCGCGCCATCCGTACACGCAGGCACTGTTCGAGGCACTGCCTGAGATGGCCGGCCCGGCGAGCCGGTCCCTGTACAGCATCCCCGGCCGGCCGCCTGACCTGTCCGTTCCGGCAGCGGGCTGCAGCTTCGCGCCGCGCTGCCGGCAGGCCAGGGACTGGTGCGCGAGCCACGAGCCCGCACTGGACGGCGACCATCCTGGTCACGCGTACGCGTGCTTCTACCCGCTCGGTGACCCAGTACTGCACCCGGCCAGCGGCGAGGACGGAACGCCGCCAGGACACCGCCCGGTCAGCGCGTGGGCCGCCGGCACCGGCGGGCGGTCCGGCGGCCTGTCCGCCGCCCCGGCGGCCGGGGCAGTCACCAGCGGGCCGCCGCTGCTCGAGGTGACCGGGCTGGTGAAGACCTACCCGGCCGGACGGGCGGTGCCCGGCCGGGCAGCAAGCACCGTCAGCGCGGTCGCGGGGGTGAGCTTCGAGCTGGGTGCGGGGCTGACCTTCGGGCTGGTCGGTGAGTCCGGCTGCGGCAAGACGAGCGTGGCGAGGCTGCTGGCCGGGCTGGAGCACGCCGACGCAGGGTCGATCGTCTTCGGCGGAACCGACCTGGCCGGGCTGCGCCCCCGGCAGCGGCGGCGCGAGCCCGGCATCCAGCTGATGTTCCAGGACTCGTTCGCCTCGCTCGACCCGCGGATGCGGGTGCGCTCCATCCTCAGCGAGCCCCTCGCGATTCAGAAGACCGTCCGCCGCCGCGGGCGCCGCCGCCAGGTCAGCAGGATCCTGGACGAGGTGGGCCTGCCGCCGGAGGCGGCTGGCCGGTACGCGCGGGAGTTCTCCGGCGGCCAGCGTCAGCGACTCGCGCTCGCCAGGGCGCTGATCCAGCGTCCTGCCCTCATCGTGGCCGACGAGCCGGTCTCGGCCCTGGACGTGTCAGTGCAGGCGCAGATACTCAACCTGATGCGGAAGGTCCAGCGGCAGTACGGCCTGAGCTACCTGTTCATCTCGCATGACCTGTCAGTCGTGCGGTACATGGCCGACACCATCGGCGTGATGTACCTCGGCAAGCTGGTCGAAGTCGGGCCGGCCGAGCACATCTGCACTGCGCCCGGCCACCCCTACACGGCCGACCTGATCAGCGCTGTCCCGGCGATCGGCGGCACGGCCGCCGCCAGCACCCCACCGGCCAGCACCGCACCGGCCAGCACCGCAATGGCCAGCACCGCACCGGCCAGCACCGGCCCTGACGGGGCCCGGCACGCGCCGGATGCAGCCGGGCCAGGACCGGCCGCGGAGGCCGCGGAGCCGCCGTCCGGGTGCAGATTCAGGACGCGGTGCCCGATCGCGGCTGATGTCTGCGCTGAGGCCGAGCCGCCGCTGCGGCCGCTCGGGGCGTCCGGTCAGCTGGTTGCCTGCCACTTCCCGCTGACCGCCCCGGCACCCGCGGGAATGGCAGATCAGCACGCCTGAACGGTCTGAGAGGCCATTACCGTTGGCTAGACTCGGGCTGCAGGACACAACACGGCGGCAGGGCGCGGCTGGCGCGATACTGCGTCACTAGCCAGACGGCGGGGCAGCAGCCAGGCCGGATCAGGTGCGTGGCGGACCGGCCGTCCTGGCTATCGAGTTGTTGCTGGCTCCCTTCTTGCGCCCGTTATTGCCGCTAGCCTTCTTGTGTCCGCAGTGAGCAGGAAGGAGCCGTTCGGATGACGCGCGGTCTGCTGGGTGCGGGGCACCTGAGGTGAGCACCGGCATGTCCGTTCCGCGCCCGCGGCTCCCCGGGCTCGACGTCTCGGATGCGGCGCTGCTGGCGTCGCTCCTGCAGGAGGCGCCAGTCGGCTTCGCCTTCCTCGGCCCGGACGCGCGCGTGCTGCGGATGAACAAGGCCATGGTCTCGCTCGGGGGCGATGACGACGCACACCCCGGCTGCGCTCCGGCTGAGGTGTGGCCCGCGGACCTCGCGGCCGCTGCCGAGTCGGCGGCCAGGAGGGTGGCTGCGGGAGACCGGCCGGTCCCGCAGACCGAGCACGCCGTCGCCGCGGCAAACCCCGCGGACGAGGATGCCGCTGTCCGGCACTGGTCGTTCTCCTGGTTCCCGTCGAGGGACGGCGACATCAGCGGAGTCGCCGCCATCGCCGTCGACGTGACCGCGCAGCACCAGGCCGCTGAGGCACTCAGGCGCAGCGAGGAGCGGTACCGCTCGCTCGTGCAGGCCGGCGCGCAGGTGGTCTGGGTGACCAGGCCGGACGGTGAGATCGCCGAGGACTCGCCGGAGTGGCGATGGATCACCGGGCAGACGGCCGAGGAGTACCTCAGCAAGGGCTGGCTGGAGGCGATCCACCCGGACGACCGGGAACGGGTCGAGGCTGCCTGGCGCGAGTGCGTGCGCTCGGGCAAGGTCTTCGACAGCCGCTACCGGGTGCGCAGCCGGACAGGCTCCTACCGGCATTACGACGTGCGGGCCGTGCCGATCGAGCGGGACGGCCGGATCATCGAGTGGATGGGCGCCAGCACGGACGTCACCGCGCAGCGCGAGGCGGAGGAGATGCGCGGCCGCCTGACCGAGCAGCTATCCGCGGCGGCGCTGCGCACTGCCCGGCTGCAGCAGG
>Ga0302324_100025645_pt1 | contig 11302 bp, 9 predicted proteins | sample Palsa_T0_1_FD_201949 | JGI IMG/M metagenome (GOLD analysis project Ga0302324, IMG submission 201949) | Peat permafrost microbial communities from Stordalen Mire near Abisko, Sweden - Palsa_T0_1 | ecosystem: Environmental > Terrestrial > Soil > Palsa > Peat permafrost | place: Sweden: Abisko... | reverse complement strand
CTGGATGCGCGAGCAGTCACAGTGGCAGCAGAGGTTCGGTAGCGAGATACCGCCGGACATGAAGGCGAACGTGCAGAACTCGCTTTTGGAATCCCTCATCAGAAACCTCGCCATGACGCAGCACGCGCACGATCTGGGTTATCGGGTGAGCAGGGCGCAGATCCAGGAGGCAATCCGCAACGAGCCTGCTTTTCAGATCGATGGCCAGTACTCCCCGCAGGCGGCAAGCATGCGTCTTGCGCAGGCGGGCATCTCGCTCCCGAGTTTTGAGGAGCAGATCCGCAGCGGACTCGAGCGCCAGCAGCTAGAGGGCCCGCTGCAGGCCACGGACTTTCTTACTGCGCACGAGATCGAGCACCTGCGCGCGCTCACTGACGAGGAGCGGGAAGTGCGTTACGCGCTCCTGACGCCCGCCAAGTTTCAAGGCAGCGTTGCGCCCGACGAGGCCGCGGTGGCTGCGTATTACGCGAGCCACCGGGCGCAATTCATGACGCCCGAGTGGGTAAAGCTTACCTACGGCGAGTTGCGTCTGGATCAGCTAGCTGCGCAGGTCACGGTGTCGGACGGTGATTTGCACGCGGCTTACGATAAATCGAAGGACCGCTACGTCACGCCCGAAAAGCGGCGCGCAAGTCATATCCTGATTGCGATTCCCGCCGGCAAGGATGGGGATGCGATCGCCCGTAAGAAAGCCGAGGACATTCTCGCGCAGGCCCGCTCGGGGAAGGATTTCGCCGCACTCGCCAAGCAATATTCACAGGATCCGGGTTCCGCCGCGAAGGGCGGCGACTTGGGCTGGGCGGAGCGCAGTAACTTTGTCGCCTCATTTGCGGAGGCGCTCTTTAGCGCTCCGGTCGGCGAGATCCGCGGGCCGGTGAAGACGCAATACGGCTATCACATCATCCGCGTAGATGAGATTCAGGCGGGCAAGACGCAGACCTTCGATCAGGCGCGCACGGAAGTCGACGCGCAGCTGCGGCGTGACCGCGCCGCCGATCAATTTGGCGATCGCCAGGAGCAGCTGCAACGCCGGCTCGAGCAGCCGGGCGCAGACTTTGATGCTCTCGTGAAAGAGTTCCAGCTGCAAACCGGCGAGGTCGCGCGGTTTCTGCGCGGCACCGGCGGCGCACCGCTGGGCACATCAAACGAGCTGCAGGACACCGTGTTCAGCACGGCCGTGCTCGACGAGGGCCACATCGGCGGCCCGTTACTCGTGGGCGAGGACCGCATCGTCATACTGAAAGATCTCGAGCACCACAAGGCCGCTCCGCAGCCCTTGGCTGAAGTTCACGAGGTCATCCTCGCGGCCATCATGAAGGAGCGCGGCAGTGCGGCGGCGGTGAAAGCCGCCGAAGAGGCGCGCGACAAATTAAACGGCGGCGCCTCCTTCGAGCAGGTGATCCATGATCTCGGCCTGACGGCGGAGCCCGCGCACTTCGTCGGCCGCACCGATCCGTCCATACCGGCACAGATCCGCGAAGCCGTATTTCGCGCGCCGAAGCCCGAAGGCAAGACGGTCTATCGGGCGTTGCCCCTGTCCGAGGGCGGCGCGGCGCTGGTGGCGGTCACGAGCCTGCGCACACATGGCGCCGTGGTGAACGCACAGGCCGATACGGCCGCTGCCGACAAGGCCCGCACGCGCCAGGGCGAAGGCGAGGTAGCGGCCTACCTTGATGAGGTGCGCCGCTCAACGAGCGTGAAGAAAAACCCAAAGGCCTTTGAATAATAGAGGGTTTTCAACCCTCCGCTTCGTGGGGCAGGCTCATTCCGATGGTGCTGAAGCCGCTGTCGACATGCAGGATTTCTCCGGTAATGCCCGCGGCAAGATCCGAGCAAAGGAAGGCCGCCGCATTGCCGACATCCTCGAGTGTCACATTGCGCCGCAGAGGCGCGACGCTGCCTACATGGCTTAGCATCTTGCGAAAGCCCGCGATACCCGCCGCCGAGAGGGTCTTGATCGGACCTGCCGAAATGCCATTGACCCGTACTCCCGTGGGCCCTAAATCCGCCGCCAGGAAACGCACGTTCGCCTCCAAACTCGCCTTGGCGAGACCCATGACGTTATAGGCTGGAATCGAACGCTCGGCGCCGAGATATGACAACGTGACGAGCGCGCCGGCGCGCCCTGCCATCAGCGGCTGTGCGCCACGCGCGAGCGCCGTGAAACTGTAGCTTGAAACATCGTGAGCAATGCGGAAGGACTCCCGGCTCGTGGAGGCGACGAAGCCTCCGGCGAGCGCCTCGCGAGGCGCGAAGGCGACGGCATGAACGAGGATATCAAGGTGGCCCCAGTCGGCTTTGAGCCGTTCAAAGGCCGCCGCGATCTCGGCGTCCTGCGTGACGTCGAGGGGCAAGGTGAACGACACACCCAGGCTCTGGGCGAGATCGACCACTCGTCCCTTGAGTTTGTCGTTGAGGTACGTGAACGCGAGCTCAGCGCCTTCCCGATGCATGGCCTGTGCAATGCCCCAGGCTATGGAGCGTTCGGTCGCCACCCCGACGATGAGCGCGCGCTTGCCGGCTAGAAAACCCATCAGCTGTGGCGGTTCAGAACCCGAATGATCAGCTTCTGACCCGGCGAGAGACTGGGAGGGCTTGCAAGACTGTTCCAACGGCTAATCTGCGCAACCGACACCTGGAAGAGCCGCGAGATCTTCGACAGCGTATCGCCGCTGCGGACGGTGTAGGTCATGGGGCGCGGACTCCTCGAGGAGCCGGAACCTGCGGAGGATCCGGAGCTCGTGGAAATAAGCTTTATATGCTGACCGGCATGCAGGGGAGAATCTACTTCCATGCCATTCAAGCTGGCAAGTTGATTGACGTCCATGCCTTGACGCTGCGCGATTGCCCACAGTGAATCGCCGCGCCGCACGACATGAATGTGTCCATGCCGACGCACGCGCTTCTCGGGACGATCGAAGAGCTCGGCGGCGCGCGCCACCTTGGGGGGCAGGACGACCGGCGCGGGGACGCTCAAATCCGTTCCCAGCGTGAGTTTGCCCGCGGGCAGATCGTTCAGCACGCGGATGACGTCGATGCTGGTGTTGAATTGGCGTGCCACCGATGCGACTGAGTCTCCAGCAGCGACCCGGTAGCGCGTGAGGGGCATGCGCTCTGCCGGGGTGAGCTCGGCGTTATTCTGCCGGAAAAGCGCGACTGACTCCGGAGGCAGCAACAGAAAATGCGGGCCTGCCGGGTCGGTCGCCCAGCGCTGAAATGCCGGGTTCAACTCGTACAGATCCTCACCGCTGATCCCGGCGAGCTCCGCGGCGAGCTTCATGTCAATCTGTCCCAGCGTTTCCACACGCTCGAAGCGTGGCTGATTGGCGATCTTGCTGAACGCGAGACCATAGCGGGCGGGATCCGCAATCAGGCGCTTCATCGCGAGGAGCTTGGGCACGTAAGCGCGGGTTTCCAGCGGCAGCTTCAGGCTCCAAAAATCAAGCGGCCGGCCTTTGGCGCGATTAGCGCTCAACGCGCGCTCAACGTTGAGCTCGCCGCAATTGTAGGCGGCGATCGCAAGCAGCCAGTCGCCATTGAACTCGTCATGCAGATACTGCAGATAATCGAGCGCCGCGTGCGTGGATGCCACCACGTCGCGGCGTCCGTCGTACCACCAGTCCTGTTTGAGTCCGAAGCGCGAGCCTGTCCCGGGGATGAACTGCCATAGACCCGAGGCGCGCGCTCGCGAGTACGCGTACGGCTCGTAGGCGCTTTCGATCATCGGCAGAAGAGCAAGCTCGAGCGGCATGCCGCGCGCCTCGATCTGCGAGGCGATGTCATAGAGATAAAGCTCAGAGCGCTGAAAGGATCTTTCCAAGTAATCGGGATGATTCGCGAACCAGAGCAGCTGTATATCGATGGCCTGCTCGGCAACGTCCTCGAGCTTGAAGCCACCGCGCACGCGGTCGAAGAGATCCGTATAACCGACGGCATCCGGCGAAACCGTGGGCGTCGTCTCGGAGGTGTCTGGCATCTCCGGAAGAGGCGCGAGTTCAACCACCGGCGGCGGCACGCTCGGAGCCTTGACCGGAGCGTGAGCACACCCTGCCGCTGCGAGAGCCGAAGACACCAACAGGGCGAATCGAATGGACCGGCTCAACGCCATCGTAACTTCGTATCCTAAACTTCCGATAAGCCCGCGTGGACCGCCCCCGGCGGGATCACGAGAATTGTCCCGGACGGCATGCTAAGGTCGGCCCGCGCGCGGGCGCGCAGGCGGACGCATCAAACTACGTGTTCGTTGAGTGGAATTTAACCGCTAAGTTCACACTATTGCCAGCTTTGGACGTGCACCGTGCGCAGTTCACACATTCTCGACCGCGAAGCCGCCCTGCAGCGCTGGTGGCAGGACGCGCTGGGCGCCACGTTGCTCGCTGCGGAATCCGAACTTCTGACCGAGGCTCTGGAAGATGTCTTCGGCTGGGAATTCCTGCAGGTTGGGGCTTGGGGCAATGCGCGCGAGCTCCTTGCAGGCAGCCGTACCCGCCGCCAGACCATCCTCGCAGCAGCGCGATTCGAACGCGGGCCGGATGTCATCGGCCGTGCCTCAGCGCTACCCATCGTCAGCGATTCGATCGATGCCGTGCTCCTGCCTCATACGCTCGAGTTTGCCGCCGATCCCTACTCCATTGTGCGTGAAGTCGACCGCGTCCTGGTCGCCGAAGGGCAGCTCATCGTCATGGGCTTTCGTCCCTGGAGCCTATGGGGTTTTCGCGCCCGAGCAAGCCGCAGTGGTTTCCCGCCGGGCATGCGCCGCGTGCTCTCACAGGGACGCGTGCAGGAGTGGCTGGAGCTTTTGGGCTACGAGGTTGTGGCCCGCAGACACTATCTCTATGCAAGCCCCTGGAGTCATCCAGCGGCCGGCGAGGCCGGGGCCAAGATCCTGCGCCGGGGTCTTGTGAATCCGCTGCCCGCGGGGGCTTATCTCCTTAAGGCGCGGAAGCGCGTCTATACGCTCACTCCAGTGCGGCCGCGCTTTCGCGAAAAAACTCCCGTCATCGGCCGTCTCGTGAAACCCACCACTCGCTCGAGCCCGTGAGCACGGTGGAGATTTACACCGACGGCGCCTGCCGGGGCAATCCAGGGCCCGGAGGATGGGCGGCGCTTCTGAGCGTTGATGGGCGCGAAAAGGAAATTGCCGGCGCCGAGGCGCTCACGACCAACAACCGCATGGAGCTGACAGCCGTGATCCGGGCGCTTGAGTCGCTACGGCGCCCGGTGAGCGCAAAGGTCTTTACCGATTCGCAGTACGTGCGCCGCGGCATCACTGAATGGGTGAGGGCGTGGCGAGCGCGCGGCTGGCTGACGGCGGACCGCAAGCCTGTGAAGAATCAGGACCTGTGGCAGCGACTCGAGGAACTTGCCGCTGCACATCGGATCGAGTGGCATTGGGTGCCGGCCCATGTCGGCGTGCCGGGCAACGAACGGGTTGACCGGCTGGCAAATCAGGCGATCGACGCGCTCCTCAGGTAGACTCGCGCGCCATGCGACAAATCGTGCTTGACACTGAGACGACCGGCCTTGAGGCCGAACTCGGTCACCGCATCATTGAAATCGGCTGCATTGAGCTTGTGAACCGCAGGCCCACGGGCCGCACCTTTCATCGTTATGTCAATCCTGAACGCGACATCGACGCCGCCGCGCTCGGAGTGCACGGAATCGCGCGCGCTGAGCTTGCGCGCGAGCCGCGCTTCGTCGATGTTGCCGACGAGCTCTTGGCGTTCATCGCAGATGCCGAGCTCGTCATTCACAATGCCGCATTTGACGTGGGCTTTCTCGATGCGGAACTTGCGCGCACGAGCGAGCCTGCACGCACGATTGCTTCCGTCGCGCGGGTGCTCGACACTCTCGCGCTCGCCCGGCAGCTGCATCCGGGTCAGCGCAACAACCTCGACGCGCTCTGCAAGCGCTACGGCGTCGACAATTCAAACCGCGAGCTACATGGCGCGCTCCTCGATGCACGCCTGCTGACGGACGTGTATCTCGCCATGACGGGCGGCCAGGCGGCGCTCGCGCTCGACGACAGGGGCTTCGCTCAGCCGGGAAATGCGAGCGGCGCGGCGCCGCGTGCGCCGCTGCGCTTTGCCGGAACGCTTCCGGTCATCATGGCGACGCCCGCCGAACTCTTTGCACATGACGCCCTGCTCGCGCTTATTGCGAAGACGAGTGGTGGTCGGTGCGCGTGGCTGCCCGCGGATGCCGCAGGCACCCTTGCGGAGCCTAAAACCGGCGTGATTGGCTGACCGGGATCTATGACTATGCTCAACTTGCGCAAGTGTCGCATCGGCGTCGTGGGTTTGGGATATGTGGGGTTGCCGCTTGCCGTGGAATTCGGCAAGCATTTCGAAACGGTAGGTTTCGACGTCAAGGCCGAGCGCATTGCCGCGCTAAAGCGCGGCGTCGATACGACCCTGGAAGCCTCCAAGGCCGAGCTTCGCAGCTCCACCCAGCTCACCTTCTCGACTGATCTTGCCGAGCTCAAACGCTGCCGCGTATTCATCGTCACGGTGCCGACGCCGATCGACGAGTACAAGCGTCCCGACCTGACGCCGCTCGTTCGCGCGAGCGAAAGCGTCGGGCGGGCCTTGAGGAAGGGCGCAGTCGTGGTGTACGAATCGACCGTCTACCCGGGGTGTACGGAAGAGATCTGCGTGCCGATTCTCGAGCGCGAGTCGGGCCTGAAGCTGAACCGCGATTTCTTCGCAGGCTACAGCCCCGAGCGCATCAATCCGGGCGATAGGGAGCATCGCCTGCCGACCATCCGCAAGATCACCTCCGGCTCGACACCCGAAGCGGCCGAGTTCGTCGACCAGCTGTATCGCACCATCATCAAGGCTGGCACCTATAAGGCATCAAGCATCAAGGTGGCCGAAGCTGCGAAGGTCATTGAGAACACGCAGCGCGATGTCAACATCGCTCTCGTCAACGAGCTCGCCCTCATCTTCAACCGCCTCGGAATCGACACCGAGGAAGTCCTGAATGCCGCGGGCACCAAATGGAATTTCCTGCCCTTCAGGCCCGGGCTCGTGGGCGGGCACTGCATCGGAGTCGATCCGTACTACTTGACGCACAAGGCGCAGCAGATCGGCTACAACCCGGAAATGATCCTCGCCGGCCGGCGTTTGAACGACAACATGGCAAGCTACGTCGCCGGACAGATCGTGAAGCAGATGACGAGTAAGCGCATTCTGGTCAACGGCGCGCGCGTGCTGGTCCTCGGCGCGACGTTCAAGGAAAACTGCCCTGACATCCGCAATTCCAAAGTGTTTGATGTCGTGCAGGAGCTCAGTAATTACGGCGCGCAGGTGGAGATCTACGATCCCTGGGCGGACAGCGGCGAGTGCAAGCACGAGTACGGCAGGCGCCTTGTGAAGTCACTCAAGCGCGGTCACTACGATGCCGTGATTGTCGCCGTGGCGCATCGCGAATTTCGTGCTCTGGGGGCGCGCGGTGCGCGCCGGCTGTGCAAGAAGAAACACGTTCTCTACGATATCAAGCACGTCTTCCCTGCCGCCGAGGTCGACGGGCGCCTGTGAAGATCCTGGTTACGGGAGCCGCGGGCTTTATCGGTTTTCATACGGCGCGCCGCCTGCTCGAACGCGGCGATGAGGTGGTCGGCCTCGACAATCTCAGCGAATACTACGACGTCACCTTGAAGCAGGCGCGTCTGGCACTATTGCAAAAGGAGTCGCGCTTTCGCTTCGTACGGCTCGACCTTGCGGACGCAGCCGGCATGGCGCGTTGCTTTGCGCAGGAGAAGTTCCAGCGCGTGGTGCATCTTGGGGCCCAGGCCGGCGTGCGCTATTCGATCGAGGCGCCGCACACCTACGTGCAGAGCAACGTCGTCGGCACGCTCAATGTCCTCGAGGGTTGTCGTCATCAGGCCGTTGAGCATCTGGTGTACGCCTCGACGAGCTCGGTGTACGGCGCCAATACGAACATGCCGTTTTCCGAACATCGCATCGCCGACCATCCGCTGTCGCTATACGCCGCGACCAAACGCTCGACCGAGCTCATGGCGCACAATTATTCCTCGCTTTTCAAGCTACCCACGACTGGGCTGCGTTTCTTCACGGTGTATGGTCCGTGGGGGCGTCCCGATATGGCGCTCTTTCTCTTCACGCGTAATATCCTTGACGGCAAGCCGATCGACGTCTTTAATTTCGGCCACCACAAGCGCGACTTCACCTTCGTGGCGGACATCGTCGAAGGGGTTGTGCGGGTGCTCGATCGCGTGGCGCAGCCCAATCCCGCCTGGGACAGCCTGCATCCGGACCCCGCCTCGAGCCGCGCTCCGTTTCGCCTTTACAATATCGGCAACAACAATCCAGTCGAGCTCATGCACTATATCGAGGTGCTCGAGGAGTGTCTGGGGCGCAAGGCGCGCAAGAATCTCTTGCCCATGCAGCCGGGTGACGTGCCCGACACCTTTGCAGATATCGATGATCTGGTGAAGGATGTGGAGTACCGCCCGACAACACGCGTCGAGGTGGGCGTGCGCCGCTTCGTTGAATGGTTCTGCGATTACTATAAGCGGCGCCCCTAATCGCTCATGGAGACCGCATGCCGCTCAGCCTGAGTCAGTCATCGCCAACCATGCAAGTGCCGTTGCTCGATCTGAAGCTACAGTACCGCGAGCTTAAGGCCGAGATCCAAGCGGCGATCGAGAAAGTCTGTGCGAGTCAGCATTTCATCCTGGGCCCGCAGGTGCGGGAACTGGAAACAAAGATTGCCGCCTACTCGCAATGCCGTTATGGCATCGGCGTCTCCTCCGGCACCGATGCGCTGCTCGTTGCGCTCATGGCGCTCGAGATCGGCGCGGGCGACGAGGTCATCACGACTCCCTACACATTCTTCGCAACCGCCGGCACGATCGCGCGCGCCGGCGCGCGGCCGCTCTTCTGCGACATCGATCCCGACAGTTTCAATCTCTCACCGTCCGCTCTGCAGAACCTCATCGAGGCGCGCTGCGAGCTGCGCGGCCGCGATTGGGTGAATCGTCGCACCGGCGGGCGCATCCGCGCGCTGATGCCGGTGCACCTGTACGGCCAGCTGTGCGACATGGACGCGCTGATGGCGACGGCACGGCGCCTCGGGCTTGAGGTCATCGAGGATGCGGCCCAGGCCATCGGCGCCGAAGATGGCGCTGGCAAACGCGCTGGCAGCTTTGGGAGCGTCGGTTGCCTGTCGTTCTTTCCCACCAAGAATCTCGGCGCCTTCGGCGATGCGGGTATGTGCGTCGCGAATGATGCAGCGCTCGCCGAGCGGCTTGAAATCCTGCGCGTGCACGGCGGCAAGCCCAAGTACTACCACCCCTTCATTGGCGGAAATTTCCGCATCGATGAACTGCAGGCGGCGGTACTCAATGTGAAGTTAGGGCGACTGGATGCCTGGACGGCCGCGCGGCAAAGAAACGCCGCCTTCTATGATGCGGCCTTTGCACGGGCAGATCTTGGTGGCGCCGTGCAGACTCCACCGCGCGCCTCTTCGGGACGCCACATCTACAACCAGTATGTTCTGCGGGTGCGCGATCGCAACCCGCTGCGTCAGCATCTCATGGCCGCAGGCGTCGGCACCGAGATCTACTATCCCGTGCCGCTGCATCTGCAAAAGTGCTTTGCCTATCTGGGCCATGCGAGCGGGGAGTTTCCCGAGTCCGAGCGCGCCGCGGAGGAGACGGTTGCACTGCCGATCTATCCGGAACTCTGCGAGGCGCAAATGCAATATGTGGTGGACGCCGTCGCCGACTTCTACAGGCGCTGATGGGAAGCGTTATCTAAGCCATGCGCGAGGCGGCATCCGCATCGCAGCTGCCGGCGGTTCAAATGTTTTGGCATGGTGCGCCGCTGTCGCGCATCGAACGGCTGTGCATGGCCTCGTTCCTCGCGCACGGCCATCCTGTGGATCTGTACGTTTACGAGACGCCGGCGGCGCCTCCCGCGGGCGTGCGGCTCATGGGCGCCGCGGACATCCTGCCGCGCTCGCTGCTCTTTACTCACCGGCGCACCGGATCACTCGGCTCATTCAGCGATTGGTTTCGATACCGCTTGCTGCACGAGCGCGGCGGCATCTGGGCGGATGCGGATGTGGTGTGTCTCGCGCCGCTGGTTTATCCGCAGGCCGAAATTTTCGGCTGGCAGGATGCACGCGTCATCAACAATGCCGTGCTCGGCTTGCCGGCCGGCGATGCGCTTGCGGCGTGGCTTGCCGCCTGCTGTGAAGATCCGAATCGCCTCCTGCCATACGATCCCTGGCCGCTGCGGCTGCGCAAGCTGCGGCGCCGCTATCTCGGCGGCAATCGCCGCGATCGAGTGCGCTGGGGCGAATATGGACCTAAGGGCCTGACCCAGGCGGCGCGATACTTGGGCTATCTCGACAAGGCACAGCCGGTCGCGCACTTCTATCCCGTAGCGTGCGAAGACTGGCGCATCATGTTTACGAGCGCCGCGGGCCGGAAGCCGCCGTGGACCGCGCAATCCCGCGCTGTGCACCTGTGGCAGCAGATGATGCACACGAGTTCAGGCTTCGATAAGAATGCGCACTTTGCCGAGGACTCGCCCTTCGAGGAACTGTGGCGCCGCTATACTCAGAATGAATGACTGATGTACAGCGCCAAGTCGGTGATGTCGTAGAACTGATCGGGCCGGCCCGTCGTCGGCTCGAAAGAGTAGACATGGCGTCGTGCGACTTTCACGTCGTCACGAAAGTCGAGGCTCAAATCCCAGCCGGGCAAGAGGTTACGGTACTGCACGCCGGCGCCTAGGTAGAAGCCATAGGCGGGCGAGAGCAGCGCATAGCGGGCGGCGCCGAGGAATGCGCTCACCGCGAGCGGCGAGTCAAATCGATAGCGATAATCGAGCGCACGCACCGAAATGAGGCCGCGATTGTCGATCTCATCGTATTCGACACGAGCGCCCAGATCCTGATGGTCGGACACTGCGCGGCGCGCGCCGACTCCTAGGTGCGGCGCCACCTCGACACCGGTGTAGGTGCGCGGTACGGAGTCGGACAGGTCGACGAGCACGCGATTGACGTTTGCCCCGGCATCGACGAACACGTGCGCACTTTTTGTCTCGGGTGTTGCCGTCTCATCCGACTCGTCTTCGCTGTCGTCGCGGCTCGTCTCCCCGCCGCCGACGCGCATGAAAGCGTCCAAGACCGTAAAGTGTTGCCCAAAAACGTCGCGTCCGGTGAAGAGCTCTCCTCCGACCGTGTAGTCCTTCCAGGGACGCGAATAGCGGATGAGCGCCTGATACTCGTGGGTATAGGGCACTGTGGAATAGGAGGCATTCACGAGCGT
>Ga0302324_100025641_pt1 | contig 11303 bp, 9 predicted proteins | sample Palsa_T0_1_FD_201949 | JGI IMG/M metagenome (GOLD analysis project Ga0302324, IMG submission 201949) | Peat permafrost microbial communities from Stordalen Mire near Abisko, Sweden - Palsa_T0_1 | ecosystem: Environmental > Terrestrial > Soil > Palsa > Peat permafrost | place: Sweden: Abisko... | reverse complement strand
CTCGACGACGATCACCTCGAAATTGTCGTAATCGCAGGCGAAGATGCTGCGCACGCATCGGATCACCGACGCGGGTCTCGCACACGTGGCCACGATCACGCTGATTCGTGGGTTCGATGCCGGACCGGATGCCGTCCGCTCCTCGCCGGTGGGCGCCGGGAGCCGTCTCACAGCGGACGCGACGGTTCCCGCGTCGACGCGGCCGTCCGCATCCGCCGGCACGGTCACCACCCCGAATGGTCGACCCGCGAGCCTGGCGATGAGCATCGCCCCCCGGTAGGGCGAGCCGTCCGCCCTGAGCAGGAGGAGCGACCGCGTCTCGGCGTCCACGTCGACGACCTCCACCGCGAGCGGCACCGTCGGGTCGCCGTTGGCAGTCCTCATCAACGCCCTCTCGGCGGTCTCGTGCACCGTCAGACAGTGTCACAGCTTTACGTGGGTTGAGCCGCACCATCCGTGCCTCACGCTCGCGCCTTCAACCCGCGCACCCGACGCGTTAGGCTCACCAGCGAGTGTCAGTCATCCGCGCGATCCCCGTTCTGCTGTACCACGCGGTATCGAACGCCAGCGCTCCGGGACTCGACGCTTTCACCGTTTCCCCGGCCAGGTTCGCGGACCAGTTGGACGCAATCGTCGACTTCGGCGCCGAGACGCTGACCGTGTCGGAGTACGTCGACGCGCTTCAGCGTGACCGGCAACTCCTTCCGGACCGGACCGTGCTGGTGACGTTCGACGATGGGTACGCGGACACGCATGACGTCGCTCTCCCTGAGCTCGCCTACCGGGCGATCCGCTCGACCGTGTACGTCACGACAGGCTACCTCGGCCAGCGTAGCGGCCCCGGCGGGCTGCCCATGCTCGACGGCGGTCACCTCCGTGAGCTCGCCGCGGCAGGCGTCGAGATCGGCGGCCACACCCACAACCATCCACACCTCGATACCTTGCCTGCTCGGCTCGCGTCCGAGGAGATCACTCGCTGCAAGGCGACCCTGGAAGCCGAGCTGGAAACGCCGGTTCGCACGTTCGCCTATCCGCATGGGTACTCGAGCCGCAACGTCCGGCGTCTCGTCCACGCGTCCGGATACGACTCCGCATGCGCCGTCGGAGAAGCGTTGGCCGACCCCGACGGCGACCTGTTCCGGATCACCAGGCTCACCGTCAGGGCGACGACTACGGCTGCCGAGGTCTCGGCGTGGATCCGTGGAAGCGGACGGCCGCTGGCCCCTCGTAGCGAGCGGCTCCGGACACGCGGTTGGCGTACCTACCGGCGGTGCGCCGTGCGACTGGGAATCCGTCCCGCGGTTGAGCGGTGACGCGCGGGCGGCGCGCGCACCCGCCCGCGCACAATCCGGCGCCGCTGCTCAAGAACGCATACAGCCTCGCGCTGAACGTGATCCTCACTTCGGCGCTCGGCCTCGGGTTCTGGATCGCGGCCGCCCGGATCTTCCCGAGCTCGACCGTCGGCCGCGACGCCGCGCTGCTGGCGGCGATGCTGACGCTGTCGTCGATCTGCCAGCTCAACATGGCGGTGGCGATTCCGCGCCTGCTCCCGATCGTGCGCCACCGTCCGGAGCGCATCGTATGGGGTGCCTATCTGCTCACCGCCGCAGTCTCGATCCTCGGCGCGATCGCCTTCGTGGTCATCGCGCCCGCCCTCTCGCACGGCTACCGTTTCCTGTCGACGCAGCCGGCCATGGCGCTCCTGTTCGCTGCCGCGGTCGTCGTCTGGGGGGTCTTCACGCTGGAGGACGCGGTCCTGACGGCAGCCCGGCGCGCCGTGTGGGTGCCGGTCGAGAACACGATCTTCGGGGTGCTCAAGATTGCCGCCCTCCCCCTGATGCTCGCGGTGGCTTCCAGCCATCCGGTGTTCATCGCGTGGAACGCTCCGGTCGTGGCGCTCGTGATTCCCGTCAACGTGTTCATCTTCCTGCGGGTGCTGCGCAAGCCTATCTCAGCGTCAGGAACGGGTAGTTCGCCGATCGAGCGCTTCGGGCTCCGCGGTCTGCTCGCGTTCCTCGCCCAGGATTACGTCGCCTTCGTCTTCGTGCAAGCCTGCGCCGGAATGCTGCCGGTGCTCGTGGTCGCCCTGCTCGGAGGGAGCGCCGGGGCGTATTTCTTCATGCCGTTTGCGCTGGTCATCTCGTTCGACTCCTTGTTCGCGTACGTGCTCCAGCCACTCACCGTCGAAGCGGCGCTCGCCGAGCCTCGACTTCCCGAGCTTTCGAGGGTCATCGTGCGCCACTTCGGCTGGCTGCTGATCGTCGGCATCATCGTGCTTGCCGCCGGCGCGAGCCTGATCCTCGCCCCCTACGGGGCGAGCTACGCACGCCATGGCGCGGCGGTGCTGAGGTTGCTCGCGTTCGCGAGCCTGTTCCGAGCCATCACCGCCCTGTACGTTTGCATGTGCCGAGTGGAGGGCCGAGCAACAAGGATCCTGTCGACCCAGGCGGCGACATTCGCGCTCTTGATCGTGCTCGTGGCGGTGTTGGCTCCCACGGACGGCATCGTGGGCGTCGCGGTGGCGTGGCTGGTCACGAGCATCGTCATTGCGGGGGCCAACGTGGGGCACGTGGTGGCCGTGCTGCGACGCCCGCTGCCGGACCCGCCGCTGCCCGGCGCTCAGGTCGCCGCGGCGGCTGCACCGCAGAGCGCATCGGCAGCGGATCTGGCGAGCGGAAAGCTGCTCGGTTGAGATTCGTCTACCTCGGCGCCGATCCGGACACGACGCTTGCCCTTCTTCAGCTTCCGGTAACCGCGGCGAGAAGTGACGTCGCCGTGCTCCTGTGTCCCCCGTTCGGCTGGGACGATGTGTGCTCATATCGCAGCCGGTACGCGTGGTCCCAGGCGCTCGCCGAGGCCGGTCACCCGACCGTGCGAATCGATTTGCCGGGAACCGGGGACACTGACGGGTCGCCGCGCACACCCGGACGTCTCGACGCCTGGACCGACGCCGTATCGATGGCCGCTCGGTGGCTGCGCGATGAGACTGGATGCGGGCGGATCGCAGCGATCGGGCTCGGGCTGGGAGGCTTGGTCGCCTACGTCGCGCTTGTTCGCGATGCCGAGATCGACGACCTCGCCCTCTGGGCGGTGCCCGCGCGCGGGCGAGCTCTCGTTCGCGAGCTCCGCGCGTTCTCCCTGCTCGAGCGTGCTGCGGCGGACGCGCTCGAGCCGGGTCCGGCGCTTCCAGATCACAGCGCGCTCGAGGTCCCCGGTGCCGACGACGGATCGCTCGAAGTGGGTGGCTTCGTCATGACCGCGGAGACCGTCGAGGCGCTCGAACGCGTCGACCTGATGAAGCTCGCGCTCCCGGACGCAGCCCGGCGGCGAGTCCTGCTCCTCGGGCGCGACGACCTCGCGCCGGATGCGCGACTACGCGAGCACCTGGAACGCGCCGGCACCGCGGTATCGGTCGCGGACGGTCGCGGATACGGCCTGATGATGCAGGATCCGCGCATTGCCCGACCCCCGCGTCAAGTATTCGCTCAGACCATCTCCTGGCTTGCAGCGACGCCGAGCGGCTCGGCACGGTCCCCGGCCGACCGCGGCTCGTACTCGGCTCCGCGTCCGCGCGCGACGCTGGAGCTGATGTGCGGCGACGAGGCCGTGCGCGAGACGCCGTTCAGGGTGCAGGTCGGCGCAGAGCGCCTGTTCGGCATCCTCAGCGAGCCTGCGGCCGGGCAGCGGGCGGGGGCCACAGCAGTGCTGTTCAACGCCGGCAGCGTCCGACGGATAGGACCGAACCGCATGTGGGTCGAGATCGCCCGCAGCTGGGCTGCGCGCGGCGTCCCGACACTGCGCATCGATCTCAGCGGGGTCGGCGACTCCGACGGCGACGAGCGCCCATATCTGAGCACCGCGGCTTACTACGTCCCTGAGCTCACGGAGCGGGCCGTTGCCGTGCTCGACGCGCTCGGATCCCGCGGACTGCCGAACCGGTTCATCCTCGGCGGCCTGTGCTCCGGAGCCTACTGGTCGTTCGCGTGCGCGTCGCAGGACGAGCGGGTGATCGGCGCGTTGATGATCAACCTCTGGACGTTCGCGTGGAGCGATGACCTCGCAGCCGAGCGAGCGCTGCGGAACGCGGGCCGGCTGCTGCGAGGTGACGGCCCCCGGGACTGGACGCTCAGGAATGTGTACGAAGCCGGGCTGCGGGTGATCCGGACCTCGCTGGGGCGACGGAGGAGCCGCACCCGCCGTGCACGCGAGACCCGAGCGGTCCTGGACCGCCTGCGAGACCGTCGAACGGAGCTGCTGCTGCAGTTCTCGGCTGACGAGGCGCTGTACGACGATCTGGCCCGAGATCGCATCCTCGATGATCTGGATCGCTGGCCCAACCTCCGGCTGGAGCGAATCCCCGGCCATGACCACACCTTCCGCGCCCTGCGGTCCCAGAGTCAGCTCCGCCGCGACTTCGACGAGGCGCTGGGGCGGGTGCTTGCAGGCATCGGCGAATCTGGCCCGAGCAGAGGTGAAATCTAGCCAGTTTTCGTGTAAATTGTCGCGGGCATTAGCCGTTCGCCAGTTCTTCTCGGGACCGAAGGCGGTGGACTTCCTTGGGGTTGGGATGGATCCGACTCCGAGGACTGGTGTCAACCCAATAACGGATTCCTTTCGACCACGGGCAGGGGGCGCGTCTCACCTTGGACACTTTCGATCGGTCGCGGCCATCGGACGCGCATCTGCGTCTCGAGCGCGAAGCTGTTGCACTCGACGCCGGAGACGACGACACGTCGTTGCACCTCGTGCCTGCGCCGTCGGTCAGCGTCGTGGTGCCGACGCTCAACGAAGAGCTCTGCATCGGGTGGGTGCTGGAGAACATGCCCGAATGGGTATCGGAGGTCGTGTTGGTCGACGGGCTCTCCACCGACCACACCGAAGCCGTAGCGCGTCGGGTGCGACCGGACATCGTCGTAGTTCACCAGTATCAGCGCGGCAAGGGCGCCGCCCTGCGCGCCGGGTTCGCGGCTTCGACCGGCGACATCGTCGTGATGCTCGACGCCGACGGCAGCACCGATCCCGCCGAGATGCACCGGTTCGTCGACGCGCTGAAGCTCGGCGCGGACTTCGTGAAGGGCTCACGGCACCTCGAGAGTGGCGGCTCGGCCGACCTCACACGGCTGCGATCCACCGGCAATCTGACGCTCGTGAAGCTCGCCAACATCCTGTACGGATCGAGCTTCACCGACCTCTGCTATGGATACTGCGCGTTCTGGCGCCGCCATCTCGACGCGCTGATGCTGACCGCCGACGGGTTCGAGATCGAGACCCAGCTCGTGCTGAACGCGATCAAGGCCGGCCTCGAGATCCACGAAGTGCCGAGCTTCGAGCTCGAGCGCCGAGCCGGCACCTCGAACCTGAACGCATTCCGCGACGGCCGGCGCGTGCTCCGCACCATGTTTGCCGAACGAATCAGTCGCGAACCGCGGACCGACAGTTGGAGCGTGCGGATCCACCTCCGCGAGCACGTGGTTCCCTCACTGGAATCCGATCTGTGGCGACCCGCAGGCCACGACCGGCGCCGCGACGAGCGGCGCCTGTTCGACCGCGACGGCCTGTTTGACAGCGACGAGCTCCGGTATATCGGACCCGATCGCCGCCGCGGCGAGCGCCGGCGCGCGCACGAGCAGACCTCGCTGGTCTATCGCGTGGGCTCAGGACAAAGTGACCCGAATCGCCCGCGCCCGCTGGAGGCCGGCACCGAACCCGGTACTCGCCGCTGGACGGTGCGGGCCCGGAGCTAACGAAGCTCGCGGCGCAACAGCTTTCCGGTCGGGCTCCTCGGCAGCGCGCCGGTCAGCTCGACTGCCTTGGGCACCTTGAACGGAGCGAGGCGGCTGGCGCAGTGCGCCCGCAGCTCCTCGGGGCTCGTGTCCGCGCCTTTGCGCAGGACCACGGTGGCGACGAGCCGCTCTCCCCAGTCGCTGTCCGGACGCGCGTGAACGGCGGCATCCGCGACGGCGTGGTGCTCGAGCAGGACCGCCTCGACCTCTGCCGGCGCCACGTTCTCGCCGCCGGTGATGATCGTGTCCGAGCTTCTCCCGATCACGGTCAGGCGCCCGCCCTCGTCGAGCGCGGCCAGATCGCCCGTGTGCAGCCAGCCATCGGGGTCGACCGCCCCGGGGGCGACGGTAGGTCCGCGCACGAGCAGCTCTCCATCGGCGGTGACCCGCAGCTCCACGCCCGCCAGCGGCCAGCCATGCGTGGCGATCTGCGAGCACGCCTCGGTCATGCCGTAGGTGGAGGCGACCGGGACGCCCGCCGCGGCCGCACGGCGAACGAGCGCCGGTGGGATCGGTCCGCCGCCCAGGAGCGCCCACCGGAGCGTCGGCGGCTGCTCGAGGCCGGCGTCGAGCAGCCGCGCAAGCATCGTCGGGACGAGCGAGACGAGCGTGACCCCGCGTTCGCGGTCCGACAGATCCCGCTTCACGGCCTCGGCGTCGAACACTCCTGGCAGCACGACGGTCGTGCCGTAGATCGCCGAGCGGAGCAGGATCGACAGCCCGCCGACGTGGGCGAGCGGCATCGGACACAGCCACCGCTCCTCGACGTCGAGCCCGAGTGCGACCGCCGAGCCGAGCGCGTTCCACAGCCAGTTGCCATATGTCAGGCTCACCTGCTTGGGTGCCGCGGTGCTCCCCGAGGTGTACATCACCGTCGCAACCGCGTCCGCGCGGTGGCGGGCGACGTGCTCGAGCGACGGTCCGTCCACGGGGCCGTCGACGGTCACGGCGACCGTCCGCATCCTCGCCTCGCGCTCGGCGACGCCGAGACGAAGATCGATCGGGACCGCCGCCGCCCCGAGCAGCAGGCATCCATGCAGCGCCGCGACGAAGTCCGCACCGGGCGCCAGCGCCAGTCCAACGAGCTCGCCCGCGCGCACACCGCGCGCAGCCAGCCCACCGGCCGCCGCGCGAGCACGGGCCTCGAGCTCCGCATACGTGAGCGATCCAGCCTCCGTCACGAGCGCGATGCTGCCCGGGTTCACGGCCGCGGCCCGCTGAAGCCATGGGTCGAGCTCCATGCCCGGAGAGGCTAGTGGGAGCCCCCGCGCCACCTCGCCGCCGCGCAGCGGTCACCGCGCCCCCACGCTAGTCTCCGCCGCCCCACCAACGGAGTCTTCAGTGCCCGTCACCTGGCAGCCCGGCGCCGCATACAACGACATCCGCTACGAGCTCTCGACCGGCGAGCAAGCCGGCATTGCGAAGATCACGATCGACCGGCCCGAGGTACGCAATGCGTTCCGCCCCGAGACCGTGATCGAGCTCTCCGACGCGTTCGAGCGGGCCCGCGAGGACCTCTCAGTCGGCGTGATCATCCTCACCGGCGAGGGGCCCGATGCGTTCTGCTCGGGCGGCGACCAGCGGGTTCGCGGCGAGCGCGGCGGCTACGTGAGCGGCGCCGATCCCGCCGCCGCGGGCGCACAACCCGGTGTCGGTCGCTTCCACGTCACCGACCTGCACGTCCAGATTCGCAGGCTGCCGAAGCCGGTCGTGGCGATGGTGGCCGGCTACGCGATCGGCGGCGGTCACGTGCTCCACGTCGTCTGCGACCTCACGATCGCCGCCGAGAACGCCCGCTTCGGGCAGACCGGCCCTAAGGTCGGGTCGTTCGACGGCGGCTATGGCGCCAGCGTCCTGTCCCGGCTGGTGGGCCCGAAGCGGGCCAAGGAGATCTGGTTCCTGTGCCGGCAGTACGACGCCGGGCAGGCGCTCGAGATGGGGCTCGTGAACGCGGTCGTGCCGCTCGAGCGGCTCGAGGAGGAGACGGTGCAGTGGTGCCGGGAGATGCTCGCCCTCTCGCCTTTCGCGCTGCGTCTGCTGAAGGCGAGCTTCAACGCCGACGAGGATGGCTTGGCTGGGGTTCAGCAGCTCGCGCATGACGCGAACCTGCTGTTCTACATGAGCGAGGAGGCGCAGGAGGGTCGTGGCGCTTATCTGGAGAAGCGCCCGCCGGACTTCTCGAAGTTCCCGCGTCGGGCGTGAGCGGGCTCCGATGGCCGTAGCCGGTTCAGGGGCCAGCGGCATCCGCATCTGGCTGATGGCGGCGCGGATCCGGACGCTGCCGGCGGCGGTCGCACCCGTGCTCGTGGGAACCGCGCTGGCCGGCTTCGCGGGTGTCTTCCACCCGCTGCGGTTCGTGGCCGCGCTGATCGGCTCGATCTTCATCCAGGTCGGCACCAACCTGTCGAACGACTACTCCGACGCCCGCCGTGGCGCCGACACCGAGGACCGCCTCGGCCCGGTCCGCGTGACGGCCGGCGGGCTGGTGCCGCCGCGCCTGGTACTGATCGCCACCTACGTGTCGTTCGGCGTCGCCGTGCTCGCGGGCGCCTACCTGGTCGCAGTCGCCGGCTGGCAGCTGCTGCTCGTCGGGGCGGCGTCGATCCTGGCCGGCGTCCTGTACACGGGGGGCCCGCGCCCGTACGGGTACGAGGGGCTCGGCGAGGTGTTCGTCTTCCTGTTCTTCGGCATCGTCGCGGTCGCCGGCTCGTACTTCGTGCAGGTCAAGCACCTCGACTGGGAGGCGTTCGCGCTCGCGGTCCCCGTCGGCCTGCTCGCGGCGGCGATTCTCGTCGTCAACAACTTCCGCGACATCGACACCGATCGCCGAGCCGGAAAGCGGACGCTTGCGGTCAGGCTCGGGCGCGAGCGTACGCGGATCCTGTTCGCGTCGATGGTCTACCTCGCGTTCCTCTCGACGCCCGTGACGTGGGCGTTCGGCCCGCTGAAGGCGTGGGTGATGCTGCCGTGGCTCACGATCCCCGTCGCGGCGTCGGTCGTCCGCACCGTGCGTAACCGGACCGACGGCGCGTCACTGAACGGAGCGCTCGCCCAGACCGGGATGCTCCAGCTCGCTTTCTGCACGCTGCTCGCGGCGGGCCTGCTGCTGAGCCGGTGAAGGTCCGTATCTCCGCCACGACGGCGCACTTCCGTGCGCCTTTCTCGGTTGCGTACGGAGAGCTCTCGGAGCGGGGGCTGATCGTGCTCGCGCTCGAAGGCGAGGACGGGATCGCCGGTTTCGGTGAGGCTGCGCCCCTGGAGCCTTATGACGGCGTCTCGATCGATCACGTGCTCGCGGCGCTCGAGGACTGTGTTCCGGTGCTGCGCGACTCCGACGGAGTCGCGCACGCCACGGTCCTCTCCGCCTGCCGCAGGGTCGCGGTTCTTCCCCAGGCTCTCGCCGCGATCGACCTCGCGCTGTGGGACCTGGCGGGCCGCAGGGCGGGCGAGCCGGTCTGGCGACTGCTCGGCGCAAGCGATCCGGAGCCGGTGGAGGTGAACTGGACGATCGGGGCGACCGACCGCGCGGGCGCCGCGCGTGAGGCTGGGCAGGCGCGCGCCGCGGGGTTCAGGTGCGTCAAGCTCAAGATCGGGGTGGGCGATGACGCCGGGCGGCTCGCCGCCGTCCGCGCGGCCGGCGGCCCCGAGCTGACGATCCGGGTCGATGCGAACGGCGTCTGGTCCGCGGCGGAGGCGACCGCCGCGCTGCGGACGCTCGCTCCGGTCGGAATCGAGCTCTGCGAGGAACCGGCGTCGGGCGTCGAGGAGATCCGCCGCGTGTCCGCGGCCGTCGACGTCGCGATCGGGATCGACGAAACGGCCGCCGCCCCCGGCGCGCTCGAGCAGCGTTGCTGCGACGCGGTGTGCCTGAAGATCGCGCGCTGCGGTGGAATCAGCTGCATGATCGAGCAGGCCGCGCGGGCCCGCGCAGCGGGCTACGACGTCTACGTCGCCTCGACCTTCGACGGGCCGCTCGGGATCGCGGCCGCGCTGCATGCGGCGGCGGTGATCGAGCCGCGCCGGGCCTGCGGGCTGGCGACGATGGGGCTGTTCGACGGCCGCTCCGACCCGCTGCCCGCTTTGGGCGGCCGGATCGCCGTGCCGTCTGGCGCGGGGCTGGGAGACGGGTTGGTGGGGTGGTACCGCTCGGTCGCCTGATCTCAGAAGGCCGGCGCGAACAGCGCTTCGAGGGCCAGCTCGAGACCCGGCAGCTGAGGTGACGCGAGCGTCTGCGGAGCGGCGATCTCCGCGCCCTCGTCGAAGCTGCCGGCGCCTTCGCTCGAGCGCCGGTAGCGCAGCACGCTCGACGAGCGATCGTCGACGAGCCACAGCTCGCGGACGCCGTGTCGCTCGTACAGGTTCTTCTTGACTCCCACGTCGCGGTTCCAGGTGCTCGGCGAGCGCACCTCGACGACGAGCTCCGGCGGGTGCACCATGTACTTCGAACCGCGTGGCGGCAGGTGCTCCTGTGCGACCCAGACGATGTCGGGAGCGAGCACGTTGTATTCGTCGATCTTCGTGTCGAGCGGTAGCCAGACATACCCCCGCCCAGGTGCCGCGTTGACCCAGTTGCCAAGCGCGAGATAGAAGCGACCGACAATCGTCTGGTGAGGGATCAGCGGCTGGTTCACGACCACGCGCCCGTTGATCAGCTCGGTGAAGCGATCGTCGAACTCGCGTGCGAGGTACTCCTCAGCAGTGATGAGTCGCTCCGCTGTCTCCATCTCCGCCAAAGCGTAGCGCTCGCGTCTATCCGGATCGGCATGCATCGGCCTCACCCTTCGGAGCCGCGAACGCCCGCCGATTCACCCCCTTCCGCGATCTCGCCGGCAACCTGCTCGGGCGCCTCCAGGTGCACCGCGTGTCCCGCGCCGGCGACGACTATGAGCTTCGAGCACGGGGTCTCCCGCCTCATCCGCTCGCCGATCGCCCGAAACCTCTCGTCCCGCTCACCAGCGATCAGAACGACTGGCATCGGCAGCTCCGCGAGCCGCCGCCACAGCGAAGGGAGCGCTCCGGTTCCGAGGCCGCGCAGGGCGGCGGCGAGCCCCGTCGGGGTGCTGCGCAGCCGGTCGGCGTGAGCCGCGGCTCTCACCTCTTCTGGCTGATCCGCCAGCACAGGGGTGGCCGCCCACCGCGCCGCGAACTCCTCGATGCTCGAGCCCTCGATCTCCCCAGCGAGCGCCTCGTCGGCGGCGCGGCGCGCGGCGCGCTCCACCGGATCGGCGATCCCGGGGCTGGCGCCGATCAGCACCAGACGCTCTACGCGCTCGCCGAGCGCGAGCCCCGCGTGCAGGGCGATCCGACCGCCCTGCGAGTAGCCCACGAGCGTGAACCGGTCCGGCGCGACCGCGTCGAGATCGGCGATCACCGCCTCGAGCGTCACCGGTCGTAGCTCCGACGCCGACCCGTGGCCGCGGATGTCGGGGGCGATCGCGCGATAGCGTTCGCCGAGCGCCGCGACGACGGGGTCCCAGCTGCCTCCGGTGTTCGTGAAGCCGTGGAGCATCAGGACGGTAG
>Ga0302324_100025640_pt1 | contig 11304 bp, 13 predicted proteins | sample Palsa_T0_1_FD_201949 | JGI IMG/M metagenome (GOLD analysis project Ga0302324, IMG submission 201949) | Peat permafrost microbial communities from Stordalen Mire near Abisko, Sweden - Palsa_T0_1 | ecosystem: Environmental > Terrestrial > Soil > Palsa > Peat permafrost | place: Sweden: Abisko... | reverse complement strand
TTGCCGCAAGGCCTCGAGCTGCTTCTCATCCAACTGGATTTGAGTTCTGACCATATACCATCATGTTATCACTATAGCCATCATGATGGCATCATAAATCTGCTACCTCGAAGTCCAACCCCCATCAATCACCAGCGTCTGTCCGGTGATCAGCGACGCCGCCGGCGAAGCCAGGAACACCACCGCGCCCGCAACATCCATCGGCTCTCCAATCCGGTGCAGCGCCGCAATCCGCTCCACCACATCCGCCCGGAATTCCGGATTCGCCAGGCACTCCTCGGTTCCAGGCGTACGGATGAAGGTGGGCGCCACCGCGTTCACCAGAATATTGTGCTTGCCCCATTCAATGGCCAGACACTTGGTCAGATGTGAGATTGCGGCTTTGGTCATGCAATACACGGATTCGGTAGGCAGCGCCACCAACCCGGCCTGCGATCCCATGTTGATGATGCGCCCGCTCCTCTGCCGGATCATCACCCGCCCGGCGGCCTGGCAGGCGAAAAAAGTCCCCTTCAGATTGATTCCAACCGTCAGATCGTAGTCTGCCTCGCGTACATTCTCCGCCAGATTTTCCGGCGCCACTCCCGCGTTATTCACCAGGATGTCCAGCCGGCTAAAATGGCCGGCCGCGTCCTCCACGGCCCGGGAAATCTGATCCAGACTGGTCATGTCCATTTGCAATGGAAGCACGCGCCGGCCCATCTTCTGGATCGCTTGCCCGACATCGCCCGCCGCGTTTAAATCGCGGAGACCCAGCGCGACATCGGCGCCGGCATGCGCCAAAGCCAGCGCAATGGCCCGGCCCAATCCGCGCGCCGACGCAGTCACCAAAGCCACTTGTCCCGTGAGATCAAACCGCGGAAATTCGTTCATTTGCAACGATCATAGCGTGTTGTTTCGTTAATCATGCTACGTCGTTTAATAAACTACGAGCCGCGCGGTACTGCGGCCTAGGCTGGTAGATGCGGAGTACTGTTACCGCACCGCGACCACCAGGGAGCGTTATAATCCTGAGGGAGTCATGTATAAAAGACGTCTTGTTCTTTGGCTTTTTGCCGCGGCCATTCTCCCCGCGCAGGATACCCAACCGTCGCTCCAAATCACCGGCGCCGTCAAACAGCCCCTAACCCTAACCGCCGACGATCTGGCGAAAATGCCTCGCGCCACGGTTCGCACTACCAACAATGGGATGGAGACGGTATACGAAGGAGTCTGGTTGCATGAAGTCCTGAAGCGCGCCGGCGCCCCCCAGGGAAGCGAACTGCGCGGCAAAGCCCTAGCCGGCTACGTGCTAGCCGAAGCGCAGGACGGCTATCAGGTACTCTTCTCGCTGGCGGAACTGGATCCTTCGTTCATCGATAACGAAATCCTGCTGGCGGACACCGCCAACGGCAAGCCCCTGTTCGGCGCCCAGGGACGTTTTCGCCTGGTTGTGCCCAAAGACAAGCCTGGCGCCCGCTCCATCCGCATGCTCAACAAGCTCGAAGTAGTTCAACTGAGGAAGTAATCTCGTGAAAACGCGCGTCGAGAACCGGCTGACTCAGGTTCGAAAGACCCGAGGCGTGAGTGCGTCCGATCTGGCGCACCGGGTCCACGTCAGCCGCCAGACCATCTACGCAATCGAAGCCGGCGCCTACGTTCCCAATACGGAAGTTGCGTTGAACATGGCCCGCGAACTGGAAGTCACCGTCGGCGAGCTATTCTCGCTCCAACCCGGATCGCGTAATTCCCCCGAGTCGCTGGCCGCCGAAGTGTTGAGCGCCGGTCTTCCGGCCAAGGGGCAGCCCGTTCGAATCTGCCAGATCGGGCCGCGCTGGGTCGGTGTGCCGGTCAGCGCTTCGCCCTACTACCTGCCGGAAGCAGATGGCATTGTGAAGCGAACCGGCCAAAAGAATGGCCGTGCCGACTTAGTCGTCTTTTCGAAGGAAGATGCATCCAACAAGCGGCTGGTTCTGGCGGGCTGCGATCCCGCTACAGGTCTGCTTTCCCGAATGGTGGAAAAGCTCAGCGGCGTGGAAATCGTCTCCGCTGCCGCTTCCAGCAAACTCGCGCTGAACTGGCTGAATGAAGGTAAAGTCCATATCGCCGGCTCACATCTGGAAGATCCCAAGACCGGCGAGTTCAACCTGCCCTTCATCCGCAAGGAATTTCCGGACGAAGAGTTTCGAGTGGTGACGTTTGCGAGCTGGGAGGAAGGATTGGTCATCGCGCCCCGCAATCCGATAAGCGTGCATAAGGTAGAGGACCTGGCGCGCAAGAACGTCCGGTTCGTGAATCGCGAGCCGGGCTCGGGAAGCCGGGCCCTCTTAGATAAGCTGCTGGCCAAAGCCGGCATAAACGCCCGCAACGTGAAGGGTTACAATCGCATCGCGCACGGTCATCTCGCGGCAGCTTATTGCGTGCTCTCTCAAGATGCCGATGTCTGCGTGGCCACCCGATCCGCCGCCCAGACCTTCGGCCTGGATTTCGTTCCGCTGCAGCGGGAGCGCTACGATCTGGTGATGCGAAAGCGAACCGCCGATCTGCCGGCGGTGAAAGCGTTCCTGGACGTTTTGCAGCGTGCTACCTTGCGCCGCAAGCTCGAAGTATTGGCCGGATACGATACGTCTAAAACCGGAGCGCTCATTGCTTAAGGGTCTCCTCCTTGGGTTCGCAGCCGCTGCCGCGCTGACCGGCCAGACGTTCCCTCGCCCCGTCATCCCTGTCGACAATCCAATGAGCGCCGTCAAAGTACAACTTGGCCGCTATCTTTTCTACGACGGCCGGATGTCTGAGAATGGGAAACAATCCTGCGGGACCTGCCACCAGCAGGCACTCGCTTTCACCGATGGACGCCCGCGCGCCCAGGGCGTCACCGGACTACTTCATCCGCGCGGCAGCATGAGCCTGGTCAATGTAGCCTACGTCCCGTTTTTGACCTGGGCGAACCCAACCATTACCTCGCTCGAACAGCAAGCGCTGGTTCCCATGCTGGGCGAGGATCCAATCGAAATGGGACTAAAAGGTCGCGAGCAGCAGTTTCTCGACGTCGTGCGCCGTGATCCGATTTATCAAGCGCGCTTTTCCGAAGCATTCCCTGGCGACGCCGATCCCTACACCATATCAAATATCGCCAAAGCCATCGCGGCCTTTGAACGGACCATCATCTCCATGCGGTCGCCCTACGATCGTTACCGTTGGGGCGGCGATTCTTCGGCAATATCCGATGCCGCCAAGCGTGGCGAGATCCTGTTCTTTTCCAGCGAGCGCGCCCGATGTTTTCAATGCCACTCGGGCTGGAACTTCAGCGGAGCAATTCAGTTCGAAGGGGGTGAGAAACCCGGCGTTGGCTTTTTCAACACCGGTGCATCTACCTACGCCGCGCCGAATCGAGGTCTCTTCGAACAGACCGGAAAAACCGAAGACATCGGAAAGTTCCGCGCGCCCTCGTTGCGGAACATAGCGGTCACCGCGCCCTACATGCACGACGGCAGCCTCGCCACGCTCGAAGAAGTGATCGATCATTATGCAGCTGGCGGCAAGTTCGACCATCCGAACAAATCGCACATCCTGCAGCGGCTCAATCTCACCGGAACCGATAAGGGTGACCTCATTGAATTCCTAAAATCGCTCACCGATGAAGAGATGCTGCACGATCGACGTTGGGACAAACCCGTGGCCGGAACTTAGTGAGTGTTACCGAACCGCGACCGCAAGGGAGCGCTACCCCGATGGTTCTGGCATCCGACGCGTGACGCAACAAAGCTAGAATGCATGCTATGCCTCGATCGGCCGCCCTCCTCCTCTTGACCTCCCTAGCGCTCCACGCAGCGGGACTCCGCGCCGGCGTAGCCAAAACCGACATCACCCCCACCACCCACGAAGTGATGTGGGGGTTCGAAGATCGTCTGGCGCCCGCCGAAAGCACACTCGATCCGCTGTATGCGCGCGTGCTGGTGCTCGAAGCAGGCGCCCAGCGCCTCGCCATCGTGGCCCTGGATCTCGGACGCAGCTTCGGCGAACCATCGCTCGACCGCTTGCGCGAATCGGCGCGGACGTCCAGCGCCATCTCCTGTTTGTTGGTGAGCGCCTCCCACACTCACAGCGCGCCCATTATCAAGGACGAATACACCACCGTGCCGCCTGCCTGGGAGCAACGCGCCATCGAACGCATCAGCGCGGCGATTGCGGAAGCCGCCGGCCATCTCGAAGACGCCAAAATCGGCGCCGGAACCGGCTCGGTTTACATCGGCCACAATCGCCTCCCGTTGCGTCCGGATGGAACCTTCGGCTGGTTTGAACGCAATACCACCATGCTCCCGACGTCCCCAGTAGATCCCACGGTCACAGTGCTTCGCATGGATCGCTCGGATGGGACGCCGCTGGCCGTCTTAGTCAACTATGCTTGCCACCCGGTGGTTCTCGGCCCGGATAATCGCCAATACTCGGCGGACTTCCCGGCAGCCATGAACCGTACCGTAGAGGAAGCGTTGGGCGCCAAGGTGACGAGCTTTTTCCTGCAAGGCGCGCCGGGCGACATCAATCCCTATCACGCCGTCACTCCCTTGCAAGAAGATGCCATCAAGAAACGGGAATGGACCGGTCAACGGCTGGGCGCGGAAGCCGCCCGCGTGGCCAAAGAAATTCACACTGAAAATGTCCCGGCCGCGAGCATCGACTTTCGCGAAGAAACGCTGAACTTCAAGCTCCGCTGGAGCCAGGAAAAATTCCAGGCTGGCCTGCTCAAGTTCCTGGGTCCCAAAACACTCGATCTGATGGGTTCGCCCATTCGCCCCGTGATCGAGAGCCGCGTCACTGCCGTTCTGATCAATCGCCAAATCGCCATTGCCACCGTTCCCGGAGAACCATTCGTCGATTTCCAAACCAACTGGCGCGATCGTTGCCCCACGTCCACGGCGTTTCTATTTGGTTATACCAACGGCTACCACGGGTATTTCCCAACCATCTCCGCAACTTCGCGCGGTGGCTACGGAGCCGCTAGCGCCAGCACCTGGGTGGAACCGGGCGCCGGAGAGCGAATCGTCGATTGGGCAGTTGTGAAGACTTACGAAATGTTAGGTAAGTTATCTGACTTACCGGACGACTTAAAGCGCGATGTGTATAAGTGAGTTGTAACCTTTTGTCATGTTCGAATGTCACATAGCGGGGGTGTTCATGAAGTCGATTACAAGTTCATTAGCGATCCTAGGCATTCTGCTGGTAGCCCCAAGTTTCGCCGCGGACAAACATGACAAGAACCACCAGGACGCCTTTGTCAACGGCGCACCCGATGAGTCCGAAATCGCGAAGAAAGTCCGCCACGAACTCGTGATGCTTCCCTACTACAACGTCTTTGACGACCTCGCGTTTCAATTGGATGGGAGCACTGTCACGTTATTGGGCGCCGTTGTCCGTCCCTCGCTGAAAGACGATGCCGGCCGCGTGGTGAAGAAGGTCGCGGGCGTCGAACAAGTGGTCAACAATATCGAGGTGCTCCCAGTTTCTCCCAACGACGATGGAATCCGCAGGGCCGAATACCGCGCCATTTATGGCGATCCCGCCTTATCCACCCGATACGGGTTTCGAGCGCTACCCTCCATTCACATCATCGTGAAAAATGGGAATGTCACTCTCGAAGGCGTCGTGGCTAATCAGGGGGACAAAAACCTGATCGGAATCCGCGCCAACGGCGTCCCGAATGTCTTCGCCGTGACAAACAACCTACTGGTAGAAACCGAAGGAAAGTAACAAAAGCACCGGTCGCTTACGTCGCGGCTCGGTAACACTCCTTCCGAGCCGCGACCGTAAGGGAGCCGGTGCCTGTTAATACTTCGGAACGCTCGGATCCACCTTATCGCTCCACGCCAGAATCCCGCCCCGCATATTACGGACCTTGCGGAACCCGGCCTGCTTCAGGAAATCCACCGCCTTCGCGCTGCGTACCCCACTCTTGCAGTGCGCGACAATTTCGTCGGCTGAATTCAACTCATTCACGCGCTTCGGCAAATCACCCAGCGGGATCAGCTTGGCATTCGGAATCCGGCAGATCTGATATTCGTGCGGCTCCCGCACATCGATCAGAACGAACGGATCGCCGCGATCGATCTTCGCTTTCACTTCCACCGGATCGATGTCGCCTTCCACAGCCGCCGGTTCATGCGGTTGATTTGGGATGCCGCAAAATTCCTGGTAGTCGATCAGTTTGTGAATCGTCGGATGATCGCCGCACACCGGACATTCCGGATTCCGGCGCAGCTTCAACTCGCGGAACCGCATGGCCAGCGCATCGTAAAGCAGCAGCCGGCCCACCAGCGGCTCGCCGATTCCAAGGATCAGCTTAACCGTCTCGGTGGCCTGGATCAATCCAATGGTCCCCGGCAGAATTCCCAGAACTCCGCCCTCGGCGCAGCTTGGAACCAGGCCTGGAGGCGGCGGCTCGGGATATAAACACCGGTAGCAAGGCCCGCCTGCATAAGCGAACACCGTGGCCTGGCCTTCGAACCGGAAGATTGACCCATACACGTTCGGCTTCTTCAGCAGCACGCAGGCATCGTTCACCAAGTAGCGCGTCGGAAAATTATCCGTGCCGTCCACCACAATGTCGTAGTCTTTCAAAATTTCAAGCGCGTTCTCGCTGGTCAGCGCCACCTCATGCCGGTCGATCTCGACATACGGGTTGATGTCGAGCATGGTATCGGCCGCCGAATCCAGCTTCTTCCGTCCCACGTCTTTCGTGCCGTGGATCACCTGCCGCTGCAGGTTCGTAAAATCCACTACATCGAAATCCACCAAACCGATCCTTCCCACACCCGCCGCCGCCAGATACATCCCGAGGGGCGCCCCCAAACCGCCGGTCCCGATCAGCGCCACTTTCGCGCTCTTCAGCTTCAACTGTCCTTCCATGCCCACTTCCGGCATGATCAGGTGGCGGCTGTAGCGCAGGATCTCTTCCTTGGAAAGCGTCACCGGAGGCGCGGCGATCCCAGCCGATCCGCCGGCGATGCTCGGCACAATGGAAACAGTATCGCCATCCTTGAGGGTTGTCGCTTCCTTGTCCAAATATCGAATGTCGTCGTCGTTGACGTACACGTTCACGAAACTGCGCAGCTTGCCTTCGTCGTTGTAAAGATGGCGGCGCAGTTCGCCATATTGGCTGGTCAGCGCTTCGAGCACTTCGCCGACGGTTGCGCCCGCCAGAACCACCGAATCCTGCTGGCCGGCAAATTGCCGCAGCGGAGTGGGAATCAAAATCTTAGGCATAAATCAATTCTTCCTTGGGAGCTTCCTTCTGATCAAAGTCAGGCCGGTAGCTGTTCGCATGATCGAAGCGTCCGCTCTTTATCGATAGTACGACGTAGGAGAACCACGAGCAGGAATTCTCCAGATCCCGTTTCGAGAAATACGCGTCACAATCGGGGTGGGAGTGAAACACTCCCAGAATTTCCAACCCAGCCTGACGAGCTTCCACGTCCACGCGATGCAAATCGAGCGGATCCATCACAAAAAAATCTTCTTGTGGGCCGGTGTAGACGTTCGCCAGCGGAACCGCCTTCTGAACCACGCTGCCCGAGCCCAGCATCACGCCGCAACACTCTTTAGGGAAGGTTTTTTCGGCATGTGAAACCATGGTATCCCATGCTGCTTTTTCAACTCGGAGCATTGTCAATATGGATCTTGGTCAATGTAGATCCTGGTCAATGTGGATCTTGCCAGAACGGCTCGCTGAGATACTTATAAGCCCCGTCGCACAGGATCGTCACGATCACGCCGCGTTCGCCCGCTTCCACCAGTTGCCGGCCTAACTTTCGTGCCGCTACCAGATTCGCGCCTGACGAAATTCCCACCAGCAGCGCTTCTTCCCGCGCAATGCGCCGGCACATCGCGTAAGCATCTTCCGTCTCGATCCACACATTGTCGTCGGCCACGCTCGGATCGTAAATCCCCGGCACAATTGCCGTCGGCATGTGCTTCAACCCCTCCAGGCCGTGGAACCCTGAGGAAGGCTGGGCCGAGATGCACTTCACGTATGGCAACTCTTTGTGAAACCGCCGCGCGCAGCCCATGAATGTTCCGCTGGTGCCCATGCAAGCCACAAAGTGCGTGATGCGGCCGTGGGTCTGCGCTAGAATCTCAGGCGCCGTTCCGTTGTAGTGTGCTTGCCAGTTGGCAGGATTATTATATTGATCCGGATAAAAATATCGATCCAAATCAGCCTGATAAATTTCGCGGACCGCGCGAATCGCCCCGTCCGAGCCCTCGCCCGGATCCGTTAAAACCATCTCGGCGCCATAGGCCTGCAGCACATGCTTGCGTTCCATCGACGCGTTCTTCGGCAGGCACAATTTTACGTTATAGCCCTTATACGCCGCGATCATGGCGTACGCGATGCCGGTGTTTCCGCTAGTAGAGTCGAGCAGAATCTTGTCGTGGGTCAGCTTGCCCGTCCGCTCGCCATCCAGGATCATGTTGAGCGCCGAGCGATCCTTCACTGAGCCGCCGGGATTGAAAAATTCAGCCTTGCCGTAGATCTCAATGCCGGGCAAATCCCGCGCAATCCGCTCCATGCGGATGAGTGGCGTATTGCCGATCAGGCTTAGAAGGTCTGCCGAAGTGAGACGCGAAACCGATGGCGCACTGGTGGTGGCGACGGACATATCAGCCTACTTTATGCTATCACCTATTTGTCGGTAGACAAAGGGGTCTTAGCCTGCTACTCGTTCGATGCTCCACGGCTTGCTTTCGACTCATTCGGGCTAACGTCTGCACCGCAGTCGCGTATATGCTAAAGATATATGCGCAAGATTGTTACCGCCTTTTTCTTGTTACTGGCCGCATTGTGCGCCTGGGGCGCGCAGCTGCGGAGCCGGGGATCCTCCAACGCCCCTATCCTGATCGATGTTTATAGCGACTTTCAGTGTCCTGCCTGCAAAATGCTTTACGAGCGCACGCTAGGCCCGCTCGCCTACGATTACGTCGAGAAGGGCAAGGTTTACCTGGTGCATCACGAATTTCCGTTACCCATGCACGCTCACGCCATGGAGGCGGCTTGCTATGCGTGCGCGGCCAGCCGCGTCGGAAAGTATGAACAGGTTTCGGATGTCTTGTTCCGGCAGCAGGAAATCTGGGCCGCCAACGGAAAAGTGGATGAAACGGTGTGCAGCATTCTCACGCCCGCCGAAGCCAAGAAAGTTCGCGCCCTGGCCAAAGATCCCGCCATCGCGGCCGAGGTCAAGCAGGATATCCAAGCCGGACAAACCGCACAGGTGAATCAAACACCAACCATGATTCTGACCTATCGCGCCAAACAATACCGCATTCCCGGCGGGAACTACGACATCCTCCGGCGTTTCATCGATCAGCTTTTATCCAACTAGGATGCGCAACGTTCTTACCGTTTTGCGCGTGGCGCTGGCCATCGTTTTTCTCTACGCCGCCTACACCAAGCTGCGCCAGCCGTGGCTGTTGTTTGCCATGTCCATAGACGCTTATCAAATCCTGCCGGAATGGGCGGCCCTGACTCTCGGCCACATTCTCCCGTGGCTGGAACTTGCGTTGGGGCTGCTTCTCGCCACTGGATTCGCTTTACGTTACTCAGCAGTGGGCGCCACACTCCTGCTAGGACTATTCTTCGCCGTCATGCTTCGCGCCTACGCCCTGGGCATGAAAATCGATTGCGCCTGTTTCGGCTTCGGCGAAGCCATCGGCCCAGCAACGCTAGCGCGCGACGGCATACTGCTAGCGCTCTCGCTCAGCCTGACGATTCTGGCGTTCCGAAGCGGCCAGATTTTAGCGGCTTCACAAACCTAACTGCCTGCGGATTGCCTGTTCCACTCCGTGTATGTCGGTCTCAGAGAGAATATCCATTCGCGATTTGAGCCGCTGTTTGCTCACTGTCGCAATCTGATCCGCCATAGCATTTCTCGCCTCGCCCGCCAGCCGAATGGAGGCTTCCGATGGAAAAAGCTTAGCGACGTTGCTTGTGATAGGAACCACCTGTACTCGGTTCAAGTTTCGGTTCGAGGCATCATTGCTTACGATTACCGCGGGGCGCACCTTCTGAACTTCACCCCCGACGGAAGGGTTGAAATCCACCCACCACACTTCACCTCGCAACATCGTCATTTCCGGCAATGTCGCCCACTAATCCCTCTGACCAACTCAGAGCGTCACTCTCCCGGGCCTCGTCTTCCGCCATTGCTCGATAGGCTGCATTTAAATCTGCCGGCACAACGAGGGGCCGAGCCAATTCGTCGATGAACCGGCTGATTCTGCGTCGGCCAACCACTCTGTGCAAGCCCTGGTAGACATCTTCGCTAACCGTAATCGTCAATTTCTTTTGCATACTTTCCTAATACGTATTGTACACGTATTCAATTCCGTGGCCATAAAAAAGGCCGGGCCACCTGCCCGGCCTTTCACACGGAGGAGGAGCGGCTCTACCGGGCGGCCAGTAAAGCCCTCAGATGCCGCGCACGTTCCGGCGAACGAAGCTGGCGCAACGCCTTGGCTTCAATCTGCCGGATACGCTCACGGGTTACGTCAAATTCCTGACCGATTTCTTCCAGAGTATGCTCGCGCTCGCAGCCGATGCCGAAGCGCAGCCGGATCACTTTCTCCTCTTTCGGAGACAGGGTCTTCAAAATGTTCGCGGTCTCATCGCGCACGTTGGAATCGATCACCGCATCCACGGGCGACCCCACCCAGCGGTCTTCGATCAAATCTCCCAGCGCGGATTCTCCGTCGCGGCCCACCGGCGTTTCAAGCGACACTGGATCGCGTGAAATGGTCTTCAGCTTCTGGACTTTCTCCACCGGAATGTCCATGCGCCGGCCGATTTCGTCGTTGGTCGGCACGCGCCCCAGTTCCTTCTCCAGCTCGCGCGTGGCGCGCAGGAACTTGTTCATGCTCTCGTTCATGTGCACCGGAATACGAATGGTGCGGGATTGGTCGGCGATAGCGCGCGTAATGGCTTGGCGAATCCACCACGTAGCGTAAGTCGAAAATTTGTAGCCGCGCCGGTATTCGAACTTGTCGGCGGCGCGCATCAACCCGATGTTGCCTTCCTGAATCAGATCCAGCAAATGCAGGCCGCGGTTGACGTATTTCTTCGCAACGGAAACCACCAGGCGCAGGTTGGCTTCCACCAGATCCTTCTTGGCGCGCTCGGCTTCAATTTCGCCATGCCGGATCACCGACATACTGTGCTTCAGATCCACCAGGGATGCGGCGGCGGCCGCTTCCAGCTTCCGAATCTCACGGCGCAACTCGCGCGCGCGGGCCTGGGCGCTGATCCCGGTGCGGGATTCGATCTTGCGCAGCTCCGCC
>Ga0302324_100025639_pt1 | contig 11304 bp, 10 predicted proteins | sample Palsa_T0_1_FD_201949 | JGI IMG/M metagenome (GOLD analysis project Ga0302324, IMG submission 201949) | Peat permafrost microbial communities from Stordalen Mire near Abisko, Sweden - Palsa_T0_1 | ecosystem: Environmental > Terrestrial > Soil > Palsa > Peat permafrost | place: Sweden: Abisko... | reverse complement strand
AAGGGCATGGCGATCAGCCACCACGACAGGTTCTTGGCAAGATAAGCCGGGTGCTTGCTGTAGCGGTAGGGTCCATTGGTGATGATGCCGCGATGGGTCAGGTTCGAGAATCGCGCGCCGAACGCTATGGTCGACCAGACGTAGACCACCACCAGCAGCAGGATCATGAAAGCCCACAGCGCGTACAGCCACGGCGTGCCACTCAACCAGCTGCCCCAGCCGTGACCGTTGTCATAGGCAATGTATTGCCCGCCTATCAGCGACCAGAATGGTTCGTAGCACACCAGCGCGACCAGCCAGCCGAATGCCGAAGGCTCGGTGGAGCGGATGTGCGTATCGGTGAGTTTGAGCGACATCAGGTAAGTCATCGACACCAGCGCCACGTCGATGAAGTAGAGAAGAAAATAGGCCCAGTCGAAGTAACCCTGCACGCCGTTCAATCGGTTCAGATCGTAGTGCAGCAGCTTGTCGAGGTCGCTGCAGAAATAGGTGAACATCAGCGGCAGGTAGAATCCCTTCACCAGCCAGCCGAGCAGATGCTGCCCAACCACGCGCAGCGACACATCCTGCCACTGCAGGGTCACGAGCCGACCCATCTGCCACAGTGCATCGCGCGGTTCCGGCAGGCGACGGTCGATCCAATAGATGTACGGCAGCGACACGACCGCCCAGGCTGGCAGCAAGATCCGAAGCAAATCCCAATAGTTGCTGTAGAAGCCTTTTGCGGCGTACTCGGGAAACAGCCAGTACAGCAGCGCTACGAAACCCACCGATCCTGCCAGCCCGGCGACCTTGGTGATGCTGCGCGACCAGCTACCGCTCCGCGGCGCCACCAGCGTGCGTCGTTGCACTCGGCGCCACAGCAGGTCCGGCACGAACACCCCGATGGCAGTCGCCGCCATGACGATCAGCCCCAGGCGGGCGATCTGATGCCCGGGCGGCCAGAAATTGATCGCGGTGACGGCCAGCAGCAGGCAGGTGACGCCGCTCCAGGCCACGGCCGCGTGGGTCGCGGAGGTGGGACACTGCGGTGATTCCGGCGCGGGCTGCTGCCCCGGCCTCTGTGCGGATTTCTGCGATGACCTGCGTGGCTTCATCGACGCTGTGCCGCGCGGCCGCGCGCATAGACGGACAATGTCAGGGCAGCCAGGAAAATGGGCTCAATGGGTTTTCGGTATCTGCCTTCCATGATGCCTTCACGTTGAACGGCGAGCAGCAGCAACCCCAACAGCGCGCAACCGGGCAGCAGCCATTCGCGGCCTCTATAGACGCCGCGCGTAACGGCAAGGATGGTGAGCAATATAATGGGCAGAAAGCACCAGCGCAGCCAGACCTCAAGCCAGCCCACGAGCTTGGTGCGATCGTTATCCGGCCAGGCCTGACCAAACAGCAGGTAGCAGAGGTTCTCGCCGAAATCGCGCAGACGGCCACCGGCCCCGTGCGCGCGCGCCACCGGCAGCCATCGGCGCCAGTCGGCGCGGCCGCGCTGCGTGTCCACTGTGATCGCAAATGTTCCCGTGCGCGACGTGGTCCAGTCCGAAAATGGATAGAAAGTCGGGTTGTAGAAACTGGGGCTGCCGAACACGTAGCTTCCCCGGGGACCGTAGTCGATCTGGATGTCCCTGGCACCGCTGGCATGATAGATCTCGTTGAGATAGAGATTGCCCAGCGGCGAGAAGTATCCCAGTGCCATGCGCGCGTGCAGGCCGGCTGGAATCGCCACGATCAGGGTCAGCAGTAGCGCCAGGGCCAGCGCGCGCCATTTGTGCGGCTGCGCCATCCAGACGAGCGCCAGGCACGCAACGCCGATTGGCAGCAGCACGATGCGGGTGAAACTCGCCGCCAGCCAGAGCGTGAACGCCAGCGTGAAAGCCCCCAGCGTGCGCTTGCGCCATGCGCGCAGCGTCAACCAGAAAGCAAAGCCGGTCAGCGTCAGCAACAGGGTCTCGGTCATGAAGTACGCATAGGCACCCAGAAAGGACGGCCACAGGCCGATCACGATGGCGCCCGCCAGCGCCGGGAAGCGCGGCAGCAGCTCGCGCAGCGCTCGATACCAGCCGTAGGGCATGGCGGCGCACAGCGCGCCGCAGCCGGTCAGGATCGCGGCACTCGAAGTGCCCGCAATCCAGCGCAGGCTGAACAGCCACAACTGGTACAGGTACGGATCGCCACTGCCCATGACCGAGGGGTGCAGGAAGTCGCGGCCGTTTTCCCAATGGCGCATCGGATCGGAGTAGAGATGCGTCAGCGGTGAATCGAAAAAAGGAAACAGCAGCCGCATCACCAGCACGGCCGTAAACAGGCCGTTCCAGTGCGCTTCGCGCGCACTCAATGTGCGCATGGAGTCAGCTTTCCAACGGCAGGAACAGCCACAGCAGCAGGTAGATCAGCAACCCGGCGCCAAAGTAGAGCAGGGTCAGGCTGAACATCACGCGCCAGGCCCACGAGGGCAGGTCGGTGTGATGTCCCAGGCCGCCACAGACGCCGCCAATGAAACGGTCGCTGCGCGAGCGGGCCAGCTGCTGCAGGAACGAGCGCGTGCCATCCGCGGGCGATGCGGGCGATGCCGGCGGCGCGCTGTCGAGCACGCGCGCCTTGGCCTGCGCAAACTCGGTTTCGCTGATGACACCGCGATCGCGCAGCGACTGCAGTTTCTCGATTTCTTCAGCGATGCTCACGCGCACTCTCGCGCCGGCAATGCGCCCGTCTCGAGCGTGCCGACCAGCTGCGACACGGACGACAGCCGCTGGGCCGCGAGGTAGTCGGCGATGCCCTGGTTGATGCTGCGACAGATCAGCGGTTCGTAGAACAGCGCCGTGCCGATGCCGACCGCGCTGGCGCCCGCGATGATGAACTCGAGCGCGTCACGCGCGCTGGTGATGCCGCCCTGGCCGATGATGGGAATGCCCGCGGGACCGGCGATTTCGTAGACTTCCTTGACCTTGAGCAGGGCGATCGGCTTGATGGCCGGTCCCGAAAGGCCGCCCTGCCCGTTACCGATCACCGGGCGCCGCGTGGCGATGTCGATCGACATGCCGGTAATGGTGTTGATCACCGCCAGGGCATCGGTGCCGGCGTCGATACAGCGCCGCGCGTTCTCGCGAATGTCGGTCTGGTTGGGTGAGAGCTTGGTGATGATGGGTTTGCGCGTCACGCGGCGGCAGGCGGCCACGACGCGCCCCGACATTTCCGGCACATTGCCGAACTGCACGCCGCCTTCCTTGACGTTGGGGCAGGAGATATTGATCTCGATGGCATCGATCGGCGAGTCCTCGAAGCGCCGCGTTACTTCGACGTACTCTTCGATCGTGGAGCCGCAGACGTTGGCAATGAAACGCGTCTCCGAAAAGTCCAGCGCCGGCAGTATTTCGCGCACCACGTAGTCGACACCCGGGTTCTGCAGGCCGATGGCGTTGAGCATGCCGTCGCTGGTTTCGTAAACGCGATGCGGGGCGTTGCCCAGTCGAGGCGCCGCGGTTGTGCCCTTGAGCACGATGGCACCGGCATCCCGATTGGAGAAACCTTCGACGCGCGTGTACTCCTCGCCGAAGCCGACGCAGCCCGAGAGCAGCACGATGGGCGAGGACAGGGTCAGGCCGCAGAATCGCGGCGCGAGCGAGGCGGGCAGGACGGCATCCGGGTCTGCAGTCATCGCTCAATTATGCGCACGACCGGTACACTAGCCGCAAGGTGTTCCATATCGTCCTGCACGAGCCGCAGATTCCGCCCAACACGGGCAATATCATTCGCCTCTGCGCCAACACGGGCTGCCGCCTGCACCTGATCGAGCCGCTGGGATTCGGCCTGGATCGGCGTGCGGTGCGGCGCGCGGGACTGGACTATGCGCTGCTCGCCAATGTCTCGACGCATGCCAGCCTCGACGCCTGCCTGGCGCAGATCGCTCCATTGGCTGCCGCACGCGCCTTTGCGATCGAGACCGGCGCTGAGCGCCGCTATAGCGAGGCGCGCTACCAGCCGGGCGATGTGCTGCTGTTTGGCGGCGAGACGCGCGGACTGCCGGCGAAAGTGCTGGCAACCTGGGCTCCGGCGCAGCGGCTGTCGATTCCGATGCAGGCCGGCAACCGCAGTCTTAACCTCGCCAATGCCGTTGCGGTGGTGGTGTACGAAGCCTGGCGCCAGCTGGACTTCAATCAAACTCAGGCTTGATAGGGCGGAGCATCAGACCGCGCACCACCTGCTCGGCCGGCAGTTGCTCGTAGAGCACGCCGTAGATGCCGTCGGCAATCGGCATCGTGACCCCCTCTTTCGCGGCCACGCGGTGCAACGCCAGCGCCGCCGGATACCCCTCGACGACCTGGCCGATGCCTTCCAATGCCTGGCGGACCGCGGTGCCCTGTCCGAGCGCGAGTCCGAAGCGGCGATTGCGCGAATGATCGTCCGTGCAGGTCAGGACGAGGTCGCCCAGTCCCGCCAGCCCCATGAAGGTCTCGCGCTGCGCACCGAGCGCCACGCCGAGCCGCGTCATCTCGACCAGGCCGCGCGTGATCAGTGCGATGCGCGTGTTGGCGCCGAAACCCAGCCCGTCGCTCAAGCCCGCGCCGATGGCGAGCACGTTCTTTACCGCGCCGCCCACCTCGACGCCGGTGATGTCGGTGGAGGTGTAGGCGCGAAAGCTCGAGGAAGACAGGTCGCGCGCGAGTTTATCGGCATAGTCGCTTTCGCTCGAGGCGATGGTCATGGCGGTCGGCAATCCCGCGCCCACCTCGGTGGCGAAAGTGGGGCCGGATAGCACCGCCACCGAGCGGCCCGGACCCAGCACGGCATGCGCGACTTCATTCGGCAGCAGGCCCGTGCCCTGCTCGAAGCCCTTGGTGGCCCAGCACAGGCGGACCGCCGGCGATAACACGGGCTTGAGCTGTTGCAGCAGCGCGCGAAAGCCGTGGCTCGGCACCGCCAGCAGCACATCATCGACGCCGTCGATCACGGCTTCGAGATCGGCCATCAGATGCAGGCTGTCCGGAAACGGAGCGCCGGGCAGGTAGCGAGTGTTCCGGCGCTCGCGCATCATGATTTCCATGTGGGCCCGGTCCCGGCCCCACAAACGCGCGGGGCGGCCCGCACGTGCGCACTGGATGGCCAGCGCCGTGCCCCACGAGCCGGCACCGAGGACAGCGATGTCGGCGTGCGCCGCCAGGCTCGCGCTCATGGGCGGATCCTAGTTCCTGGTAACGTTCGCCTCGTTCTGCGAGCTGGCGTACAGCGCATCGAAATTGACCGGTGGCAGCAGCAGCTGCGGGAAGCCGCCCTGGCTTACCAGGTGCGAGACCACGGCGCGCGCGTAAGGGAACAACACGCCCGGGCAGATGCTGCCGACGGCGCGCTTGAGGTCCTCACCCGCGAGGCCCTGCATCACGAATGCGCCGGCCTGCTTTACTTCGACCAGGAACAGCGTCTGTTCGCCCTGCTTGGCAGACACCGTCACGGTCAGCACCACCTCGCGCATATCACCGCCGATCGGCAGCACGTTGGTATTCAGATCGAGCGATATCTGGGGGTTCCACTCGCCGTTGGAGCGCGGTCCCTGCGGCGCCTCGAAGGAGCAATCCTTCAGATACACGCCCTGCAGCACCAGCTGCGTCGAGGGAGCCGCCTGATCGGAGGCGATTGGAGTCTGTTCATTTGCCATTTTTGGGACCCTGGGACTGTGAATTTGTGGACTATGGATTGGTGGGCGATGCCAGCAGCGGATCCAGACCGCCCGAGGCATCGAGCGCGTGCAGGTCGTCGCAGCCGCCGATATGACGCTCGCCGATGAATATCTGCGGCACGGTGCGGCGGCCGCTGCGGCGGATCATTTCCTCACGTTGTTCGGGGTGCGCTTCGACGTCGATCTCCTCGAAAGGCACGCCCTTGGACTCGAGCAGCGCGTGAGCCTGGTCGCAGTAGGGGCACCAGGGAGTTCGATAGACGAGGATGCGCGGTATGTCCACGGCCAGCTCATCCGCGTGCCAGCGGCAGGTTCTCGGCACGCCAGGCAGCCAGGCCCCCGCGCAGATTGAATACCTTGGTGAAACCCTGCTGCAGCAGCGTGCGGACCGCACTCGGGGCGGTAGCACCACGATCGCAATAAACGATCAGCGGACGCTCCTTGTACTTCCTGAGCGATTCGCCGGCGTTGAGTATCTGCCCGGCATCGAAGTGGCGCGCGCCGCTGATGTGGCCGGCCGCAAACGCATCGGCGGCACGCAGATCGAGCACGGTGGCGCCCTGGTTCATGAGACGGATGACTTCCTGCGGCGCCAGTGCCCCGGCATTCTGCGCGCGCAACCACGCCTCATAGGCGAGCACGGCCACGGCGGCGAGGCCGGCGAGGGCCGCAAGATACGGGTGGTGCGCACAGTACTCGAGCAAGCGATCCATCTGAACTCCATCTTTAGCCAACCATTATAGCTGCTCGCGCCGCAGCGTTGCCCTAGACTCGCAGCCCATGCGCGCCTTCTCCGCGATGCTGATTGTGCTGGGTTTCGCGATGTCCGGTGCGCTCGCCGCGACGCCGCAGAAGGCCGAGGCGCAGTTGCGCGCGCTGCGCCAGAAGATCGAGAAGATGACGCAGCAGGTCAGCCGCGACGCGGTCCAGCGCGACCACCTGTCGGCCAATCTGCGTGCCGCCGAACTCTCCGTGGGCCAGGCCCGCGGCGAGATGGCGCGCATCGCCCGTGAATATGCCGATCGCAGCGAACGGCGCGCGGAACTGAGCACCGAGCGCGGCTCGCGCCAGCGCGCGCTGAGCGACGAACGCCAGGCGCTCGCGGGCCAGGTGCGCGCAGCCTACCTGATCGGCCGCGACGAGCCGCTGAAACTGCTGCTGGCAGGCCGCGACCCGTGGCGGAATGCGCGCATGCTGACTTATTACGGCTACCTCGGGCGGGCGCGGGCGCGGCAGATCGGCGATATCGAGCAGCACGTACAGCGCGTCGATCAACTCGATGGACAACTGGCCCAGCAACAGACCGAGCTTGCCAATCTCAAGGCGGCGCAGCAGGCCGAGCTTACGCAGCTGGAACGCTCGCGCGCCGAACGGCAGCAGGTGCTCGCAAGCCTGGAGTCCGGGGCACGAACGCGCGAGCAGAGCCTGGCGCGGCTGAAAAGCCAGCAGGCGGACCTGGAGCAGCTGCTCTCGCAGCTCAATCGTTCGCTCAAGACCGTGCCGCCGCCGGAGACCAGCAGCGCCTTCGGGCATCTGCGCGGTCAGCTCAGCTGGCCGGTCGCCGGGCGCGTCACGGCCGCCTACGGCGACACCCGCGCCACCGGCGTGCGCTGGGACGGGATGGTGGTGGCCGCCGAGCGCGGTGCCCCTGTGAAGGCCGTCTCATCCGGGCGAATGGTCTATGCGGACTGGTTGCCGGGGCTGGGGCTGCTCGCGATCGTCGACCACGGCGAGGGTTACCTGAGCCTGTACGGACATAATGAGCGGCTTTACAAAGCTGCCGGGGAATCCGTCACAGCCGGAGAGGTCATTGCGGCGGCCGGCGACAGCGGCGGACGTCCTGAGCCTGAGCTTTACTTCGAGATCCGGCGCGATGGCCGGCCGGTCGACCCGCGGCCCTGGTTCAGGGAGCATCAGCCCTCTCCCTGACGATTATCCGGCCGGATGGCCGAATAGCGACATCCGTCAAAGCGCTTTATGTCGCCGTGCGCGATTCTGGCGTCCGTGAGGGACACCATTCGCGCATGACCAAACCAGCTCCTGACCGCGGTTCGACGACCTCCTGGTCATCGTTAGAGCCGTACACGCAGCTATTGCGCGCGCTATTGCCGCGCATGAATAGCCTGAGCGTATTTGATCCGCTGGGCCACCTGCATTGGTCCAGCGAGATGTCCGTGCCGCCCGAGATTGCCGCGGTCGTGGCGCAGGCCGTGAAGGATGGCCGCGAGCCGGGCAGTGCCGGCGTACAGCGCGCGGTCGGCAATGAGCCCTTCTACTTTTTCTGGTTGATGGCGGACGAACCCGCCATCGAGGCGCTGCCCTTTGTCGTGGTCTCAATCGGTTTCCGCCATACCGGCGACGGCGAGCAGCGTTCATTCGCTTTCGTTCACGGCCTGGTCAAGCCGGCGCTCGAGTGCCTGCGGCGCGAATTGCTGGCCCGCCGTGAGATCCTGAATCTTCATTCCTCGCTCGCCGAACAGGACGACGATCTGGAGATGCTGCTGTCGCTCTCCGGCGGCGGCCAGGATGCCAAGCCCGAGAGTGCCACCGACCTGAAGGACATCGTTGCCAGCGCCACCGAGCACCTGAAGGTGGGTCTGGCCGCACTGATCATTCCCGAGCGCGGCATCGCGGTGGTCCACGCCTCGAGAGAAGCGCCGTTGGACACCTCGCTGCTGGCCAAGGCGCACAGGCACCTGCTGTCGATGGCCCAGATGCGGCGTGGCGCATCGCTGGTGAACCGCATGGTGCTGCAGAGTGGCGACAACGAGGTTGCCTATCGCGTGCTGGCCTGCCCGATCGCGCGCGGCGACGGCCGCGTGGTCGGTGTGCTGGCGCTGTTTCGCGCCGAATCCGCCCCTGAATTCACGCCGCATCATGCGCGCCTGACCGAACTGCTCTCGCGTCGCGTCGCCGCGGTGCTGGCACACAGCTATGACGCCCTCACCGGCCTGCTGACGCGCCCGGCATTCGAACAGCGCGTCCGTCGGGCGCTCGAGGGAGCCGCCGGAACTACCGCTGCCACCGGCGGTACCGGATCCACTGGAAATACGGCGGCTACCCGGCACGCGGCCGCATCGGGTGCGCCGGCAATGGCCTGGAGCGCGCTGTTCATCGACATCAATCGTCTGCATGTCATCAATGACAACTACGGCATGCCGATGGGCGACAAGGTCATCGCCCAGCTCGGCGAGCTGATCCGCAATCGCATGCCCCCCGGATCGAGCGGCTCGCGCATCTCCGGCGACCGCTTCGCCATCATGCTGCCTGCATCGCTCGACGATGCGGCGAAGTTCGCCGAAGCACTGCGCGCGGGTGCCGAAGACGTCGGTGCCTCGCTCGGCGACGGCAAGATGCAGGTATCGATCAGCGTCGGCGTCGCGGCCATCGAGCCGCGCATCAAGGAATTCGTGCACGCGTTCGCCGCGGCCGAGACGGCCTGCAAGGCCGCCAACGATCGCGGCCGCAACCGGGTCGAGGTCTATCACGAGGCTGACGAGAGCATCGTCCGCCGCTTCACCGACATCAACCTGATCAGTGATCTGCGCGCCGCCATCGCCGAGGACCGGCTGGAGCTCAATGCGCAGCTCATCGTGCCGCTCGGCAACCACACCGGCGCGCCGCACTTCGAGATCCTGCTGCGCATGGTCGCGGAGAACGGCGAGATCGTCGGGCCAGACCACTTCATGTCCGCGGCCAATCGCTACCAGTTGATGCCGACGCTCGATCGCTGGGTCATCGGTCATGCGATCGAGATGCTCAAGCCGCATGTGGCGCTGCTGAACTCCAGCCCGGTGGTCTTCACGATCAACTTCTCCGGCCAGTCGCTGCAGGATGCGGATTTCACCGAGCATGTCGCGAAACTGATCGAAAGCAGCGGCCTGCCGCCCTCCGCGCTGTGCTTCGAACTGACCGAGAGCGCGGCCATAGGGAATATTGCCCGCGCCGAGGCGTTCATGCGGCGCCTGCGCAAACTCGGCTGCAACATCGCGCTGGATGACTTCGGCACCGGCCTGAGTTCGCTCGCCTATCTGCGCACGCTGCCCATCGGCATGCTCAAGATCGATGGCAGCTTCGTGCGCGATGTGCTCAAGGATCCGCGCGCCGAATCGATGGTGCAGGCGATCGCGCAATTGGCGCGCGCCATGAACTTGACCACCGTGGCCGAGTACATCGAGACCGACGAGATCCGCACCCGCATCGAATCCTTAGGCGTCGACTACGGCCAGGGCTTCGCCATCGCGCGGCCCACCCCGCTGGTCGACATCCTCTCGGAGCTGCCCCTGTACCTGGCCGCAGCGCATCCGACCGGCATGTTTCCACACGAAGTGACGCTGCAGCGGGCCTCGGGCGAAAGTTGACCGGCGGATTTTGGCGCCGGGGCGTCGCCCTGTACTATTGATCATCATGTCGACCCGCGCCCGTCTGGTTCTTGCGACCCTGTTTGGCTTAGGCCTGGGCCTGTCGCTGTCGCTGGCCGGCCGGGTGCTTGCCGCGCGTGACTCCGCCACCTCCGCCTCCCCAACCGTCGCCAGTGCCGCGCTGCCCTGGGACGACGCGCGCCTGCTGGCCGAAGTGATCCAGCGGGTGCGCGAGAACTACGTCGATGCCGTCGACGATCACAAGCTCATGCAGAACGCGATTCGCGGCATGGTCGAGGCGCTGGATGATCATTCGACCTTCCTGAGCCCCGATGAATTCGAGGACATGAAGGTCAGCACCACGGGCGCCTACGCCGGCATCGGCGTCGAGGTTGCGCCCGGCAAGGATGGCGTCAGCGTCGTGCATCGCATGCCGAATTCCCCGGCGGAGCGAGCCGGAATCCAGACCGGCGACATCATCGTTACGATCGACGACATAGCGGTCGATCCGTCCGATCTCGAGGCCGCGATTGCGCGCATGCGCGGACCCGAGGGCAGTCCGATCCATCTGGCGATACGCCGTGCCGGCAGCAGCACGCTGCTGGATTTCAAAGTCGCGCGCGCCCAGGTACGCCTGCAGAGCGTCGCGGCCGAGATGCTGACACCCGAGTACGGCTATGTGCGCATCACCAGCTTCACCGACACCACGGCCGCGGAGCTCGAACGCGCGGTCGACCGGCTCGAACATCACGGCAGCGCGGCGCGTATCAAAGGCTTCATTATCGATCTGCGCAACAATCCCGGCGGGGTGCTCGATAGCGCGGTGCAGATTGCCGACGACTTCCTCGACCAGGGCATCATCGTGACCGCCGAAGGACGCGCCCGCGAAGCGAAATTTCGCATGGATGCCAAGCCCGGAGATATCAGTCACGGCGCGACACTCGTGCTGCTGGTCAACGGCGGCTCGGCTTCGGCCTCGGAAATCCTGGCCGCGGCGCTCCACGACAATCACCGTGCCGTGCTGATCGGACGCCGGACCTACGGCAAGGGCTCGGTGCAGACAATCATGCCGTTGACCGGAGGACAGGCCCTGAAGATAACGACCTCGCGCTACTTCACGCCGTCGGGCGCTTCGATCAATGGCGTCGGCATCGTGCCCGACACCGTGCTCGAGGGAACCGAGCAGCCGCCCGCCGACATGGACCTCGTCGATCGCGATCCGCAGGTCGTGCTGGCACTGCAGACGCTCTCGGGTCGTCCCGTACCGCAGCCCGT
>Ga0302324_100025638_pt1 | contig 11305 bp, 4 predicted proteins | sample Palsa_T0_1_FD_201949 | JGI IMG/M metagenome (GOLD analysis project Ga0302324, IMG submission 201949) | Peat permafrost microbial communities from Stordalen Mire near Abisko, Sweden - Palsa_T0_1 | ecosystem: Environmental > Terrestrial > Soil > Palsa > Peat permafrost | place: Sweden: Abisko... | reverse complement strand
TTGGACCGAGTATCCAGGCCAATTCACGGGGGAAACTCGTCAAGCTTTGCTATCATTCTTCCCGAATGGATCGCACTGGCTTTCGGCTGGTGATCAAGTAATACTGGTATAGAGATGGTACTTATGGAACGAAGCGCCATGTCGGCTAACAAGCACACCCTTTTCGCCATGCTGTTGGCGGTGGGTATTGCTTTCGCGCAGAATCTCCCGTCGCCGGTGCTTGCGGCGCCCCATGATGCGCCGCCTACCGCTATCTGCATCGACGTGCCGGACAGGGGCGGCACGCCGCCTCTGGTGCCGCTGACCGAGTATACCGTCGCTCTACTTGCCGATACAATTCAACCGGATCCCCCCAATCACGTCTTGGTACGGGCGACGCTGCTGTTCAAAAAGCCCTCACCAGGCTATGTGCGTTCAGTGTATCCTTGGGTCATCAATCCCCAGGACCGCGATGATTTTTACGTGCAATGCAAGGATCCCTTGGATCCCGACGCGGAGCGGTATTTACCTGACGTAAAAATGGAGGTCCCCGGTCCGAACGAGTTGACCGACCTGATCGGTCGCCTCAAGAATCCTGCGGTCCAGACGTTTCTTAAAGAGACCAGTGTTGCCTCCTGGCCGATGTTTCTGACGTTTTCCAGAGAATTCCAGAGGGTTCCGCCGGGTAGATTTTCCCCGGACAGGTTGCTGCGAGACTATTTTTTTTCCCGCAGGACACTCGATCCGATTTTTCTAACCGGCATTCCATACAGGGTCGGGCTGACGAGCCCGGGCTCTTCGAGCAGGGATCCTTTCTTCGCTCTTGAGCACCATGGTACCGCACAAACGGGCCAGCAGACGCCAGATTCTCGAGATTCGCGATCACCGACCGCGCAAGCGAAAGGGCCGCCGCCAATTGCTCCGCGGAGCGACGCGAACCCCGCTGTTTCACTCAAACCAGTTCATCAAGCCCCTGTTGACGTCACCGTTCGCTTTGGCGCGAACCAAGATCAGTGGCAAAGGCTCATCCAAAACAAGCCCGACCTGATCAGCACCTTCGACTACTGCAATGGGACCCCCGTGCCGAGCGGCGCCGGTACCTACAAGCTCCAGTGCACGCTGCGACCGGACCGCAAGTTGCCGATACGTATCGCCGGGTTCGACGAATTAATGATTGATCCGGATGGTCCGCCGCTCGACGAGTTGCTCAAGGTGACGAGCTACAAGTACCCCTATCCGAGCGGATGGGCGCGGCCCACGACGGAGTTCGTCAGCGTTCCAGCGGGCTCTCTCAGGAACGTGCTTGCGATGCATATGCCCCTTTCGCAGGACATCCCCGGATGCCAGTTGGAGGTCAGCCCGACAATTGAAAATATCGTCTCAGGCACATTGACGATTCCGCCCCAGGGACCATGCAAACCGTACGACATCAGTTTCAAGCGGCTTCCGCTGGCGCCAGATGCCGCGGTCACGGAAGGTTGCATCCCTGGTGCGGCGATTTCGGTGCCGATCCAAAACAACGTGGTGACGTGTTGGATATCAGGCGCTCAGAGCGGAAAGGTTACCCTGAAGGCTCATTTATTGCGGGGCTTCCGCGACGTGCTTATCGAGCAGCGCACGGCTGACTTTGAACTCGACTATCCGGGTATGCAGACCGCGCTTGCGCCATCGTGGCCTTACGGCGCCAAATTCCTGGAGGCCGGCGAGTCTCCCACCTATGCTCCGCAAACGGTTCGACTGGTCGACGGAAGCGGAGCGGCGTGTGATGGGACAGTCGGAGCGCCGGTCAATGGTAACTATCAGTTGCCGACGCTCTCCGAGATGGGCTGCCGCGACATCCCGCGTCAAATGACGATTACGTTCCAGCAAGACGGTGGCGTTCAAGGCTCAGCGCCCGCCGACTCGCCGGGCGCGCCACCGCTGGGCGCATTCAAAGCTAAATATGAAGATACCGTCGATCTGGCGTCGGCGCCGTCGGGGAAAACGATTGCTCTTGATGACCTGAAGCGGCCGTTGCCGGTTCGGTTCTCGGCCGAGGATTCCAGAGCGTTCGACGCACAATTTGGTACTGTAGTCGGCAACACGCAATTCCCGGGTGTTTTTGTGTTTCAGGGCGCAACTTGCTCCGGAAAAAGCGGCGGCAGCTTTGTTCGCTTCACCGGCCCTTACAATGCAACTGGCAAGTGGCCGATTCGGGCGGCCGGGTACGATGCCGGAGAATCGCCCCTGACACTGTGCGCGGTTGCTACCGTCAAGGATGACGGAGCGGGCCCCTATTTGACTTTCGATTTGAAGGGGTCGCGCGCAATAGGGCCGCGGCGTGCGATCGTGATCTCGGAAAGTCCCAACGTGATCAACAACGGTGGATCGAGGGCGCTTTCGACGGCTCTCGAAAAATTCGTCGATCAGATCAGCACGGCGGTCAACAACAAGGCGCCGCTTTCGCCGATCAACGTATTTATTGCGAGCAGCGCCGGTGAGTTGAAGCCGCTGTTCAGCGGCGAGAAGGCGGCGACCGAACCGCAATCAGTCAAGTCCTTCATCGCACAAAACCAGGAGAGAACCGACCAGGCGACGCCGGACTTTCGGCTGCTGCGCTTTACGCCGGAACTCAAGAACGCCTCGGGTGAGTACTTCGATCACGTTATATTCGTGATGGATGGCTCGGATATCTCGCAGGAAAATACCGACATACTCGCTGGCTTGACTTACCGTATCAGGAACCCGGATTCGATCAGCTTGCTGATTACCGCCAGCAATTGCGGCGCCTGGAAGCAATCCAATCCGAATTTTAGTTGCGCTCAACTTCCTGCGGGAGATGTGCCCAAGCGAACCGATATGTTGCTGGAGGCATTTTCCAAGTTGATCCTGCCGCCGCAAGTCCAGGCCGCTAACCAGCAAGCCGAGCCGCCGCCCGGCCTGCACCCGACCATTCAACCATCCACGCCTGCACCCGCCCCGCCCCCGCCAGCAAGAAATCCGGCCCGGCGGTAACGGCAAGCGAAAGGACACATGCTCTTGTCGAAGCTGATTTGCACCCGACGTCTTGTGCTTTGCGTGATGGCGCTGTCTTTAGTTGTTGCCCAGGGCGCGCTGTCGCGGACTGCGACGGCGGCCGGATTTGAAACGGGCTGCGGCGAGAACAACTTTGGCGGCGCGGACTTCTACGATGCCGCAGGCCGCAAGGTGTTTGACGACGAGCGCTACTTTGCCTTTGCTTTCCGGTTGAACACTCCCGTTTACCAGGATTCGACAGGCAATGCTCCAGCGGCAAGACCGCTGGCCTTCAGTGAGCGTGTCCGCGTTATGGGTCGCGGCGAAGGGACAAGCCGGCTTCCTATAAAGGACGTCCGTACGCGGCAGCCGCTTGGTTGGGTCGAACGCGATTCTGTCTTGTGCAATACGCGCCCGGCTACAGATTCGCGCGAGACTGGCGGTAGCGGTCTCTACAAGCGCGTCGTGGTGCGTACCGATACGGCGTTGCAGGGGCAGGTGGCTGCCAAGTCGCTTTATCAAACGCCGGACCAGGTGCCGGAACGCTGCTCCGGTGGGTGCGCCGCTGTCAGCCGATTCCAGTGGTATTTCATCTACGCGGAGGACAACGGCCATTATTTGATTTCTGAATTTCCTAATCTCGAACTCGCCGGCGCCAATCTGATGGGATGGTTACCCAAGGGCGACGGCTATGTGTGGGATACCGCGTTGGGACTACGGCCCGACGAGAAGCTCGCGGGTCCGAATGGTGTGGCGGAAGCCGGCAGTGAAGAAAAGCACGCCTGCGTCTATTCGACGATGGAAAAATTGGCCGGCGCGAGGCCGGAAGATTGCAACCAGGTGCTCGGGGGCAAGCGCTGGTTCGGCCTGGACGTCCGGATGGCCGTCCTCAAGCAGAGCGAACGCGCCTACGAAGTCTTGTTTTCCAATGCCGAAACCGCGGGTCGCGACAACGCCGCGCTTGCCGAAGGCTTGAACAAGCTGGACGTCTTTTTCGTGATTGACGGCACCAAGAGCATGCAGCCGGCCATCCAGGCGATGAAGGACCTGACCAATCAGATCAGCGAAAAGATGGCGTCGAAGACCACCGCAGGCGGCGTCGTTCGTTACGGATTCAGAATTTATCGTGACAGCAACATGAAGTCGAAGCTGGACGGTGTCGCGAATTCGGAGGCGCTACCGCTGAGCAGGACGGTCTGCGACAAGACAAATCTTGCCGACTTCAAAGCCGCGTTGAACCCCGTTCGGGCCTATGATCCCGACGAAGATGACGATTTTCCCGAAAACACCTTTGGCGGCCTGGCCCAGGCCGCCGATGACATTTACGGATGCCCCAGCAACACCAAACTCGTTTTCATGATTGGCGATGCCGGTTACGATCCCGCCAAGCAGGCCAGCCGCGGCTTTCAGCCATATGCGGAGCAGACTATCGCCGAACGGCTGTCCGGCAAGGAAAAGGTCCGCGGATCGAAATTTGACAGCCAACCGATCCTTATCTTCATCGAGCCGCCCCGCGAGACCAGCGGGGTCAGCAATCAGGCGAATTATGACAAGGCCTACGCGGCTTTTGAAAGCCAGGCGCGATCGATCCTGTCGAAGATCTATGGTGGTACGAAGCTTGGCAGTTACGTGGACAACAATTTTATTCGCCTCGATCAAAGCGCGACCACGGCGGCCGGCCAGCAAACGGCCATTAATACGACCTTGCACAAAATAGATGACTCGCTGAACCCAGCCGCGATCCAGGCCATACAACAAGGAATTCGGGCAGGCGAATCGCTGGTCAGCATCATCGAGCGACTGCGCAACAACAGCAGCCTCAATATCCCGATCAACTTTCTGGACTTCGCCGATGCCGCGCTTTGCAGCAGGATCGGCGAGCAGTGCCGCACGGGGGTGCTGGAAGCCGTCAATCACGGGTTTGTTCCGGTTGACAACCCGGCTGACCACAAGGTGGTGGTGGTGCCGGAAGTGCTGTTGTCACGTGACCAACTCGACCAATGGCTGAAGCTTCTCTACCTCTTCAAGAGCTTCAGTGGCGACACCGCCGGCCACCAGGGGCGCGACCAGCTCGTGAACACGTTGTTCAAGTCGATCTCGATATTGTTGCAGCTGGATATGGCCAGCGACAGGATAAGCATGGCCGACAAGGTTCAATTCCAGGCCGGTCTTCCGAATGCCGGCCGAAGCCCGATGATGCAGTACTCGGACAACGAGCTCAGGGACGTCAATGCCGTGCCGTCCTGCGAGATCGAAAACCTGAAACAATATGCGATCAAGAAGTACGACGTGTTGAACACCGTGTTCGCAAGCGTCGGGAAGTACAGGCCGGTGTATACCGAAACGGCGTGGCCGGAGGGAGCCTGCCCGATGTCGCCAAAAGGCAAGAATGTCCCGTTCATCGACGGCGACGTCAGAGGGCAGGCCCTGAACGCATCGCAGCAAACCAATTATTCGATGGCGCATAAACGCGGGCAGGAGTTTTTCTTCTGGATGCCCGTTGGCTACATGCCATGACGCTCGCGGTCGGCTTCGAGGGACTGTCGGTCGGATGGCACGGCCGCACGCTGATGCGCAACCTGACCGAGACCTACGCGCTCGACGCGCTGAACTTTGCGCTGCCGATCGTGGGCCGCACCGGACGGGGCAAGTCGACCTTGCTGTATGCCCTGGCGGGCATGGCGCTTCCGCAGTCCGGCTCGATCGCCTGGACGTTGCCCGACCGGGTCGCGTGGACCGGGCAATCGATGGCCTCGGGAGCCTTCAACGACGTGCGCAGACGCAAGTTCGGCTTCCTGCTTCAGGACGCTACCATGATCAACTGTTTCACTGTAGCGGAAAATCTCCGCCACACGTTGCGGCTGCGCGGGATTACCGCGGACGCCGAGACCCGCATCGAGACATCGATCTCGCGGATGCTGATCGAGGGAGAGACCGTCGGCCATTTCTACCACCAATATCCGTCCGAGCTTTCCGGCGGCATGCGGCAGCGCATGGCGCTCGCCGCGGCCATCGCGCATGATCCGCAGGTCCTGTTTGCGGACGAGCCGACCGCGAGCCTCGACGATACGACCGGGATGGAGGTGTTGGACGTGATTCGGCGCTGGATCGACGACAGCGTCGGCCAGCGCGCGTTCGTTTTTGTAACGCATCGCGTCGAAACCTTGCGAAAGGGCACCGGCGCGAGGCAGATGCTGCAGCTTGATACTGAAACGGACGATCACGGCACACGCGTGGTGCCTCGATTGCTGGAGGTTCTTTAGAGCGGGTTTGCGGCGGGCGCCGAATTTTGCGGGGGGTTTGGATGTTGGCGGTTGCGCGGATCGCACTGGCGGAATTTGCAAAGGCTTTTGCGCCCCGAACCGGGACGCCTGCAGCGCGTGATTTTCTCTGGCTGACCGTTTTCTTCACGCTCTCGGCGTTTATCGTGTTCGTCGGCTGGAGCGCGCGCGCCGGCGTGTGGGATCGTTTCGAGCAGGTGCTGCTCGGGGCGCTGCCGGAAGGCGGTCCGCCGATACGCGTCAGGACGCATATCGACTTGCCGCAGGGGATCCTGCCATCGACCGCTGCGAAGTTTGCCAAGGACTTTCCCCAACTCAGCCTGGTGCCGCTGCGGGAGTTTCAGGAGAGCGACGAAGTCTTCAATTTGCCGGGCCTCATCTTCGGCGACGGGGCCGAACCGGACAAGACCAAGCGGATCGACGACTCCCCGCTCTCGTGGGGCATCGATAAGTACGGTACCAGCGCGCCTTTCATCGTCATGGCGCTGCCCACCGATTCGCCGCTATGGCGGTGGATCGAGCAGCGGCCCGGAGCCTCCGCGCGCGACGACAAGGGTGCGCCCCTTGTCGTTGCCGCCAACCGCTCGCTGTTTCAGAAGCACTTTCGCTACGACAAATTTCGGAAAGCGATTGTCGGCGATCTCGCTGCGCCGTGTGGACTGAAGAGTAGTCTGCCCGAGCAGATATCCGATCCGAGGGAGCTGAAGACGTTGCCGCTCAGGGTGCGCGAGTCCTTCGCCGATACCAAACAAGTCTACCAATCCTTTGCGGTCGACTGGGTCGACAGTTTTCCGCTGCCGGAGCAGGTCGCCCTGATCGTTCCGCTGCAGACGGCTGAGACCGTGCTGGCGGCCGCAACCTGGCCGGATTTCGACCTTTACCTGGAAGGTCGGGGCGTGCCGGCGCAGCGCATCAGCGAGCTGCGCCTGAAGAACATCGATCTGCTCTCGGACGCCGACCGGAATTCGGTGACGGCCGAGTTCGAGAAGGTGGCTGCTTGCCTCGGCTCGCTGCCGATCGAGCAGATCGCTCCGACCTCGGTTTGCGGAGCGCCGTGGACGCCCATAATCGCCAACGATAGCGTCATGGCCAAGGACGCGTCGAAACGGAAGCCACTGTCCGCCGGCGAAGCTCCTTCCGTTATCTCCCTGTTCGCGAAGACCTCCTTCGACGTGTCGATCACGACCACGCCGGAGTGGCCGATGCGGAAGGAGGAGGTGCGGCGCTGCACCGAGCGAACGCGCTTCGTGCATGCGTCGGATACCGGCCCGCGATCGCTGGCGGCCGGCGACGCCGTGGCCGAACTCACGCCGGCGTCGGCCGAAGTCAGATGGAAAGGGCCTTCGCGAGTCGAACTTCCCTGCGACATACTTAAGACCGACGGGCCTACGGCACGGTTGCTGGAAAAAGGATCCTGCGAAGGCGGGGAGGCGCGCGGCATCGGAAGATTGACGGGCTACACCGATGCGATGGTCTATGCCGGGGCTCAGAAGGCCGGCCAGAGTTCGGAGACTCCGGCTGCATCTCTCAGTCTCGACGATATCGTGACCGGTCTGCTCGAATGGACGATCGAGGGTGCCCGAGCCGGTCAGCAACAGCACGTTTTTCGTCTCGATCCCACCTATGAAAGCGCGCTGGTGCGTTTTGGGGTGCTGTCGACCATCGTCGACAAAATGGCGGTACCGCTCGGCGGCGGCATGCTGGTGCTGTATCTCGTGCTGTCGGGCGTCATTCTCGCAACCACGTTCCTGCATCGCCGCTCGCAATACGGACTGCTGCTGATGAACGGCGTCCGGCCCTGGGGCGTGGAGTTCCTGGTCCTGATCCAGATCGCGCTCGGATGCACGATCGGTTGCATCCTCGGCTATGCGATTTTCATGGTCGCCGCGCTGGAGGTGAACAGCTGGCTCAAATCGAGCGAGATCATCCACAAGGCGGCGTTCATCATCGGGCTGGATGCGCCGACATTTCTTGGTAATCTCACGCCTTTCAGCGTCGTCGTAATCTGGGTGGCGATGATGTTTGCCGGCTTCGCGATCGGTTCGATTATCCTGCGGATCCAGGGCATTTCAACCGCGCGTGCGCCGATTGATTTGATCAAGTCATGACCAACGACACGGAACGTTCCCGGCAACCGGGCCTCGAGCGAGGCTTCGCCGGAACGTTCCGGCTCCGGCTCGCCGCACTCGCGGTCGCGCTGCTCTGTGGCGCTCTTGCCGCGGCGCCCGAGCAGGCTTTCGCACAGACACGTCCGTATTGGCTCGATCGAGGCAAGGAGATCATCAAGTGCGACGGCATACCCGATGGTGATGCGGACAAGCTCGCCAATCCCGACGGACAATGGGGCGAGATGGAGGGCATCCTCCATTGCTTCGACGACGGCGCAAACTACAGATATGAACTTGACTGGCTGCAGTTCAAGTACAACACGCAGGCGCTGCCGCGGATCACCCGCAATCAGCTGAAGTTCGACTGGATCGGACTGGCGGTCTATCGCGAGAATGCCTCCGCTGCGGGCGGGATCGAATGGCTCTATGAAGAAGCTTTCCCGGTAGCGGCCACACTCGACAAGTCCGACGCCGGTAGCGTGTATTTCGGCAAACTGAAGTTCGTCGTTCCGAAGCAGGTGGTCGACCGCTCCACGAATTTTACCTTCTACCTGACGGCGCAGGGCGTACTGAATTCGTTCGCGGTTCCCGGCGCCTCGACCCGCAATTTCGCCTGGCAGGAGCCAAGGCCGGAGGATATCAAGCCCAATCCGGCGCGCGGCACGGCGGTCAAGCCGAAGCTGCGGAATTTCGCTCCCATCGAGATCGGCCCGCCAACGACCGATTACGGTCGCGTCAACAATACCGGCGCTCCCCCGCCGCCGATTCCTCCGAGCGGAGGCATTGCGTCACAGCCGCCTCCACCGCCGGAAGAACAACCATCGCCGACGCCTTCGCCTTCAGCGTCTCCTCCGCCTTCGAGCGGTTTTGGCGGCGCCGGCAAGACCACCGCTGAACTCGAGGCTGAAGCGCTCCAACACTATATCGCCGGAGGTGGTGGAACGCCGACGCCAAATGGACCCCCGGGGAGTGCCGGCCCGAGCCCACAACCGTCAGGGATACCTCAGCCGCCTGCCCAACCGAACAATGGCGGGCAGGCGCCCCCCGCCGCGGCTGCTCCGCCCTCGCCGGGACAGCAACCGCCGCCCACCGGTGGCGGCGGTACCGGACCGAAGGGGCTCTCGACAGGTGGCGGCGGACAGCCTGGCTCACCCGCAAAGGGCGGTTCGTTCAACGCCAGGACTCCAATCACCGGCGGTCAGTTCGAGACGCAGCAGAGCCAGACTCCGAACTACACGCCGAACACCGCAACTCCGACGCCATCGCCGAGCAGCACATCGGGCGTTCCGCCTCAGGTCGCGTATGGCACCCCCGCGCCACAGCAAACGCCGGTGGTGCCGAACGCACGGCCGAATCCCGGCGGTGCGATCATGTCTGGAGGTGCAGGGGGTGCAGGAAGCCCCGGTGCAAACCCGGGTCAGGGTGGCGCCGGAAGCGGTACCGGTGCCGGCGGCATCGCGCCGGGAGGCGCGCCCGAAACGGGGGGCGGTACAGCCTCAGGTAGTGGCGCGGGAGCCGCGCCCGGCACCGGCGCGCCTGCGGGCAACGGTCAGCCGGCCCCTGGCGCACTCGCACGGAACACGCCACAGGCTGGAGGCGGGACCGGCACAGGGAGCAATCCGGCCGCCGGAGGTGGAGGCGGCGCTCTCGCGCCGAGCGCCACGCCGGGGGGCGGATCGGGCACGGGAACTGGCGCCGGCGGCAGCGCGCCAGGAGGCGCGTCCGGAACGGGGATTAGTACAGCCCCAGGTAGTGGAGCGGGGGCCACGCCCGGCGCTGGCTCAGGTGCCGGCAATGGTCCGCCAGTCGCCGGCACCCCTGCGCCGAGCGCGCCAGCGACTGGAGGCGGGACTGGCACAGCAAGCAATCCGGCCGCCGGAGGCGGAGGTGGCGCTCTCGCGCCGAACGCCACGCCGGGCAGCAGCTTGGGCGCGGGAGCTGGCGCCGCTCCCGGAAACGGTTCAGGCGGCGGCAGAGGTCAAGGCACCGGCAGCGGAAGCTCGACTGCACCCGGAAGGGTCGTCCTTGGCGGTGCGCAGGGGTCGATGAACGGATCATTGGGAAGCCCGGGCTCCGGCGGTGGAAACGGCCCGAGTGCCGACAACGGTTCCGGTGCAAGCGGGTCGGGCAGCGCACAAGCCGGGGGCGGCGGAACGGGTGGAGGCTCTGGCACCGGCTCCGCGCCAGGCGGGAGTCCGGGCACGGCGCCTGGTGGTGGAACTGGTGGCGGTGCCGGGGGCGGTACCGGAAGCGGATCCGGGAGCGGCAGCAACGGAGGATCTGGCGCGAGCTCCGGCAACGGGCCGGCCGGCGGTGCCCCTGGATCTCCCGGAGGTTCGGGGAAGGGCGGTTCAGCTGGAGGCGGAGGAACGCCCGCCGCGGGAGGCAGCGGCAAAGGCGGAACGGGCGCCGGCGGATCAGCTGTGGCCGGGGGCTCCACAGGCGGTTCAAGCGAAGCAGCCGGTGGGGCCGGTGGCGGCAGCGGCACTGGAAAGGCAGGCGGCAAGGCGAACGGAAGCGGCAAAGGCGGCGGTGGTTCGGGCGGGACCGCTGGCGGTAAAGGCAGCGGTTCAGGTTCCAGTGCGGGTGGCGGCGGCAAGGGTGGCGGCGGTTCGGGTGGGACCGGTGCGAGCGGAAGCGGCAAGGGCGGTTCGGGGACGCCAGGCGGATCTGGCGGGAAGGGCGGCGGAGGTTCGGGCGGCCGCCCGGGTGGCCGAAGCGTCGCCGGCGGCGGCAGCGCCGGTGGCGGAGGGGGCGGCGGCTCAGCAGCCGGAGGCGGCGGCGCGAACGGCGGTCGTGGAGGCTCGGGCGGCGGCAGCGCCGCTAGTGGAAGCTCGGGCGGTGGCGGCTCGGCCGGCGGTAGTGGTGGCACAGGAAGTGGCGGTTCAGGCCGCGGCGGCGCCGGTGGTGGAAGCGCCGGCGGTGGTGGCGGTTCAGCCGGAG
>Ga0302324_100025637_pt1 | contig 11305 bp, 10 predicted proteins | sample Palsa_T0_1_FD_201949 | JGI IMG/M metagenome (GOLD analysis project Ga0302324, IMG submission 201949) | Peat permafrost microbial communities from Stordalen Mire near Abisko, Sweden - Palsa_T0_1 | ecosystem: Environmental > Terrestrial > Soil > Palsa > Peat permafrost | place: Sweden: Abisko... | reverse complement strand
GAGCTTCCAGTTCCCGTCGCAGCCTATGATGCTGCTGCCGGAGGGCATTCAAACGCCGCAATCGCTCGGTTGCGGCGAGTAATTTATCCGTGTCGTGGCTTCGATTGGCTTGGTCAATTTCGCCCCAAACTTGGCCCGTTAAGGCGTCAAGTTCGCCCCAAGCATCCCCTTCTGACTGAATATTTGAGTTCATTATGGTGTTATGTATTCTCATCTCGCGTTAATCTAATGTAAGTCTCATGCGAATGCAAGCGCTTTTTGATTTTTTTGTGCTGCTTCGTAAATTGCGGCCATTGCCCCCTTTGCTCGGCACGCCAGTAGGCTCTCGTGCGGCTTACCATTCAACCCAGGCAGTTGCCTGAACTTTATCGTACACTACGCTCGCCCGTCGCCGCAAGGGCAGCGGATTCCTTGTTGTTTCGCGGGCGAAATGGCGGTAGAGTGTTCGTGCATGGCTTTGGTGCGCATACTCGTTGATGGCTACAGCCTCCTCCATAACTGGCCGGAGTTGGCGCCGGGCAAGCCTCGTCATTCGATGGAGGCGCGCGACGAATTGATCCGCATCCTCACCCTCTACCGCGACGCCACGGGCACGCCCATCACCATTGTCTTCGACGGCGCGGGCAAGTCGGCCGGCACGGAGTTTCCTTCCACGCCGGAATTGGAAATCCTTTATTCGCGCCGCGGGCAGACCGCGGATCAAATCATCGAACGCGTGACCGCGCGCATGGGCGAGTTTGGCGAAGTGATGGCGGTGACGGACGACCACGCCGAAAGGGACACGGTTTTTTACCAGGGCGGACTGGCCTCCAGTTGCGCCAATTTTGTCGCATCCGTGGAGCGGGTCTTGCAGGAACAGGAACGCGATATCACGCGTCACAACGGCCGCCAAAAAGCGGCCTTTAAGGCCGCCCGATGAACAACCGCCTCCGCTTGCGCCGGATTCTGGCCGCGGCCCCGCTTTGGGTCCTGGCCGGGATGCTTCTTTGCGCCGCTTGGAGCCGCGCGGAGATACCGTCGGCCCGCCAGCACCACATGGAGAACCGGTTCCTCTTTGTGATTGACACTTCCTCAGCGATGAAATCCCGCACCAACGGCCTGGAGGAGGCCGTGACCTCTTTGCTCGCTTCGGACATGAAAGGCGAACTGCGCAAGGGCGATACCATCGGCTTGTGGACTTACAGCGACAGCCTGAGCACGGCTTTTCCGATGCGGGTCTGGTCGGAAGCGAAAAGCGACGACATCGTCAACGAGGTGCGCGAGCACCTGCGCATCTTGGTTTACGATAAACGGTCGCACCTGGACAAAGCGTGGCCGGCGATCCATCAGGTCGTGACCGCTTCGGAACGACTGACGGTCGTCCTTATTTTCGACGGCACCGATGTCATCAAGGGGACTCCATTCGACAAGGATATCAATAATCTGCACAAGCAGTATGCCCGCGAATTTCGCTCCGCGCACGAGCCGTTCGTCACGATCCTGGCGGCGCGCGACGGGGCGATCTTCGATTACACCATCAATCATCCCAGCTCGGTCATGGTTCCTCACATGGCCGATCCACTGCCGCCGCCGGAGACCAATGCGCCGCCGCCCGAAGTGGTCGCGCCGCCGCCCTTGCTTGCCGTTACCAATCCGCCCCAGCCCAGGGTCGTCATCAACCTGTCCGGCGATGACTTCCCGCGCCACGCCAGTAATTACTTGGAGCGAGTGGCGCCCGCGCTCGTGCCCGCGCCGGCCGTCGTCAATAATGCCCCTGGCGGCCTCACCAATCCCGCGGTCGAGCCAGCGGCCGTCCAGGCGGCCCAGACCGTGCCGACGGTCAATACAAATGTCGCGCCGACGGAACCTGCGCCGGCGCCGCCACCAGCCGCCGCCTCCGCCGCGCCGCCCGTCAGGGCCTCGGAAAACACCAACCCGGTCGAGAAGGGGCCTCCGCTCACGCTGGTCCCAATCGCCCCAGCCGCGATTGTTCCCGCGCCGGTTGCGCCTACCGTGGTTACGGCCGGGTCCCTCCAGCAGGTGGCCATGTGGGTCATGGCGTTTTCATTGTTGACAATCGCGGTGGCGCTGGTGGTGCTGCTGGTGTGGCGTTGGCGGAGCCGCTCGCAGCCCAGCCTCATCTCGCAATCCCTGGACCGCGCCCGGTGACCCTTTTTGCAACCCGCCCCTGGCCTTCATGCCTTTGCCCAGAACGACATCCGTCATCCGCCCCTTGGTCCGCCGTTTGCACCCGTACGTCCCCGGCGAACAGCCGCGCATTCCCGGCCTGATCAAGCTCAACACGAACGAGAATCCATATCCGCCCTCCCCCAAGGTGCTGGCGGCCATCAAGGCCGCCGTCGATGGGCGGATGCGCCTCTATCCCAATCCCACCGCCGAGGGCCTGCGCGGACAACTGGCGAAATTCCACGGCTGCGCGCCCGAACATTTCATCGCGGGCAACGGCTCCGATGAATTGCTGGCCTTGGCCACGCGCGCTTTTGTCGATCCGGGGCAGACCGTCCAATTTTTCACGCCCAGTTATTCCCTCTACCCTGTGCTGGCCGACATTCACGGCGCGCGCCGCAACGCGGTGCCTTTGGCGGCGGACTTCGCGCTGCCTTCGCTGGCGCAGTTGCGCCGGGGTGGCGCGTGGGATTTTCGGGCGGCCCTGACCTTCATCACCACGCCCAACGCCCCGAGCGGACGCGGCTACAGCACGGCGGAATTGAAAGAACTCTGCCGCGCGCAAAAGGGCGTGGTCATTTTGGACGAGGCCTACGTCGATTTTGCGCGGGAGCACGCGTTTGCGCTGGCGCTCCAATTCCCGCAGGTGTTGGTAGCGCGGACTTTCTCCAAGGCTTACTCGCTTTGTTCTCTGCGGGTGGGATACTTCGCCGGCCATCCCGCCCTGATCGCCGCCTTGCACAAAATCCGCGACAGCTACAACGTCAACGGCCTGGGGCAAGTGGCGGCTGCGGCGACGCTCCGGGATTTGCCGTATTACCGGCGGAATTTCAAACGGCTCATCGCCACGCGCGAACGGCTCTCGGCCCAACTGCGGGCCCTGGGCTTCGATGTGCCGCCCAGTCAAACTAATTTCATTTTCGTGCGTCCGCCGCGCTGGCCCGCCGCGCGATGGCAGCAAAAATTGCGCAAGGAACGGGTCTTGGTGCGCTGGTTCGACGCGCCGGCCACCCGCGATTTCCTGCGCATCACCATTGGCACCGACGCGGAGGCGGACGCCCTCTTGCGAGCGGTGCGGGGAATGCTCTCGCGTTAACCTTGCACATCATGGGTTGAGGTGACCTGACGATTATCTGGCCCTGCGGACGCTCTGCACGTTGTCTCGCATCACCACTGTCAATCCTGGCCAGTCCCGTTCAGTGAATTGTCGAAACGCGGCCATCACCCGCGCGTGAATACGATTCTCGTTCGGTTGATGCAACCGCACAATCAAGATTCCGTGATGATCTCCATCGCTATGATTGACGAAGCCTTTATCGGTCGTGATGAGCAAGCGGGTTTCAGATTGGGCCAGCAGCCACGAATTTTCATCATCCGTTCCCTGTTTGTCCGTTCCCCGAATATCGAGCACATGGTGTCCAAGCTCCGTCAACGCCTGGACGGTGATTTTTGGAATGTTTTCGTCCACCAGCACCCTCATGGGGCGAGAACGACATCATCGAGTGGTGTTACGTGCTCCTCCGCCAGAGAAGCTGCATAGTCAAGACACGCCATAATATCTTCGCGAGTGATCGACGGGTAGGCCCGGAGCAGTGTCTCAACCGCGTCGCCATGCGCGAACATGCGAACAATTTGATGCACCGGGATGCGGGTCCCGCGGATGCAGGCCTGGCCATGACACACCTTTGGGCTTATGGAAATTCGTTCATTCACCAGCACATTGTAGCACGCCCTTCCTTACGGCTCAAGCAAGACCAATGAAATCTTCATTCAAACCCTCACGTGCCTTTGCACCCGAAGAGTTTTCGTTCGCAAATGATTTTAGCGACCTGGGGCGGAACCATCGTTTCCCAGGCACTGTCGCCGGCGCGGATCTTTTGCAGGACGTCGCGCGAGAAAACCGGCAGCACTTTTTCGTCGTAGTCCCGCAGGCTCTCGATGTAGCGGTTCTCCACCAGATAGGCGTGCAAATGCCGCAGGTTGGGCGCGACGCGCAGGTTGGCGGCGCTGATGAGTGAGCCGGTCTTGCTTTCCAGCAACGGATAGACAAAGAGCTTCAAATCGTTCTTGAACATCCGCCCGAAAGATTCCAAAATGCCCCCGCTCAAGTCGGTGTAATACTTTTCGTCGAACAGCTCTTTCAAGGTCGGCACGCCCATGACCACGCCGATCATTTTCTTGGTGTAGCGGAAGAAATAGGCCGCCAAGCGGTGGTATTCCCCGAAGTTGGAGATGAGCACCGTCTTGCCCAGCGCCCCGAGAATATCGACCCGGTCCAGGAAGTCCTGGTAATTGATCTTGTCGCCGTCGGTCAGATTCTTGAGCGTCATCTCCATGAGCGTGAGCACGTCCTCTCCCTGCACGTTGGGTTCCTGGACGAAGATGGCCTGGGCGCAGCGCAGCATATCCAGCGTCACTTTGGTCACGGGGCGGAAGCTGCCGCGCTCGACCAGGATGCACTTTTTGTAAAGGGCGTCGGCTGGTTGGATGACCTGGCCGTCGGCGGTGAACAAGGCGGCGTTGGTCAGGCCGCCTTGCACCAACTGCAGGGCCATCAACCGGTTGTCCACGTGCGCGAAGGCCGGCCCGCTAAATTGAATCATATCCACTTCGATCCGATCGACGCCGATATTGTCCACCAACGAATAGATCAGAGTAGCAGGATCGTTGTGGAGATACATGCCGCCGTGAACGAAGTTGACGCCGAAAATGCCCAGCGCTTCCTGTTCGGCCAGATTCTCTTTGTCCCACAGCCGCACATGGACGATGATCTGGGACGGTTCCGCGCCCGGCTCGGTTTGAAAACGAAGTCCCAGCCAGCCATGCGCGTCGTCCTGCCGCGAATAACTCCGCGCCACCACGGTGTCTGCAAAAGCAAAAAACCGGGTCGTCGCGCCGCGCTTTTCCTTCAGCCGTTCCAGCAGCAAGGAGTATTCGTGGTCCAGCATTGTTTCCAACCGTTGGCGGCTGACGTAGCGATCGGCGCGGCCATAGATGGCGTCGCTGATGATCATGTCGTAGGCCGAGATCGACTTGGCAATGGTGCCGGAGGCGCCGCCGACGCGGAAGAACCAGCGCGCCACTTCCTGCCCGGCGCCGATCTCGGCAAAGGTGCCGTACTTCGACGGGTCCAGGTTGATCTGGAGCGCCTTTTGATGCGTGCTTAAAATTTCGCGTGCCATGCGTTGAAAATGATTGGCTCCACAGCCCAATCGCGTGTGATTGTGGACAAATTCCGGTTTCTTGCAAGCCTCTTTGAAGACGTCTCAGCGGGAGTGTAGGAAGTCGATCAACTTTGTCAATGCCACGCCCGCGCCAATGACCATGGTGGAACAGATCAAACTCACCATGCCTCCCGCGATAAGTAAATGTGCCTTCACGCTGGAGCCTTTCCATTCGTGGAAAATCCAGCCCAAAACCGTGGCTGTATCGCCTGATTTCCAGAAATGGCAACCCACGCTTGTCGAGTCTTGACGCCATCCTGACCGCGCTGGGCCTTAAAGTGACTTTTTCAGCTACGGCATGAGATAAGCGCGGTAATAACGCTGTGTCGGGCCTGGGGTGATGTCGGTCTGGCTGGCAACGCCGTTGGTGGCGGCGACGGGACCGCCCAAGGAAATCCAGTTGGTTTGGGTCAGATTGGTCGTGTATTGCGCCTGGAACAGTCTTCCCGGCAGCCCGCTCCAGGTGATGCCGACGGTGCCGTCGGACAGGGTGATGGAAGTCATCACCGGCGCGGTGGAAAGGGCGTTGATCTTGAAGACGACGCCCTCGCCGTATGCGCCGCCATACTGGGTCGTGCCGTAGAAATCGAGGTCGGGGCCTTGCACCAGCGTGGCGTAGGAAGAGGCGCCATCGTCGCCTCCAGAAAAAAGATAGAGAGGTGTCAGCGCGCCCTGCGGAGTGATTTTGAAGAGGCCCCCGTTGCCGCTGGGGCCGCCGTCGTAGGTGGCGCCATAGAAATTGCCATCGCTGCCCAGCGCCAGGCCGGCCGCGGGATTGGCGCCGTCAATCCCGCCGGTAAAGGCATACAACGTGGTAAAGACGCCGGCGATGGTGATGCTGAACACCGTCCCACAGCCATTGGTGCCGCCGTCGTAGGCGGTGCCGAATAGAGTGCCGTGGGTCGTGGCCGCCAACCGGCCCAGCGGATTGGCGCCGTCGCTGGCGCTGGCGAAGGAATGGAGCGGAGTCAAGGCGCCCGCGGAGGTGAGTTGAAAAATGGTCCCATCGTGGTTGCTGCCGCCGTAGAAGGTCGTGCCGTAGAAAAGGCCGTCGCTGGCCAAAGTCAGCGCGGCGTGCGGCTGGCTGCCGTCCACCCCGTTGGTAAAGGAATAGAGCGGAGTCAAGGAGCCCGTGGAGGTGATTTCAAACACGGTGCCATTGTTGTTGCTGCCGCCGTTGACGGTCGTGCCATAGAACGCGCCGTTGGCGCCCTGCGTCAATCCGGCGTAAGGGTTGGCGCCGTCGAGCCCGTTAGTGAAGGAATATAACGAGTTGAAAGCGCCGTCGCTGCTGATTTGAAACACGGTGCCATAATCGAAATTGCTGCCGCCCTGGAAGGTGGTGCCGTAGAAATTGCCATCCGTGCCTTGCACCAGTCGCGCCGTGGGCGTTTGGCCGTCCATGAAGGAGAAGGAGTAGAGCAGCGTCAAGGCGCCGCCGGGGGTCATTTTGTAGATTGAGCCGAGATCATTGGTGCCACCGTCGAAGCAGGTGCCGTAAAAAATGCCGTCGCTTCCCAGCACCAGCCCGGCGTAGGGCTGGGCGCCGTCGGATTTGGTGGCGAAGGAATGCAAGGTGCTCAACGCGCGGCTGGAAAAAGTCGAAAACATCAGCACCCAAAGCAGCAGACCGAGCCGCGCGATTGTCGTATTCATATAAACCTTCCTGTATCTGACGTTAACATAGCCGAACCCCGGCGCGTGAGTCAACCCACTGCGGATCGTAGTCCAGGGTTGCCAGACGGCCTCTCTGCCGTTACATTGGGGTGTTCGCCGGAATGGCGGGCTAATGAATGAGTTCCATATTCAATTTTATATACGTCGTCGCGGGTGTCGTTTTCCTGTTCGGAGCGGCGATTTTTGTGCATGAATTCGGGCACTTCTGGGTTGCTCTCAAACGCGGCCTGAAGGTTGAGGAGTTCGCCATCGGTTTTGGCCCCAAGATCCTTTCCTGGAAACGCAACGGCGTCGAATACTCTCTGCGCTGGATTCCCGCCGGCGGTTTCGTGAGATTGCCGCAGATGATGACCTCCAGCGCCATCGAGGGCACGACCGCCCCGGCGCAAGATTCGGCGCCCGCGCCGGCGACTGGCGGCGCCGAGAACGAGACCCACAAGGAAGCGGCCCCGATTCCGCCTGCGTCGGCCTTGTCCAAAATCCTCGTCGCCGTAGCCGGGCCGACCATGAACGTCCTTTTTGCCTTTGCCCTCGCGACGGTGATTTATTTTGTCGGCCTGCCAGTGGCGGTCAACCCGCCCATCATCGGCTACGTCGATCCAACCTCGCCCGAAGGGAAGCTGGGCATCCACGAAGACGACCGGATCGTGGCCATCGACGGACAGCCCGTCAAATCGTGGGACGAGATTTCCCACACTACGATTCTGGCGCTGACCAATGTGTTTCATGTGACCATCGTGCGAGGCGGGTCCACCAATGTTTACGCGCTGACGGCCGAAGCCAGCAACGTCATTGGCATGGCGGTCAAAACGCTCAACCTGGCGCCCAAGGATCATCTGGTGGTCGGTCAAACCATGAAGGGGACGGCGGCGGCCGCCGCGAACCTGAAGGCGGACGATGAAATCCTCTCCCTGGCGGGAAAGACGATCAGCAGCCGTGAGGAATTGACCAAATTGATCCAGGCCTGCGGCGGCAAGAAGACTCCGCTGGTGATCCAGCGCGGGGACCAACGGCTGGAGCTGGAGGTGACGCCAACCTGGGATGCAACCTCGAAAGTTTATCTGCTGGGAGTCATCTATGGGGCGGGCAAAGATATTTACGAGATTGAGCATCCCACGCCGCTGGCGCAAGTGCGGGATGTGTGGGAGCAGCTTTATGGCACCATTACCGCCTTGATTCATTCGCACGACAGCGGCGTCAGGGCCAGCGACTTGTCCGGCCCGGTGGGCATCTTCAGCATGCTGGCCGTGTGGGTGAACACGGACTATCGGCTGGCGCTGCATTTCCTGGTCTTGCTCAACATCAACCTCGCCATCTTGAACATGTTGCCGATTCCGGTGCTGGACGGCGGCCACGTCGTCATGGCCATCCTCGAACGCATCCGCCGCCGTCCGCTGGAAGTGCGCCTGATGGAATACACCACCACCGTTTTTGCCGTGCTGCTGATCTCCTTCATGCTCTACGTGACTTTTTTTGACATCAGACGAATCCCATTGTTTCGCGGGTTGTTCAATCGCAAAACGCAGATCGAGCAGCCCGCCAATCCCGCCGGCCCGGCTCCCGCCGCACAACCGGCGCCCTGAACGATGCGCTCCTGTCCTTCTCCCATTGTTTATCATCGGCGCAAAACCCGTGAAGTGGTGGTGGGCGATCCAGGCCGGGGAGGCGTGATCATTGGCGGCGATCATCCGGTCGTCAAACAATCGATGATCACCTGCGACACGATGGACACGGCCGAATGTGTCAAGCAATCGCTGGAACTGGCCGCCGCCGGCTGCCAAATCACGCGCATCACCGCGCCGACAGTCAAGGACGCGGCCAACCTCAAGAACATCGTGGCCGCCCTGCGCGCGCGCGGCTGCCTGACGCCCATCGTGGCCGACATCCATTTCAAGCCCGACGCCGCCCTGGAAGCGGCCCGCTGGGTGGAGATGGTGCGGGTGAATCCGGGCAACTACGCTGACAAGAAGAAATTTGCGGTGCGCGAATACACCGACGACCAATATGACGCCGAACTGGCGCGCCTGGAGGAGCAGTTCACGCCGCTGGTCCTGCTGTGCCGGCAGTTGGGCCGCGCCCTGCGCATCGGCACCAATCACGGCTCTTTGAGCGACCGCATCATGAACCGTTACGGCGACACGCCGCTGGGCATGGTGGAGAGCGCGCTGGAATTCGCCCGCATCGCCCGCCGGCACGATTACCACAATTTCAAATTCTCCATGAAGTCCAGCAACCCCAAGGTGATGATCGAGTGTTATCGCCTGCTGGTGGCGCGGCTTGAGGAATTGGGGCCGGACTGGAATTATCCCATCCACCTGGGCGTGACGGAGGCCGGCGAGGGGGAAGATGGCCGCATCAAGAGCGCCATTGGCATCGGCTCCCTTTTGTGCGACGGCCTGGGCGACACGATCCGTGTTTCGCTGACGGAAGATTCGCCGCATGAGATCGCTGTTTGCACCGATTTGCTGGCGCAGATTCCGGCGCTGACCATTTCTGATTATCCGGAGGCGGCGGGCACGCCCTGGCCGTTTGATCCGTTCTCTTTCGAGCGCCGCAAGACGCCGGAGATTTCCCTCAACGAGCAAGTCCAATGCGGCGGCGAGCAGACGGTGCGCGTGGTTGTTACCCGCGCCACCTGGGAAAAAGTCGCGCCCAAAATCCGGCCCAAGGCCGACGTCAAACCGGAGGCGGTTTATGAGGACCTCAACATTTTGGAGATCGATCCGACAAAGGATTTCGAGATCAACTGCGAAACACAGCTTGTGACGGTCAAGGATGGCACGGCGCTGCCGGCCATTGCCGCGTTTCGGATGCTGTCGGCGAAATTGAAGCGGTTGGGCCGGAACAATCCCATCCTGCTTAAGGATTGCCTCCAATTCGAGTCCGCGCCCCTGGAACCCAAGATCGCCCTGTTGCGGGCGGCGTCGGTGATCGGCTCGCTGCTGGCCGATGGCATCGGCGACGCGATCCTGGTGCGCGGGGAAACGGGCGCCGGACAGAGCCTGCGGCTGGCCTACAATATTTTGCAAGCGGCTGGTTGCCGCAGTTTCAAGACCGATTACGTCGCCTGCCCGTCGTGCGGACGGACGCTGTTCAACCTGCAAACAGTCACGGCGCGCATCAAGGAACGGACACAGCATTTGAAAGGGGTCAAAATCGCCATCATGGGCTGCATCGTCAACGGACCGGGGGAGATGGCGGACGCGGATTTCGGCTACGTGGGCGGGGCGCCCAACAAGATCAATCTTTACGTCGGCAAGAATCCGGTGAAATTCAATATACCCGAAGCCGAAGCCGTGGATCGCCTGGTGGATTTGATCCAGGAACACGGCAAGTGGGTGGAACCGGAAGTGGTCCAGGACGCGCCACAGGCTGCTGCGGGATAAGACGGGAAGATGGTGTGCCCGTTAAACCAAACTGCCGTCTCTCCCCCTGAAGACATGTCGCAGGCCTTCGCGTCTGAGCCAACCTGATTCGCAGCCGTCAGAAAAAATGAATATTGCCGATTGACGCGGTTGAGAGTAGCCCGAGTCAAATGAAACTGCCCAACGCGCAATTAGCAAACGTGCCGGAACGGAAGATCACGCAATATCTGCTCAATCCGGCGCATCCCGCAGGCGGCAGCAAAGCGCGATTTTTCCTGCGTTTTGGTTTCAGAGCAGCCGAAAGGCAGAAATTGGCTGAGGCATTGAACCGTGATGTACGCGAAAATGAGGTCACAACTATGCAAAAAACCACTCATGGAACCCGTTACGTGGTGGACGGGCCGTTGACCGCGCCGGACGGCTCGCGCTTGAATATTCGAAGCGCCTGGTATATTACTCTTGGTGGTGGCGCTGGGCCGCGATTTGTGACCGCACACCCGTTGCCGAAACTATGAGCGCAATAAACGAACTGGATGTGGTGGCTCTGACGTGCGACCTGCCTGAACACAGGCTGAGGCGGGGCGACGTGGGCACAGCCGTCCTTGTACACGGCAACGGAGCCGCGTTTGAAGTCGAATTTGTCGGTTACGACGGCCATACTGTTGCCTTGCTGACCTTGGAGCGAAACCAGGTGCGTCCGCTTCAAACGAACGACATTCCCCACGCTCGTGAACTGGCCTCGGCGTAAATGGCCAAACGCCGGGGTGGCCTTCCTCCTTGAGTTCTACGCAACCTGTGGGGTTCCTTCCGTCTTAAAGGGCCCAATTGGATGGGCACCACAATCCGTGCTCGCCGTTACCTCTATATGTGGTA
>Ga0302324_100025636_pt1 | contig 11305 bp, 13 predicted proteins | sample Palsa_T0_1_FD_201949 | JGI IMG/M metagenome (GOLD analysis project Ga0302324, IMG submission 201949) | Peat permafrost microbial communities from Stordalen Mire near Abisko, Sweden - Palsa_T0_1 | ecosystem: Environmental > Terrestrial > Soil > Palsa > Peat permafrost | place: Sweden: Abisko... | reverse complement strand
GAGATTGTAAATAGGGCGGATGAACGGATAGTTCTGTGAGTACTCGTACAGGAGCGCGGGCGTTTCGTCGCTCGATTGATCGTCGACCGGAATGATCTCGAGCAAGTGGTGCGGGTAGTTTGACGCAAGCAGGGCGTCGAGCACTTTCAGCGCGACCGACGCTTCATTGTGCATCGGGACGACGATCGAGACCGGCGGCAGTTCGCTGTCGATGAGGTCCTGATAGTACGGCCGCTGACGCGCCGAGAGCCGATTCCAGGTGAATCGCCAGTGCCGCACGGCGTAGACGACCATGATGACCACGACGACCCAGGTCCAGGCCTGGAGAAGTGCTACAACCATTCCCACACCGCTCGGCGGGCGCGAAGATTCCGCGCCGCGCGAACTAAGAAAAGACTGAAAAAGCAGATGATCGGGATGGCATCCAGCAGTGGGCCGAACACGAGGTACAGGTCGGTCATGGCAACCGAACTCGTCTTCGCCAGGATTCCGATGAAGAGTCCGTAGCGCACGATCGAGAGCGGCATGTCGTAGGCGACCGTTACCGCGATAAACAGCAGACGTTCGACGAGCGTGAACGGAAAGAGCGAGGCGAAAAGCCCTACGAATACCGGTAGGATCAGCCAGGTAACGAACGCGGTGCGAATCAGGAGCTGTGAAAACGCAACGCTGTCGTAGCCGAGGTTCCCCGTCAGCAGCAGATACGTCGCCGCACCGCCGATCAGCAGCAGATTGAGGTTGACGAAGAAACGCAGGGGCGCCGCGATCGCGGTCCAGACCGACAGCACCACGATGCCGACGCAGCAGACCAGCATGATCGTGCAGAGCTCGATCCAGGCACTGTGGCGCATGCCGAACGACATCGGATGCGTGGTCAGGAACAAGAACGGATCTGCGAACGGGCGGGCCTCGATCCCGCTGGTCGCTGCCACGAACGCGCCGAACGCGGTCATCGCATCGAGCGCCCGCTGCGCCGATGCGAGTACCGCGGCCTCGACCAGCAGCACGACCGGGATCGTCAGCAGTGCGCCGGTGCGCGAGACGGGCAGAATCCGGTAGGAACGATGGGGCACGATGATTTCGCGCAGGCCATGGTTCGACGCAAGATGGGGCGGACGAACGGACGGAACCGTGACCGGGGGCATCGGCAACACGTACCCGGCATCCGCTCGGTCTAACCCCGCAGCGCCTCCCTTACAAAGACTGCACGAACTGCGCCCGGCCTGGGGGCGCCGCCGAAGCGGCCGCGAACGATCCCGTACTGCTGCGCACCCAACCGCCATCGATCCGCTTCCGGGTCGCCGTCATCGCAGTTAGAAAAGCGAACGTTTATGCATGTTGATGTCAAACTTCACGATGGTACGCATCGCGTCTCCGAGGGGCGCGGACCCAACTGGCCCGATAAGCTGGTCCCGACGCCGGGGATGCTGGTGAGCTTCCGCAACTCGCACGGCACGCCCCAGACCGGCGAACTCGTGTACGTCGAGGTCAACGTTTTCGACGGCACGACGACCCTGCATCTCAAACCGCAGACGGTCGAGGATCGCGTCGCGGAAGAGCCGCATCGGCGCTAGGATCAGGCGAACGGCAGCCGGAGTTCCTCCGGTTCGACGTTGCCCGCGGGGGCCGTGCGGATCGTGTCGCGGCCCAGCCGCTCCTCGAGCATCGCCTCGAATTCCTCGGCGTTCCGAACCGCCTGGCCGCGCCGGTGATTGTTGAAGAATGCGAACACCTCTTTGACCTCGGGGCTCGCAGCCAGATCAACGACCCGGTCGGCCCACGGCCGAAGCTCCTCGGCCGTGTAGAGATAGTCGTAACGGGACTCGCTCGTGCCCTGCCACCACTGGGCATAGTTGCGGCCGTGGAAACGCACGTAGGCCAGCCGGTTCGTGGTGTCGCTGCCGGGGCGGGGCAGTGAATCGAACAGCGGCTGATCGACGTTCACGACCCCGATGTCGAGCGCGCGCAGAAATTCAAGCGTCTCGTGCGTCTGCCAGGCGCGATTGCGAAATTCGGCGACGAACCCGACCCCGGCGACCACTTCGCGTAGCGCTGCGACGTGGTCGCGAGCCGCTGCCGAGGGCCGAAACGAATTCGGAAATTGTGCCAGCGCGCAGGCGAATTTGCCGGCTTCGACCAGCGGCTCCAGGTTTTCGCGAAAGAGCCGCACGTCATCGTGAACCGGCGCGGCGCCGGCGTCGGAGAGGTGCGTCCCCGTCCCGGGCAGCTTGGCGCTGAAGCGGAACGCCGCCGGCGTCCGCCGCGCCATCGAGGCGAACGTCGCCGCAGTCGGCACGCGATAGTAGCTGGCGTCGATCTCGACCGCTGCGAACCGGCGCGCATACGCTTCGAGCATCGCCGCGCTCTTGGTTCCCCGCGGGTATACCGGGCCGATCCAATCGGTATACGAGTATCCGCACGTCCCTACCGACACCATGCTACCGTCCATGACCGCTGCGGACCGCGCAATGGTTGAACGCAAAAGGCGCCGCCCGGGGGCGACGCCTTCGATGGTGATCGGTTCGCGGTTAGCCGTGGAGGATGACGCGGTTGGCGATGAACGTGCCGTTGCTCCAGTAGCCGAAGACGGCCACGTGTTCACCCGCCTGCGGCGTCGAACCGTCCGGGCGAATGATGGTACCGTTTTTGAGGTCGATCGTCATGGTGTCGCCCGCGGCGGTCGCAACCGTGAGCCGATACGGTGCGAACGAACCAACAGTGCCGAGCAGGATGTGGTTACGATCGTAGTTGCCGGAGTCCCACGCGGTCTGCCACGAGTTGATCGCGTTGTACTCGGGGTCAGCGGCAGTGAAACTCTGCGGCACTGCTGCGCAGGGGCTGGTCGCTTGAGCCGATCCGATCGCGCCGGCAGCACCGAAGATTCCGATGCCGACAGCGAGCGGGCGGACGATTCCCAAGACTTTTGACGTGTTGCTCATGGCGCTATCGATACCCGGATTGACGCGGCCTGCAAACGCAAGCGTACGAAAAAAACACGTTAGCCCGGAATCGTGAAGGTCATAACTTTCGAACCGGCCGCTTTGAGCGATCCATCTTTCGCGGCGCTGTCGGTGTATTCGACGACATTCTTGAAGTTGTTGCGCGTCGGCGCGTACGCGATCTTGACGTGGATGCGGTCGACCGGACCCGACCACGTGATCGTCATCGTGTTGGTGCCGCTATGGACGCTGGTCGTGATGTCGTCGTAGGCGGCAGTTTTCAGATGATCGACGCTGTGGCCGTTGACCATCACCCGCATCGGGGTCGTCTCGGCCACGTAGTTGTAGAGCAGCGTGAGCGGACCGTCGGCGTTCGTCCCGTCCGGACCGGGCGTTTGCTGGGCGAAGGCCGGCAGCGCCAGGGCGGCGACTGCGGCCGCGACGCCGAGCGCCGTGCGATTGAACTGTTTCATGTCGGCCTTGTACCCGCGAGAACACGGGCCTATAAGACGAGCGGACGCCTACTGGGCACGCGGAGGCGATCGCCGAAGTCGCCTGGTTCCTGCAAATCCCGGCCGGGCGTGAGGCGTGAATTGAACACCGGCGTCGAAGGAGAGCCTATGCTTGCTCGCGCCACCGCCTTCGCCGCCGTCCTGGCCATCGTGCTTCCGCTGCCCGCGCCCGCCGCCGACGCCAAGCCGCTGCGCACGCTGGTGTTCCAAGTGGCGTATTCGATCGTTTCGACCTCCGAACACCGCATCAGCGGCTTGGGCGGCAGCAGCATGACCCAACCCGACAGTACCAACGCGGCCGCCGGCCCGACCTCGGTCTCGCAGGGGTTCGCGGTCGATGATTCCGGTACCATGGTGGTCGACGTCGTCGCGGCGACCGCCGACAAAGGCCTGGTCGTCGACGTTTCGTACAACGGGAAGACGACGCGTCAGCCGCCGATCCGGGTGGCGATTCTCAGCGACGGACGGCTCGGATACGATCCGAAAAAACCCATCTGCGATCAGGCGATCCAACTGCTGCCGCTGCTCGCGCGCGGCGCGTTCTCCGACCGCGAACTTTCGACCGGCGTGGCGTGGACGGTGCCGTTCCTGCCGCCGCTCAGCGGTTCGAAAACGTATCGCGTCACGGGGGTGACCGGCGCAGATGCGACGTTCGCCGTTTCGACCGAAGTCTCGACCAAGGGTCCGCAGGCGTTCGAAGAGCATTCCGACGGCACGCTTCAATATGCGACCGACCTTCAGACACCTCGCCGCTTCGACGTGCAGATGCGCAACCGTCACTTCACGCCCGAGGGTGGTCAAACGACCGACACGCGGCTGACCGCGACGCTTCAGAGCGACTCGCTCAGCAAGACCTGAACGCACGCGCGAGCTGGTGAACGTGCTGCGCTCTGACGCATGCAGCCTGCGGCCGTGGCGCCTGCAGGACGCGCTGCTGCTCCCGGACATTGCGAACGACGCCGAGGTGGCGCGGTACCTGATGCCGCGCTTTCCGCATCCGTATCGTCTGCACGACGCTCAGGCCTGGGTGCGTCTGAACCAAAACGCCGAGCCGATTTTGAATTTCGCGATCGACCATCGCGGCGAACTCGCCGGCGGGATCGGGCTCACTCCGGGCGAGCCCGAACTCGGACGCGCCGGCGTGACGACGATCGGATATTGGCTGGGCCGGCGCTTTTGGGGCAAGGGCATCGCCGCGGCCGCGGTGTCGCTCTTAGGCGACCACGCCTTTGCGGCGCTGGGCGTACGGCGCCTCTGGGCCAACGTCATGGCGCCCAACGTGGCCTCGGCGCGCGTGCTGGAACGGGCCGGCTTCCATCACGAAGCGACGCTTCACGGCGCGCTCGTCGACCGCGCCGGCGGGGTTCATGACGAGCTGGTCTACGTTCGCTTCGCCGGTGGCGCCGCGAGAGAAAACGGGTAAGCGCGTCCGCAAAGGAGGTGTTGCCCCATGGCTACTGCCCGAAAGAGTTCCGGCCCCAAGAAAGCGACACACAAGAAGAGCACGACCGGCAAGAAGAGCACCGCAGGCCGGAAGAAGACCACCCGCAGGTACAGCCCTGCGGCGTCGGAAAACGTCCACCAAGAACTTCATGAGATGAAACAGGGCAAACTGCGCAGCGGAGGTTCCGGCAAGAAAGTCACCAGCCGGAAGCAGGCCATCGCAATCGGTCTTTCCGAGGCCCGCCGCAGCGGCAAGAAAGTGCCCAAGCAGAGCTCTCGGAAGAAGAGCTAGAGCATTCCCTAGAGCTCGTAGTCGATCGTCACGGGCGCGTGGTCCGAGAACCGTTCGTCACGGTAGATCGAGACCGCGCGCACGTGCGGCGCCAGGTCCGGCGTCACCAGCTGATAGTCGATGCGCCAGCCCAGGTTGTTTTCCCAAGCCCCCTTCCAGCCCGACCACCAGGTAAATTGCTTGGGCTCGGTGTTGACGGTGCGGAAGGCGTCGACCCAACCGACGCGCTCGATCACCACGTCCATCCAGGCCCGTTCTTGCGGCAAGAAGCCGGTGACGCCGGTGCACGATTTGACGCTGAACACGTCGATGTCGCGGTGCGCGATGTTGTAATCACCGCAGATGATGAAGGGGTGTCCCTCGTTCTTCATCTGGGCGAGGTTGGCAATGAAGCGGTCGAGGAAGTGCTCTTTGACCGCCTGCCGCGCGGGGCCGGACGTGCCGGAGGGGACGTAAAGCGACGCGATCGAGAGGCCGCCGGCGAAGTCCATCCGCACGAAACGGCCCTCGGCATCCATATCGTCCATTCCCAGGCCGCGCACGATGCGTGCCGGCGCCTCGCGGGCGTAGATGGCGACGCCGCTGTAGCCCTTTTTCTGCGCGTCGACGAAGGCGCGCTGATAGTGCGCGAGGTCGAGGGCTTCGGGCGGCAGCTGATGCTCCTGCGCTTTGGTTTCCTGGAGGCAGACCACGTCGGGGGCCTGCGCCTCCATCCAGCGGAAGAAGCCCTTGCGCGCCGCGGCGCGGATACCGTTGAGATTGCAGGTGATGACGCGAAACACGACCTCGAAGATTGAACCGGGCGCGGTCGCGATCCCTCGCGACCGGGATGCAGCCGTGCTCCGCTTCGGCGAGCGTCAGGTAGCGCTGACCAACCTGCGCAAAGTCTACTTTCCGGCGACGGGTCTGACCAAGGGCGATTTGCTGCAGTATTATGCCGACGTCGCGCCGTTTCTGGTCCCATACATGCTCGGTCGCGCGCAGGTGATGAAGCGCTATCCCGGCGGCATCGACGCCGAGTTCTTCTACATGAAGCGGACGCCGCCCAACGCGCCGCCCTGGCTGAAGACGTGCTCGATCGAGCACGGCTCCGGCAGCGTGATCGCGTTTCCGATCGTCGACGATATCGCCGCGCTGCTGTGGCTGATCAACCTGGGCTGCATCGATCTCAACGAGTGGTACGCGCGCTGCGACGATACCGGCCGTCCGGACTACCTTCACTTCGATCTCGATCCGGTGAAGGGCGGCACGCCGTTCGCGACCGTGCGGACCGTTGCGCTGTACGTGCATGAGGCGCTGGCCGAGCTCGGGATCCCCGCCTACGCCAAGACCTCGGGTTCGTCGGGGATACACGTCTACGTTCCGATCGAGCGGGGACCGCTGCAGAAGGAGGTCTGGACGTTCGCCAAAGCATTCGCGCAGACGATGGAACGGATGCATCCCGACGTCGTCACCGCCGAATACAAGATCGCCAAACGGCCCGCGGGCCGCGTGCTCGTCGACTACAACCAAAACGCGTGGGGAAAGACCCTAGCCTCGGTGTATTCGGTGCGCGCGAAGCCCCGGGCGAGCGTTTCGACGCCGGTCTCGTGGGACGAAATCGCCGCCGGGATCGAGATCGAGGACTTTCGGCTCGACAACGTGCGCGAGCGGTTCGTCCGCCTGGGCGACCTGTGGGCGCCGATGAAGCAGAAGACGGGCCGGCTCGATCTGACGCGCTTCTTGACGCCGGCGGCGCCGCGCGCGGCGCGCAAACCGCGCGCATGATCCCGTTCGGGTATCCGCCGATGGAGATGCGCGCGGTCACCGAGATCCCGACCGGTCCGCAGTGGCAGTATGAACCCAAGTGGGACGGCTTCCGCGCGTTGGCCTTTCGCAACGGCGACGACATCGCGCTGCAATCGAAGGCCGGACAGCCCTTGGGGCGCTACTTTCCCGAGATCATCGAAGCGCTGCGGGCGCTGCCGATCCGGCAGTTCGTCCTCGATGGCGAGCTGGTCGTTCCCGTCGACGGCGCGTTTTCGTTCGACACGCTGCAGCAGCGCATCCATCCGGCGGCGTCGCGCGTTGCGATGCTGTCGAAACGGACGCCGGCTTGGCTGCTGGTGTTCGATGTGTTGAGCGTCGGCGGCGACGACATCGTCGACCGGCCGCTGAGCGAACGCCGCACGCTGCTCGAGGAGCTCGCGCCCGCGTTCGACGGAGAGACGCTGCGCCTCTCGCCGGCCACACGCATCCGCAGCGTCGTCGACGAGTGGTTCGGCCGCGTCGGCGGCGCGCTCGACGGCGTGATCGCCAAACGCGCCGACCGCCCGTACGCCAGCGGCTCGCGCGACGCCGCCGTTAAGGTGAAACGTACGCGCACGGCCGACTGCGTCGTCGGCGGCTTCCGCTACGCCAAGGGGTCGAGCTCGCAGGTCGGTTCGCTGCTGCTCGGCCTCTACGATGCGGACGGCCTGCTCGACTACGTCGGCTTCTGCAGCGCGTTCGCGGCCGCCGAACGGAGCGCGCTGCTGACGCGGCTGCGGCCGCACATCGGCGAGCCGGGCTTCACCGGCGGCGCCCCGGGCGACGCCCCCAGCCGCTGGAGCCGCGATCCCGAGCGCGAGCGCAGCTACGTCAAGCTGGAACCCGTGCTGGTATTGGAAGTCGCCTTCGATCAGGTGACCGGCGGACGCATCCGCCACGGCACGCGCCCCATCCGCTGGCGGTCCGATAAGGCGCCGCGCCAGTGCACGGACGATCAGCTGCAGACGCCGCAGAGCGCCACGGCGCTGCTCGAATAATCGTCGCGCTCTACGGGTGCGGCCGAGCGGCCGCCCGAACGTGAACGCCATGCCGCTCGGTCACCTGCTGCGGACTTTTTCACGTCATGCCGCAGGGACGATGGCGCTCGCCGCGGTCGCCGTGGTTTTCCTTCCGGACAGTGCGGGTGCCGCCGCGAAACACGTCCCGGCTACCGCGACGCCGACGCCCTCGCCCTCGCCGACGCCGAGCGAGGGGGCATCGCCGGAGCCTTCGCGGAGCCCGCACGTGCGCGGTTTCCGCGCCGTCACCGACGTCTACCTGACCTTCGTCGATCAAACGACGGCCGGCCCGGGAGCGGTGCCGCCCGAGGCGCCCGGCTTCATCGCCGGACTCCCGCTGGCGCCGAACACGCCGTACGACCTGTTTTCGAGCGCGCCGCAGATTCCGGGCGTGGCCGGTGTGACGCAAGCGGCCTCAACGCTCACCTACGGGTTTGCGCGCTACGACATCGGACTGACGGTCGGCGTCGGATATGCGACCGGCAGCGTGACCAACGCCGCCTACTGGACGGAAAACTTGCTGCCGCCGCTCAATCCGCATCTCGGCTTCGCGGCCTTGCCGTACCGAATCGCGTTCTCGACCCACCCGGGTCAGGAGGACGGCAGCGCGGCGCGCGCGAGCGTGCTCTCGGGCTCGGCCGCAACCGCCGATGGAAACGTGCGCCTGCGCGCCGGCTGGCTGGATCTGACCCAAGGCGATCGCTTCGTCTTCGCGCCGCCCGCGCTAACCAGCGTCAATCCCGCGATCGCGTATGCTCCGGCGGAAAGCTTGAGCAGCGGGCTCGCCGGCAGCGACATCTGGACGCCGTACGCGACGGCATTGCCGCTGCACGGAGTCGACGTGGAAGCGAAGCAGGGCGTCGCGTCGCTCGAGCTCACGAATGCCGCACTGCCGTCGCTGCCGGGCGAATCCGCGCGGCTTACCATGGCGTCGCTCGTGCTCGATCACGGTGAGGGAACGCGTCTGTCGGCACAGATTCTGCATGCGGTGACCGGCGGCGCCGCGTTCACGACCACGGTACCGTACGGCCTCGATCCGCAGTTCGTGCTCTACCCGCAAGGCGTGCTGCCGACCAGCCTGCTGAGCGGTCAGCGCCAGACGATCGCCGGTCTGCGCGCCGCCTTCCACATCGCGCCGGCGCTCGGCATCAGCGGGGTTGCCGAACTGGGACGCTCGTGGTACGACGCCGCACCAGTCGTGCACCCCGGAACGGAGTCGCCCGGCGACTACTATCATCTCGGCGCCGACCGCGTGGTGGGCCGCACGACGCTGTCGCTCGACGCGTATCGCATGGAGCCGCAGTACGCGCCGATGATCTTGCCCTACGGGATTCCCGAGAATCAGTGGAGTGCCGCGTTCGCCTGGCCCGGACAGTGGCTGAAGTCGAACTACCAGTTGATCGACAACAGCGTGTTGGGCGTCAACCGTCAAGGGTATCGGGTGCGCTACTTCGTCGATGGCGGCCCGTTCGAAATGCACCTCGAGTACACGGATCTGCACCAGATCGATCCGGAGACGACGCTGACCTCGACCTTGGCCGGTTTCGTCGACGGCTACTATCTGCCGCAGCTCCCGGACGCGGCGACGTTCGGCCAGCAGAAGCGGTACGGGTTCTGGGCGGCCTGGCACCCGGCGATCGGCGATTTCGCGCTCGACATCGTCGATGACACCCTCTACCGGCCGTACGCCCCGGGGCACCTCGAAGATCAAGTCTCGTACGAAGTTCCGCAGGCCGTCGCCACCTATTCGCGCCACCTGACGTCGAACATCGTGTTCGCAACCGGGATCGGCCGCTACGCGATGAAGGGCGCGTTCTCGGAGCCGCTCGACTTCGCCGAGCGTCTGTTCTTTGCGGGCATCGAAGTCCGAGCGGGAGTATCGTCGACGCTGCTGAGTTTCCGCCGCACGGCGTTCGCCGGCATCACGACCTTCCCGGCGTCGCCGGCGTCGCCGAATTTCACCGGCACGGCGCTGATCGTCGAGCAGCGGCTGCACCTGTAGCGGGAACGCGTGCCCGTTTAGCCGGCGACGGGCACGACGTGCGCGCGCACGTACTCTTCGTCGACCTCGACGCCGAGGCCGGGCGCGCTCGGGACGCGTGCTTCACCGTCCGCGATCTCGACCGTCAGACCGCGCGCGTACGGGCTTTCGATGAACTGACGCCCGTTCAGGTCGACCGGCGTGTCGATTCCGAAGGCCGAGAACAGATGCAGCGACGCGGCTAGGCCGACGTCGGACTCGGTCAAGCCCGAGCCCATCAAACGCACGCCGGAATCTTCGGCATACTGGCAGAGCCTGCGCGAGAGCGTCAGACCCCCGCTGCGCTGGACCTTCGCGATCGCGACATCGATCGCACCGAGCTTCACGAAATTCGCCAGGTCGGTCGGATGACGCAGCGATTCGTCGAGCGCCACCGGCACCCGCGCGCGGTCGCGCAGGCGGCGCAGACCGTCGATATCGTTGGCCGGCAGGGGCTGCTCGAACGCAGCTACCCCGAGTTCGGCGAGCGCTCGATCGACCCGCAGCGCGACGTCGACCGTGTAGCCCTGATTCGCATCGACCCACAGGAAGGCGTCGTCGCCGATCGCTTCGCGCACGAACGCGACCGAGGCGATGTCGTCGCGCTCGCCGTGCAGTCCGATCTTCACCTTGAAGCCGCGATAGTGCCGGTCACGCCCCTCGGCGATGCTCGCGCGCGCGGCCTCGCGCGTTTCACCCGAGATGATCCAGCCCAAGGCGATCGTTTCGCGCCGGCGCGCGCCCAACAGCGCGGTGACGGGGACGCCGAGCGAACGTCCCAGACAGTCGTAGAGCGCGACGTCGATCGCCGCTTTCGCCAGCGGCATGCCGATCGAGAACCCGCGATTGATGGCGCGGTCGAAGGCGCGCGCGACGGCGTCGGTGTTCCAGAGTTCGAGGCCCAGCGCGGCGGGCGTCAAGTAGCGCTCGACCGTCGAGACGATCGACTCCAGCGTCTCGTAGGTCCACGACGGCAGCGGCGTTGCCTCGCCCCAGCCGAACTCGCCGTCCGAGGCGGTGACCTTGACCAGCACGCGCACCGAGGGCTGCCCGGCGCGCGCGACGCTGCCGCCGGAGACGGAAAAGCTGCGCAGCGTCGGGAGCGCGACCGGAAAGCACTCGACGCGCGCGATCGTCGGGCCGCTCACCCGGTTCTCAAGCGGCTTGCGGTGCGGCGGTGCTTTCGCGCAGCATCACCCGGGCCGGAATGTGTTCGACGCGCAGTTCGTCGGTGCGCGGTTCGATCGCGAGCGCGATGGCGCGCTCGCCCATTTCGACCAGCGGCAGATGGA